>ERZ773193.4084-NODE-4084-length-12242-cov-19.730040_pt1 | contig 12242 bp, 9 predicted proteins | sample MGYA00511110_ERZ773193 | MGnify/ENA primary metagenome ERZ773193 (study PRJEB29015, sample SAMEA2737784) | human gut metagenome | biome: human gut; feature: human-associated habitat; material: faeces | place: China | collected 2012 ...
TGAGCTTTGAGGACATGATGAGCCGCTTCAAGAGCCAGAGCGAGGAAAAAATGGCAGATCTCGACCACGAGACCAACAACCGCCGCGGCGGCGGTTATGCACCCCGCGGACGCGGCGGCCGCCGCTGAGCTTCGCCAGCGCGCACCCGATCTGAATAACAGAACAGACCTGTCTTTGATCGGGCAGGTCTGTTTTTTCGCCAGGACAAAACAAGAAAGGAACTGCAATGCCTGCAAAATTTGAACTGATCGCGCCCTGCTTCTTCGGGTGCGAGTCCACCGCAAAATTCGAGCTGACCCGCATCGGTGCCGAGAACATCCGGGTGGATGACGGCCGCCTGAGCTTTGCCGGCGGTGCCGAGATGATCGCGGCGGCCAACCTCAACCTGCGTACCGTCGAGCGCGTCATGCTGCTGCTGGCCCGCTACAAGGCCGCCACCTTCGACGACCTGTTTGACGGCGTCTACGATATCCCCTGGGAAGAACTGCTGCCCGCCGACGCGGCCTTCCCGGTCACCGGTTCTTCGCTGAACAGCCAGCTGTCCAGTGTGCCCGCCTGCCAGAGCATCATCAAAAAGGCTGTGGTCAAGCGCCTGATGGCCAAGCACCACACTTCAGTGCTGCCCGAGACCGGCGCGGAGTACAAGATCCGCTTCATGCTGCGCAAAGACCAGTGCGAGATCATGCTGGACACCACCGGCGAGGGCCTGCACAAGCGCGGCTACCGCCGCAACGCCATGGAGGCCCCCATCCGCGAGACGCTGGCCGCTACCATCGCCGACCTGGGCCGCGTGCGCCGGGACAGCCTGGTGGAGGACCCCTTCTGCGGCAGCGGCACCCTGCTCATTGAGGCCGCCCAGAAGGCCATGAACATCGCACCGGGCCTCAAGCGCCGCTTTGCTGCCGAACGCTACAGCTTTGTGCCCGCCGCCGTCTGGGCCGAGCAGCGCCAGAAGGCCCTGGCTGAATCCAAGCTGGATGTGGGCTTCGAGGCCTTTGGATATGATATCGACCCCGCCGCCGTGGCGCTGGCCAACGCCAATGCCAAGCTGGCCGGTGTGGAAAAGCGCTGCCACTTTGAAGTGGCCGATGTGGCGGATTTTGCCGCAAAGCAGGAGGCCATCGTGCTGACGAACCCCCCTTACGGTGAGCGCATGAGCACCATTGAGGGCGCGGCCAAGCTGGCCCGCACCCTGGGCCGTCAGATGGAGGCGAACCCCTGCGCCGGTGTGTACGCTATCACCGCTGACATGGACTTTGAAGCCCACTACGGCAAGCGCGCCAACAAGCGCCGCAAGATGTACAACGGCATGATCCCCTGCCAGCTGTATATGTACTACAACGCCCCCAAGTTTGAGCACACCGCAAAGCCGATGCCCAAGTCCGGCTTTGACGGCAAGCGCCGTTTTGACAAGAAGGACTGAGCCTGAAAAATGTGCCCGGCCTGAAAAATAAGCCCTGCAAGCCGCACCGGAACTGCCCGGTGCGGCTTTTTGCATGGTTGCCGGAAAAATCCGGGAAATTCCGGAACGAATGACCCCACGACCCCTGCCGGAGAAAAGGACGAATGCAAACAAAGTTTTATGAAATGTTATGAACAAGATGAGACAAATTCATGGAGAATTTACACTCCTACCGTTGCACAGCGGAACAAAATAGATTATACTTACCTTATTACCATGACCTGTGCAGCCTGTGGCGGAAAGGAACGGTGCCCCCTATGAAGGGTCGAATGAAACCCTATCTTCCGGAGTTGACCATCCGTGATTATAATATCTACCTCCAGTATCTCCGAGGCGTGCGGCGGCAGCTGTACACCGAGTTTGGCTGGTATTCCTGCCATCTGCTGCGGCACAATGGCGTGGTGTTTGCCATTTTGTCCGACAGCCTTGCCGGGCGCACAGCCACCTGCCAGCGTCAGCGGGTGCCGGGCACCCTGTGCTGGCGCAGGATGATGTGCCAGACGCAGGGCATCCGGCAGGCGGCACAGGTGGAAGTGCTGCTGGGCTGGCACAACCTGCAGGACCGACGGCCGGATGAACTGCGGCCCGCCAAGCGGCTGCGCCGCGCGCTGGACCGGGTTCTGCTGCGCCGTGCCTACGAGCGGGCCGTGCAGCAGAACCCGGCCCTGGAACGCCTGTTCGGGCAGGAGCGGGACCAGGCCGTGGTGCAGATGAACCTGAATGCCAAGAACTACAACCTGGCTGCAGAGCCCATGAGCAATGTTTACGGCGCGCTGTATTCCACCCTTGCCACCGATGACCCCAACCAGCGCAAGAGTATGCGCTACATCGGCAGCAGCATTGGGCGCATCTTTTACCTGATGGACAAGGCCGAGCGCTTTGAAGCCGACAAGTGCAGCGGCCGGTACAACGTGTTTGTGGTCAATGACCTGATGGGGCAGGCCTCGGCTGTGGAAAATGCCCGTCGGCAGGCGCTGGCCGCCGCCAACGACCTGATGCGGGTGTACAGCATGCTGGATGTCAAGCTCAACCGCAGCCTGCTGGATAATATCATGCTGCTGGGCCTGCACCACGCGGTGGAACCGCTGGAAGTGGGCGCAGAGCAGGAAAACTGGGAGATCCCATGAAAAAACAAAACCGAAAAAGCTGGGCCATGGCCTATTGCGGCATGGCGGCGGCGCTGTGCGTCGCGCTGATGCTGCTGGGGGCCGTGATCCCCATTGCCATGTTCATTGCGCCTGCGCTGGCAGGGTTTCTGATCGCGACAGTGTGTGTGGAGTGCGGGCGCACCATGGCGCTCACAGCCTACGCGGCGGTCAGCCTGCTGGCGCTTTTGTTTGTGCCGGACAAGGAAGTGGCCCTGATCTTCGTGTTCCTGCTGGGGTATTACCCGCTGGCAAAACCCCGGTTCGACCGCATCCGCCCGGCCGTGCTGCGGTGCGTGTGCAAGCTGCTGCTGTGCAACGCCGCCGTGCTGGCGATGTACGGCCTGCTGCTGGTGCTCATCCCGGCGGGCAGCATCTCACAGGAGCTGCGCACCACGGCGTGGATAGTTACCTTGTCCACGCTGGCCATGGGCAACGTGGCCTTTTTGCTGTACGACCGGGCCCTGCACAACCTGCTCATGCTGTACCGGTTGGTGTGGCAGCCCAAGCTGCACCGGATGCTGGGCATGCACTGAGAACGATTGTTGCACAGCAGTTGCACAAAATGGGAAAGTGTGGTATACTGAGCCACCAGCAGCCCACAGGGGCCGCAGAAAGAGGGAATGCAAAACCACCAGTTGACGCAAAGCGCCGGGCCACGCGGGTGACAGCCGCGAGGGTGACGAGGAGAGGAATCATCGAAAGATTCGGCGGATGTTTCTCCGGCTGAGGGCTAGACCAGCCGCAGAGAAGGGCAAAAAACGGCAGCGATACCGCAACAGATCCTTTCAAAGAAAGCCATACAAGAACATAAACTAATGACAAGAAGCTGGCCGTGGGGCACTGCGCGTTTTGGCGCGGGGCACGGCCGGTATGGAGGTGTTTTGTATGTGCGGCATTGTTGGTTATGTCGGGAAGCGCAGCGCACAGGATGTGCTGCTGGATGGCCTGGAAAAACTGGAATATCGCGGCTATGACTCCGCCGGTGTGGCGCTTGCGCTGGACGGCGGCATCCGAGTGGTGAAGGCGAAAGGCCGCCTGACCGCCCTGCGGGAGCGCTTGGCAGCACAGCAGCTGGCCCAGAGCTTTTGCGGCATCGGCCACACCCGCTGGGCCACCCATGGCGAACCCAGCGATGTGAACAGCCACCCGCATTCCACGCCCCGCGTGAGCATCGTTCACAACGGCATCATTGAAAATTATGGCCTGCTCAAGGAGCGCCTGATCGCAAAAGGCTACACCTTCCAGAGCGAGACCGACACCGAAGTGCTGGTGAAGCTGATCGACAGCTGCTACACCGGCGACCCGCTGCGGGCGCTGCAGGAGGCCCTTGCAAAGGTGCGCGGCAGCTATGCGCTGGCCGTGCTGTTCCGGGACTACCCGGACACCGTGTTCGCCGTCAAGCGCGAGAGCCCGCTGATCGTGGGCTGGGGCGAGGGCGAGAACTTTGTGGCTTCGGATATTCCGGCCCTGCTCAAGTACACCCGCAAGTACAGCGTGCTGGAAGAAGGCGACATGGCTGTCTGCACCGCAGAGGGCATCCGGTTCTACAACGAGTTCGGCGAGCCGGTGGAGCGCGAAGTGCTGACCGCCGACTGGGATATGGAAGCGGCCGAGAAGGGCGGCTACCCGCACTTCATGCTCAAGGAGATCAACGAGCAGCCTGCGGCCATCACGGCCACGGTCAGCCCCCGTGTGGAGGACGGCCTGCCGGTGCTGCGCATCCCGGAGCTGACGGATGAGGTGCTGCGGAACATCGGCACGGTGCATCTGGTGGCCTGCGGCACGGCCATGCACGCGGGCATGGTGGGCAAGACTGCCATTGAAGCGCTGGCCCGGGTGCCCGCCGAGGTGGACATTGCCAGCGAGTTCCGCTACCGCGACCCCATCCTGCGGCCCAACGATCTGGTCATCATTATCAGCCAGTCCGGCGAGACCAGCGACACGCTGGCAGCGCTCAAGCTGGCCAAGAGCCGGGGCGTGCCGGTGCTGGCCATCGTGAATGTGGTGGGCAGCTCCATTGCCCGGGCGGCAGATTACGTCATGTACACCTATGCCGGGCCGGAGATCGCCGTGGCGTCCACCAAAGCCTATATGGTGCAGATGTGCGTGCTGTACCTCTTTGCACTGCGTCTGGCCTATGCGCGCGGGGAGCTGAGCGAGGCCGATACCCGCCGCTACACCGCCGAGCTGCTGCGTGCCCCGGAGGTCATCAAGCCCCGCCTGGCAGACTGCGAACAGATCAAGTACCTCGCCAGCCGCTATGTGAATACCCAGAGCTGCTTCTTCATCGGGCGCGGGTTCGACTACGCCCTCTCGCTGGAGGGCAGCCTGAAGCTGAAGGAGATCAGCTATGTGCACTCGGACGCCTACGCGGCCGGTGAGCTGAAGCACGGCACCATCAGCCTGATCACCGACGGTGTGCCGGTCATCGCGCTGGCCACCCAGAAAAAGGTCTATGAGAAGACCATCTCCAACGCCAAAGAGACCCGCAGCCGCGGGGCGCGGGTGCTGCTGTTCACCACGAAGGATGCTGTGGTGCCGGAAGGCGTGGCCGATGCCGTGGTGCGGCTGGATGAATATGAGGACATCTTCATGCCGCTGCAGCTCATCGTGCCGCTGCAGCTGTTCGCCTACTATATGGCGGTTCTGCGCGGCTGTGACGTGGATAAACCCCGCAACCTGGCAAAGAGCGTGACGGTGGAATAAACCCGTTGAAACGCTCCGCAGGCGGCATAGAACGGAAAAACAAAAAGAGGACATCTTCTGAAGTTCAGAAGATGTCCTCTTTGTATGTCAGGGGAAGGTCCGCGGGAAAGGCTTACCAGAACCAGTACCGCTTCTTGAACGCGATGTAGGCCACGCCGATGATCACGACCACCACGCCGCCTGCGATGAAGAAGGTCCAGTTGACGTTGGCGAACTTCAGGTTCTGGTTGGTCAGCAGGTAGCGGCCGGCCGTGTCTGCGGTGATGATGCCGTCGGTGTAGCTGTTCAGGTACTGCCACTTGCCGGAGACCGTGTTGTACAGGTACAGGCGGGAGTAGGTGCTCACGTCCAGATCAATGCGCACCGAGCAGGGGAGGGCGTGGCCCTTGTCCAGCTCAAACTCAATGCCCTGATCGGTCTCGGTGAGGGTGAGCATGGTGTTTAGCTCACTGGTGGTGCTCTTGACGCCGCTGCCTGCGATCTGCATGGTGTAGCCGTCGCCCACGACGCACAGGGTCTTGCCGGTGGTGCGCAGCGCGTTGAGGATGTCACCGGTCACGGTGGGGACCTCAGCTTGGGTGAAGACGATCTCGTTGTCCTCGCTGTCCTGGATGGCCTGGACCACCGGGTCCAGCGTGACGGAATTGTCATCGTCGGTCGGCTCGCTGCTGCCATCCTCCGAGGAAGAAGACGCGGAGCGGTTGACGATGACCGTCACCATGGCGGACGCCGTGCCGTTGGAAACCGTGATGGAGGTGGCACCGGTGCCCACCGCTGTGATCACGCCGGACGGGCTGACCGTGGCGATGCTGCTGTTGGCAGACTTATAGGTGAACTTCTGGGAAGCCGAGGAAGGCGTTGCCTTGGCCGTCAGGGTGCGGGTGGCACCGGGCTTCAGCACCACATAAGAGGGGTCTACGGTAACGACCTGACCGCTGTTGGAACTGGTCGAGGTGGAACCCGTCTCCGTGCTGGGGATGCTGATGACGGTGACCTTCGTGGTGGCCGTCACCGAGCCGCAGGTGGCGGTGATGGTGGCGGTGCCGGGCGCAATGCCGGTGACGCGGCCAAAGTTGTTCACGGTGGCCACCTTTTCATTGGAGGAGGTCAGGGTGACGGTGGCATAGCTGGAAGCGGAGGAAGGCCGCACCTGCAGCTGTGCCGAGACCGAGTTGCCAACATAAATGGTGTTGGAGGAGAGGGAAAGGTCCATCTCGGTGACGATCATGGAAGAATCCATGGAAACGGCGATGGTGTAGGCACAGATCTGGTTGCCAGCGGCTGCGGTGATGCGGGTGGTGCCCACGCCCACAGCCTGCACGACGCCGCTGCTGCTGACCGTCAGGATGGAAGTATCATCCGAAATGTAGACCACCGTGTCCGTGGTGTTGCGGGGACGCACCGTCGGGGACAGCTGCTGCGAAGAACCCAGCAGCATGTTGGCGGTGTAGCTGCCCGCGTCGATGCTTTCGGCGGGCACATCCTGATTCCACGGCAAGGCGACATTGCTCAGGGCAAGGCCCGTCAGCGGGGAGGCCGCCGAAGCGGAAACGGCGGTGCCGCCCACCAGCAGGCAGAGCACTGCGGCGCAGACTGCCAGTTTTTTTGCGGTTGATTTCATGTTTTGTATACCTCTTTGGGTGGTTTGAAACGGGCTGACAGCGCAGCACCGGGGAAACGCCTTAGCGGAACAGGACGCCCAGAGCTTCCATCGCGTATTCGAAGTAAGTGACCTGGTCGTACTCCACGCGGGCGGTGACGCTCATACCGTTGGAAAGGTCCACCTTGTCGCCGCTCTTGCTCACCACATAGGTGGTGTCGGGCTTGATGGTCATCTTGTAGTAGGAGCCGCTGGTGCTGGAGGTCACGTCGCTGTCAATGGAAGTGACCGTACCGGTCAGGGTGCCGTAGGAATACTCGGAAAGGCCGGTGATGGCGATCTTGCACGGGTCGCCCACATGCAGCAGGGGGCGGTCGCTCACGGTGACCATGGCCACGATCTCCAGATCGTCGTTCTCGCTGGCGACGGTGGCCAGTGCGGAGCCGGCGCTGAGCACCATGCCCTCTTTATAAGGGCTGTCCATGTGGATGGTGCCGGAGGTGGGGGCATAGATGTAGTAATCGTTGGCACCGTTGTTCAGCGAGTCGATCTGCGCCTGGATGTTGTCCACATTGGTCTGTGCGCTGGTGATATTCTGGGAGATGGTCTGCATGGTGGAGTAATACAGAGCTTCCAGCTCGCTCTGGCTCTGCTCCATCAGGGTCTTGATCTGGGTGTCGGAGTAACCGGCAGCCTGGTAGGCCGAAGCATCAAAGGTCTTCTGGGCCACCTGGCTCTTGTAGGTCTCATACTGGTAGTAGTAGGGCTGATCTTCGGGATCGGTCTCGCTGAAGTAGTTGGTGTCGTCCTGCACGCACTGCAAGAGCTTTGTGTACTGGTCCAGCTGGGTCTGGTAGATCTTTTTCTGGCTCTCCAGGTTTTCCTGCTGCATATCCAGGTCGGTGCTCTTGATGTGGGCCACGAGGTCGCCCTCGTTCACATAGCTGCCCTCGGAGATATACAGCTCGGTGATGGAGCCGGAATAGCTGGACATGATATAGGTCTTGTTGCTGGCCTGCACGGTGCCGGAGTTCTGGCTCACATAGATGCGGTTGGTCTTGGTGCTCCACACCACCAGAAACGCCATGAACACGCCCACCAGGATGAGAAAAGCGTAGCCGAAGGGCGGCAGCTTTTTCTCCATCATGATGCGGCGATCCTGCAGGTCAGACAGGTTCTGAACATTCATCGTCATAATTACTTGATCTCCATAAAGACATCCACAACGGCGTCGTCATCGTCCTGACGGACAAAGATGGTGTAGGTGTCGCCGGTGAGGGTCTGCTCGTTTTCAAATGCATGGATCTGCAGTTTGGAAGCTGCCAGCTGGCTCTGGCTCATGGGGCCGCAGTAATGGGCGTAGAGGCAGTTCTTCACGCGCAGCACAGCGTCCATGTGGTAGCCCTGCTCCATCTGGGGGATGAACTGGGTAGCCTGCTGCATGAGGATGAGCTTCATCTGGTGGTCCGGGGTAAAGGTGATGGCCTGCACCAGCGGGCCGATGGGCTGTGCGCCGTTGCTTTTCATGAAGTTCTGCATCTGGGTCAGCACCAGCTGCATGTTGCCCATCTCCGTGGGCTGGACTTCGTGAGACAGAACATTGGTGAGCTTGAGCGTCTTGTTTTCAGCAACTTTGATCTCGTTCATGATAGATACCCCTGTTTCTCAAATTTATTTTTTCGTTGGATATACAAAAGGAAAGCGGCGGCCCTGCCCAATAAAATGTGCCCGGAGGCGGAACGCCCCCGGGCACACCATAGCGAGGCATTGTCACCTGATTTGGCAAGTGCCCTTCCGATGAACATTCCGATCGGATCCGTGTGCTGCCCCTCAGCAGGGAAGCACCGGGGAGCGGGAATGCATCAGTAGGTCATCGACTCGCCGTCGTCGTCTTCTTCCACGACTGCAGCCGCCACCGGCTTGGGGGCCTCTGCCTTCTTGCGGAAGATACCCTGCTGCATGTTCCACAGCTCGTAATACTTGCCTTCCTTGGCCAGCAGCTCGTCGTGGGTGCCGCGCTCCACGATCTTGCCGTGATCCATCACCAGGATCAGGTCACAGTCACGGACGGTGGACAGGCGGTGCGCCACGATCAGCATGGAACGATCTGCAAGTTCGTTGTAGATCATGTTGAAGATCAGGTTTTCGGTCGCGAAGTCCAGATTGCTGGTGGACTCATCCAGAATGTAGAGGTTGGAGTTCTTCAGGAAAGCGCGTGCCAGCGCGATGCGCTGCTTCTCGCCGCCGGAAAGGCCGTTGCCTGCTTCCTCCAGATAGGTATTGTACTGCAGGGGCAGGTGGCGGATGAAGTCGTGGGCGTCCGCTTTCTTGGCGGCCTCCTTCACTTCGTCCAGCGTTGCGTCCATGCGGGAAACGCGGATGTTGTCGTAGATGGTCTTGCTGAACAGCTCAATGTTCTGCGGCACATAGGAGATGGCGCGGCGCACCGAAGCGTTGGTATACTCGGCCAGGTTCACGCCGTTGATGTCGATCTCGCCATCCTCCGGCTCGTAGTACTTGAGCAGAAGCTTGGTGATGGTGGACTTGCCGCTGCCGCTGCTGCCCACCAGCGCGACCTTCTTGCCGGCCGGGATGGTGAAGCTGATGTGATCCAGCGCCGGGGCGCGGTTGCCGTAGCGGAAGGTGACGTCCTTGAACTCAATGTCGCCCTCGACCTTCGGCAGGTCGGTGCGGTCTTCATCGCCAGCCTGCTCGGAGGGGTAATCCATGATCTCGGTCAGACGCTTCATGGAGATACTGGCCTCCTGGATCTGCATCTGCAGACCGATCAGGTTGCTCAGCGGGGAAGTGAAGTAAGAGGAAAGGGTGCTGAAGGCCATGAAGCCGCCCAGCGTCATCTCGCCGTTCAACACCTGGCTGATGCCCACATAGGTGGTCAGCATGCTGAAGCCGGTGGAGATAAAGGAGGAGATCAGGCCCTGGGTGCTGCTGATCTTGCTGGACCGCAGGCTGATCTTCAGGCTCTTGATGTACTCACGCTCGAGGTTGTCCATTTCGGTGTCCTCGTTGGCGTTGCACTTGACGGTCTCGATGCCGCGCAGGCTCTCGATCATCTGACTGTTCAGCGCAGCGGACTGCACCATGGTCTCCTCGTTGATCTTCTTGTAGGGCTGCTTGTAGATCAGCACCAGCAGGATGCTGACCAGCGCCATGAACAGGGAGATGGAGAACAGGGTGGAGTTCATGCGGAACAGGATGACGCCGGTAATGATGGCCATCGAGATATCCATGATCAGGCTCAGCGCGATGCTGGTGAAGATGGATTTGATGGTGTTCGCATCCGAATAACGGGTGGTGATATCACCGGTCTTGCGGGTAGCGAAGAACTTCATGGGCAGCTTGAAGATGTGCCCGAAGTAGCCCAGCATCAGCGGGATGTCGATCTTAATGGACAGATAGATCAGCACCCACTGCCGGACGAAGCCCACCAGCGTGTTCGTGATGCTCACCAGACTGAACACGACGATCAATGTCACCAACAGGTTGCTTAGTCCGTATGGCAGCACTTCATCCATCAGGATCTTATTGAACATGGACGACGCGATGCCCAGGATCGTGACGATCAGCGAACCCAGGATGGCATACACAAAGAGCTTTTTCTGCGGCAGAAGCAGGTCGATGTACCGCTTCATCATGCCGCCCTTTTCGATCTTGCCGCCCTTGAACTCCGAGGTGGGGTTCAGCAGCAGCAGCACGCCGGTGAAGTTTTTGTAGAACTCGTCCAGGCTGATCTTTTTCAGCTCCGAGGCGGGGTCGCCGATGACGACGTAATCCTTGCACTTGTGCTTTTTGCCGTTCTTTTCGTCTTCCTTGACGGACTCGGCTTCTTTCAGCATGTGCTTGCGGCGCTCGGCGTCATCTTTGATCGTGGTCTTTTTGAAGACGACGACAAAGTGCGCCAGGCCCTGGTCGGTGATGACCTGGGCGATGCAGGGCAGGGAGAAGTCGCTCAGAAAATTCTCGCGGTCCACGCGGACGGCTGCTGTGGTGAAGCCCAGCTCATTCGCGGCCTTCTGCAAACCGACAAGGTTCGTGCCTTTCAGGTCAGTGCCCATCATGTCGCGCAGGCGGGTGATGGTAACTTCCTTTTTGTAATGGAGGCACACCATTGCGAGGCAGGCCGCCGCACAGTCGGTGGCGTCGTGCTGCCGGACGTAGGTATAACGCATAGATGCTTCCTTTGACTATATACAAATTTATTCAAACACAGCAGCTCCGCCGCCCGGGACCGGACAGCGAAAACTGCGGATCTGACCAAGAGAAAATGAGCCGCGCCGTTTTGACAGCAAGAGACCGGTGCCTGTGCTCCGGCCTGCAAAGAACCAGAGCATAGCACCGGTCTGCTGTGATCAAAAGAAGGGAGCGCCTGCCCTTTGATTCCTGTGCAGACTTTTGGAAAAGTGTACACAAATCCCAAAAGCTCATAGGCAGTATACCACAATATGACAGTATCTTCAAGTGGTCAAATTTTAAGAAATCATTAATGTGTGTCTCTTTTGCCGCGCCGGGCCTTGCTTTTGAGGGAACAGAGATATCGCACTGCGGCAGAACGCAAGATGCCGGGTAAAACAAAAGGAGCAATGTCCACAAGGAACATTGCTCCGATGGCGCCTCTTGCCTGACTCGAACAGGCGACACCCTGATTAACAGTCAGGTGCTCTAACCGACTGAGCTAAAGAGGCAGATCACATTTGTGACTGCGAGAGATATTATACCGCATAAGAATGCCTTTTGCAAGCCTTTTTTTAAAAAATGAATCATTTTTGGCAAAATAAAACCGTCCTGCAGTGTTTTGAAACGCTGCAGGACGGTAAAGTACATATTATAAAAGAAGGAAAGGCTTATTTCAGCTTGCTCTTGGCCTTCATGCGCTGCTCGTGGTTCAGGATCTGCTTGCGGATGCGCAGATTTTCAGGAGTGACCTCCAGCAGCTCGTCCTGTGCCAAGAATTCCAGGCAGCCTTCCAGGCTGAGCTTGCTAATGGGGATCAGGCGCAGAGCATCATCGGAGCCGGATGCACGGGTATTGGTCAGGTGCTTGGTCTTGCAGACGTTGACATCCACATCCTCGCCGGAAGCGGTGTAGCCAATGACCATGCCCTCGTAGACCTTTTCACCAGCGCCCACCAGAAGGGTGCCGCGCTGCTGAGCATTGAACAGACCGTAGGTGACAGCCTCGCCGGTCTCAAAGCTGACCAGAGAACCGGTGGAGCGGTTGGCAATCATGCCAGCCCAGACGTCATAGCCGTCGAAGATCTGGTTGATGATGCCCTCGCCGTGGGTATCGGTCAGGAACTGGTTGCGGT
>ERZ773193.4087-NODE-4087-length-12219-cov-6.631453_pt1 | contig 12219 bp, 10 predicted proteins | sample MGYA00511110_ERZ773193 | MGnify/ENA primary metagenome ERZ773193 (study PRJEB29015, sample SAMEA2737784) | human gut metagenome | biome: human gut; feature: human-associated habitat; material: faeces | place: China | collected 2012 ...
AAGACGACCTCGTCGAAGCCGAGATCGCTCAGCTCGATGGCAATAGAGCTTAAGAAGCCCTGCACGGCGCTGCTGTTCGGATTCATCCAGTAGCAGCGCCGGTCGTCCATCCAGAGCGCGCCGGAGTACATGGCGAGGCTGTCAGACTGGTGGTCAAAGGCGAACAGCGGGTCAGAGAAGGCGGGGACGTGCGCGATCACGGTCAGGCCGCTGCGCTTCGTCAGATCGGAGATCAGCTTGTCCACGGCGGCAATGTCCGCGTCGGCGGTCTCCGCGCCGGGCTGCTCCGAGGAGTAATAATAGTAGCCGAATACGCTCTTGACGTCGATCATGACGGTCGTGAGGCCGTCCAGACTGTCGAGCGCATCCCGCACGGCCTGAACATCCTTTGCCAGCATGTTGGTCGTGATATAGTAGCCGGAAAACTGCTTCTGCGCGTCGGCCTCCGCAGGCTCGTCCGAGCCGGTGTCCACGATGATCTCAAAGGGATACTGCTCCGGATCCAGCTCCGCAGGCTGTGTGCCGGACGGCTCGATGTGCTGGTCATAGTTCAGCTTCGCGCCGTCGTCGGTGTAGGTGATATAGCGCTGCAAATACACGAAGCGGCTGATGCAAAGGGCCAGCAGCAGCAAGGCGGCGCCGCCCGCGATCAGAAGCGTGCGCTTGAACGCGCGTTTGTTGCGATAGGAAAAAATGCGCAAGAAAACGCCTCCTTACTCTGCGCGCATGGCGGTGATCCGCCGCCAGTCCTCCTGACGGTCGGACGAGACGATGCGCATTCCGGCGCGCTCGATGGCGGCAGAGACCTCGTCAAAGCGCGTATCGAGAATGCCGGAGCAGATGAATACGCCCTCCTTTGTCAGGAAATGCGGCACGACGGGGCTGAGCGGAATAATGACGTCCGCGACGATATTGGCCAGCACGATGTCATAGCCGTCTCCGAGGCGCTCCATCATGGCCCGGTCGCCGATCACGTCGCCGGTGACGGCGGTGAAGCGGGGGGCGGTCAGGCCATTCAGGGCGGCGTTCTCACCGGCGATGTCAATGGCATGCTGCTGCTGGATGTAACGCCTCTGTCTCTGGGCATTGAGACCATGGGCGGCGTTTGCACCAAGCTCATCGACCGCAACACCACCATCCCCGTGAAGAAGAGCCAGATCTTCTCCACCGCTGCCGATAACCAGACGAGCGTTGAAGTCAACGTTCTGCAGGGCGAGCGTGAGATGGCCGCTGCCAACAAGAGCCTCGGCCGCTTCCACCTCGATGGCATCGCTCCGGCCCGCCGCGGCGTGCCTCAGATCGAGGTCACGTTCGATATCGACGCCAACGGCATCGTGAACGTCAGCGCGAAGGACCTCGGCACCGGCACCGAGCAGCACATCACCATCACCTCCTCCTCCAACATGAGCAAGGAGGATATCGAAAAGGCCGTCAAGGACGCCGAGCAGTACGCCGCTGAGGACGCCAAGATCAAGGAAAAGGTCGAAGTCCGCAACCAGGCCGACCAGATGGTCTACCAGAGCGAGAAGACCCTCGGCGAAGTGGGCGACAAGATCCCCGCGGACGAGAAGGCCAAGGTCCAGAGCGGTATCGACAAGCTGAAGGAAGTCCTCAAGGGCGACGATACCGACGCCATCAAGAGCGCGACCGAAGAGCTCACGCAGATGTTCTACCAGATGAGCGAGAAGCTCTATCAGCAGGCGAACCCGCAGGGCGGCGCACAGGCCGGTCCTGACATGGGCGACCAGAACGGCGGCGCGCAGACCGGCCCGAACGGTCAGCAGTATTATGATGCTGACTACAAGGTCGTGGATGACGACGACAACAACAAAAAGTAATTTGAAACCGATCGACGCAGCGGGGACAGTTTATACTGCCCCCGATTGCGGCGTTTTTAGGAGCGTAGTCTATGGCTGAAAATAAAAGAGACTATTACGAGGTGCTCGGCGTTTCCAAGGGCGCTTCGGAAGAAGAGATCAAAAAAGCATACAAAAAGCTCGCGCGCAAGTATCATCCCGACATGAACCCCGGCGACAAGGAAGCCGAGGAGAAGTTCAAGGAGATCAACGAGGCGAACGAGGTTTTGAGCGACCCAGACAAGAAGGCGCGCTACGACCAGTTCGGCTTTGCGGGCGTTGACCCGAATTACGGCGCAGGCGCCGCCGGTGGCGGCGCCTACGGCGCGGGCGGGTTCGACTTTGGCGACCTCGGCGATATCTTCGGCAGCTTCTTCGGCGGGGGCTTCGGCGGCGCGCGCGCGAACCCCAACGCGCCCCAGCGCGGCGAAAGCCTGCGCACGAGCGTGAACATCAGCTTTGAAGAGGCGGCTTTCGGCTGCGAGAAGGAAGTCAGCATCGACCGCATCGAGCAGTGTCCTGACTGCCGCGGCTCGGGCTGCGCCAAGGGCACGACCGCCGAGGTATGTCCTGACTGCCGCGGCAGCGGCGTGATCCAGCAGCGCCGCCAGACGCCGCTGGGCTATATGTCGACGTCGGCACCCTGCCAGCGCTGCGGAGGCAAGGGTAAGATCATTCATCAGCCCTGCCCCAAGTGCGGCGGCAAGGGCATGATCCGCCACCGCAAGACCATCAAGGTCAGCATTCCTGCGGGCATCGACAACGGGCAGACCATTTCGCTGCGCGCGCAGGGCAACGCGGGCAAGAACGGCGGCCCCGCGGGCGACCTTCTGATCGTTGTGTCCGTGCGTCCGCACGAGATCTTCCGCCGCGAGGGCACGAGCGTCCTGTGCGAAGCGCCCATCACGTTCACGCAGGCGGTGCTCGGCGCGGAGCTTGAGATCCCGACGATCGACGGCAAGGTGAAGTACACCATCCCCGAGGGCACGCAGAGCGGCACAACGTTCCGCCTGAAAGGCAAGGGCATCCCCGGCCTCAACGGCCGCGGCCGCGGCGACCAGTACGTCACCGTGTATATCGAGACGCCGCGCAACCTGAACCGCGAGCAGAAGGAAGCGCTCAAGAAGTTCAGCGAGTCGCTCGGCGAGAAGAATTATGAGGAACACAAGAGCTTTTTCGGAAAGTTCAAGCTGTAACGAATAGAAGATGTATTTATCCGATTATCACACCCACTGTTCGCTTTCGTTCGACTCGAAAACGCCGGTGGAAGACATGGTGTGCGCGGGCATCGCGCAGGGTTTGCAGGAAATGTGCCTGACCGACCATGTGGACCTGTTCCGCCCGAGGGAGACGGCGCACTGGGAACACGATTTTTCGAATCGTAAAGAGACCTTTGCGCGCGCCGACCAGGCGGCGGACGGGAAGATCATCGTCCGCCGCGGCATCGAGCTCGGCGAGGCGATGCGCGACTTTGCCTACGCAGACGAGCTGCTTTCCCGCCTGCCGGAGCTCGACTTTGTCATCGGCTCGCAGCATCAGCTGTCGGAAAAGTACGATTGGAACGACCTCTACTTCATGCCCGAGGCCACGGAGCAGGAGGCGCGCGAGCAGATCGCGGACTATTTAACGCTCATTCTGGAGATGGCCAAGTGGGGGAAGTTCTCCGTGCTCGGCCACCTGACGCTGCCTCTTCGCTACATGAACGAAAACCACGGTATGCACATGAGTTTCGACGGTTTTGAGGACGAGGTGGCGCAGGTGTTTCGCGCGCTCATTGAAAACGGCTGCGGCATCGAATGCAACGTCAACCGCGGCAACACGCCGCTGCCGGATCAAAAATGGCTGAGGCTCTATCACGAGCTCGGCGGCGAGATCATCACCATCGGTACCGACGCGCATACGCCGGAATTCGTCGGCATGCGCGCCCGCGAGACGCAGGAGCTCTTAAAGAGCTGCGGCCTCAACTATGTGTGCACGTTTGAAAAGAAAAAACCGGTCTTTCACAAAATCTGACTGACAAAAGGAGAAACACTATGAAGATCGCATTGGGCTGTGACCACGGCGGATACGCCATGAAGGAAGACATCAAAAAGCAGCTGGAGGGCCTGGGCCACGAGGTCAAGGACTGCGGCACCTATTCCACCGAGAGCTGCGACTATCCCATTTTCGGCGAGGCCGCCGCGCGCGCCGTCGCGAGCGGGGAGTGCGAGTACGGTATCGTCGTGTGCACGACGGGCATCGGTATCTCTATCGCGGCGAACAAGGTCAAGGGCATCCGCTGCGCGCACTGCGCCGATACGCTTGAAGCGCAGCTCTGCCGCCAGCACAACAACGCCAACATGATGGCCATCGGTGCGGGCTTCACGGGCCCGAAGCTGGCCGCGGCCATGGTCGAGACGTTCCTCTCCACCGCGTTTGAAGGCGGCCGTCACGCCCGACGCGTCGCGCTGATGGACGCTATCGAGGGCTAAAGCATACAAAAGCGGAAAATCAACAAAAACCGAAAGGTTTTTGTTGATTTTTTTGCTCTCAAAAGGTAAACTGTTGCACAAGAAAAAGGAGGCGGATGCAGACAATGGCAAGAAGAACGAGCGGAACGAAGGGCTATACCGGTTATCGCGGGCGCAGGCGCGGCAGAGGCGTGCTGGCCGTGGTGCTGGTGGTCATTTTGCTGCTGGCGTGCGGCTTTTTGTTTGCGCAGCGCTATATGGTATACGATGCGGACGGCTCGGTCCGCTTTGAGTTCCCCTGGATAAAGAAGACCCCACAGGACGATAGCGTAAATGACGGCGACAGCGGCGACGATAAGAAGCAGGACGACCTTGAGATCACGGTGCAAAAGCCTGTCATCAAGGATACCTACGCAGTCGAGCTGGGTGCGGACGCGCTCGGCAGCGATTGGCAGGCAGCGCTCGATGGCCTTGATAAGGACGTGAACGCCGTGGCGGTCGAGCTCAAGGACGCGAGCGGCAAGCTCTACTATAATTCCAAAGTGCAGGGCGCGATCGACTGCGGCGCGGTGGCTGGCGGCAGCGCATCGGACACGGCCATTCAGGGCCTTGTCGACTCGGACTATTACACGATCGGGCGCATCAGCACGCTCCACGACAGCCTGTATGCCTACAAGCACATGACGGACGCCGCCGTGTGCCAGCTGACGGGCTTTGTCTGGTACGATACGAACAGCACGCACTGGCTCGCACCCGAAAAGCAGGCGGCGCGGCAGTATGTGACCGATATCGTCACGGAATGCGGCAAGATGGGCTTTGACGAGCTGCTGCTCGACGATTTCCACTACCCGCGCGAGGGGCGCATGAGCCGCATCAAGACGGACGAGCGCACCATGACGCAGCAGGAGGCGCTTGCGCTGCTCGCCGACGACATCCACACCGCGCTTGAGCAGGCTGGCTACAAGGGCAAGCTCTCCGTCAGCGTGGACGCGGACATCGCACTTGCAGGCAGCGAAGAGAAGTCCGGCATCGTGATGAGTGAGCTTACGGAAAAGTTCGACCGCGTGTACGTCAAGGTCACGGCAGACCAGCTCGAGAGCGTCGCCGAGGCGATGAAGGCCTACGACGTCGAGTTCGTCCCCATCGTGACGGAGGCGACGGACAGCGGCAGCTATCTCATTGAAAAGTGAAAAGGCGAAGGGCGGGCCGCTGATACCTCAGCGACCCGTTTTTTGCGCAAAAAACAGCACGAAGCAGTGCCCGCTGCCTCATGCTGTTTCTCTTTATGAAAAGAGAGGTATCTCAGTTCATACTGCGGGAATTTTTGTAGCCGCCATCGCGTGAACGGCTCATCGCACGGATGCGGTCGTAAACGTCGGCTTCAAGTTCGACCGTGCCGCGCGCAAGCTGCTCGCTGCGGCGCTGGGCGGAACGTTCGCCGGGGACGAAGACCTGTGCATTTCCTGCGGCGGGTGCGCTGGTGCGTACAGCCTCGGCCAGCGTCGATGTCTGCGCGATGAAATCGTCTGCGGAAGAAAACATTTCCGGCGACAGGGCGCAGAACAGGTAGCCGAGGTCGTATTCATCGCGGATCTCGCCGCCCATCTTTGCGCCGACGAACGCGCCGGTCAGAATTTCGAGCGCCATGCACAGTGCCGCGCCGCGCGCCCCGCCAAAGGGGAGCACGCCCTGCACGCGCTGTGGATCGGTGGTGAAAGCGCCGGCAGCATCGAGAAAAGTCCTCTCGGGGAGGGAACGCTCCTCGACAATGGCCTGCCGCAGCTCGCCCCACACGCCCTGCGCGGTGGCAAAGTCAAAGAGGAGGGGGGGCTTTTCGCCCTGCGGGAAGCCGAAGGAAAGCGGATTTGTGCCGAACATCGGCGCGCTGCCGCCAAACGGAACCACGTGCGCGGGACCACCGTTGTTCGTGACGATGCCGATGCAGCCGCGCTCGGCGATCAGGCGGGAATAGGGGACAAGGCGGGCATAGCGGCTGACGTTGGTCAGCGCGACAAGGCCGACGCCATATTCCTTGGCGAGCTCTACGCTGAACGCGGCAGCCTGCCGCGCGGCGATGTGGCCGAGCTCGCGGTGGCCGTCGATCTTGGCGTGGCCGTCGGTTTGTCTCACAATTTCAATGCCGCTCTCGCGGCCTGAAAGACCGATGTCGAGGGTCAGGAATTTGGAGACGCCGTGGGTCTTGTGGCCCTCGAGCTCAGCATCCAGAAAATCATCGACGATGAAATCGGCGTCCTCGCTGCCGATGCCGCGCAGCGTGAGCGCGTCGAGCATCATGACGCGGAGCTCGTCGATGCGGATCTCTTTTTTCATAGGCCGCGCTCCTGCGCCAGCGCGATCAGACGGGCGAACACGTCCTGTGCAAGGCCACGGACGGCCTCGCGCTTGTAGGGCATGGAGCCGCGCCCCGCGATGACGCGCTCGACCTCGGAAGAGAGCAGGTCGCCGAGCGCGGCACCGGTCTCCGCCGTGAGCGGCTTTTCCCCAAGGAACGCCGCGGCGTCTTCTGAAAGGTAGGCATGCGGCGCGACCGCGCCGAGTGCAGCGCGCGCGCTCTGAATGCAGCCGTTTTCGACAACCGCGCTGACGGCGAGGTTGATCTTGGAGATCGTGACATGGTGCCGTTCACCGATCTTGTCGAACGCGCTGATCTCACGTTCGGCGGGCAGGGGGAGGAGAAAGCGCAGAATGGCCTCGTCGCTCGCGAGCGCGGTCTTGCCCTTGCCGAGCACGAGCTCGCGTGCGGGGATGGTGCGCACCGCGCCGCGGCTGTTCATCACCTCGGCCGCGCCGCAGAGCGCGAGCAGGGGCGGGTAGACGTCGCCCGCGGGGGAAGAGGTGCCGATGCTGCCGCCGAGCGTGCCGCGGTTGCGGATCTGCGCGCAGCCGACCTGGCTGCACGCCATGGCGAGTGCGGGAAAATACTGCCGCACAACGGGGGACTGTGCGACCTGTGAATGTACACACACTGCGCCGACGGCGAGGGTATCGCCGTTCCATTCGATATTCTTGAGCTCCTGCATCTCCGTCAGGCTCAAAATGGCGTCCGCGTGCCAGACCTTTCCGTTGCGTTGGGCCCAAAAGTCCGTGCACCCGGCGACAATGGAGCCGCCGGAGAGGGACGCGAGGGCAGAGGCAAGTTCTTCACGGTTTGTTGGCTGAAAGAAGTTCATTTGGCCGCCTCCTTCATGTCGCGCGCGGCCTGCCGGATGGCGCGCAGGATCTGCTCATAGCAGCTGCACCGGCAGATGTTGCCGGAGATCGCGGTGCGGATCTCATCTTCGGTAGGGTCGGGATTGTGGAGCAGCAGGCCCGCGGCGCTCATCACCATGCCGGGCGTGCAGTAGCCGCACTGAATGGCCATGTTGTTCACAAAAGCGGGGATGATGGGTGCGATGCGAGGGTCGGATTCGACACCCTCGGATGTGATGACGCGGTGTCCGTTCACCTGCGCGATCATCGTCATGCAGGAGTGGACGGCCTTATCGTCGAGCAGCACCGTGCAGGTGCCGCACTCGCCCTCGCCGCAGCCGCGCTTCGTGCCCGTCAGATGCAGATCTTCGCGCAGCACGTCGACAAGCAGGCGCTCCGGCGGGGCGTTCACAACGGTTTCTTTCCCGTTTAAGTAAAAACGAATTTCCATCACAGCGACGCCTCCTTGCGTTTTTCCTGCACGGCGCGGATGATCTTCTCCGGCGTCAGCGGCAGGGTGGTCAGATCGGTTTGCAGTGCATCATTGACGGCGGCAAGCAGCGCCGGCGCGACCGGCACAAAGCAGGATTCGCCGATGGACTTGGCGCCGTAAGGCCCTTCGGGGCTGCCGTTTTCGACAAGCACCGTCTCAATGTGCGGGAAGTCGCACGCGCGTGCCACGTGATAGCGCTGCAGGGTGGCGTTGAGCGGCTGGCCGGTCTTCGGGTCGATTTTGACCTGCTCGCAAAAGACAAGCCCCATGCCCTGCTGCAAGGCGCTGCCGACCTGCCCGCGGCAGAGTTCGGGATTGATGGCCTTGCCAACGTCGTGCGCGGCGGTGAATGCCGTCAGGCGGCAGAGCCCAGTGAGTGTGTCGACCTCGACCTCGGCGAAGTGAGCAGCGGCAGGGCCGGGGTTGGACGAGGGCTGGTAAGTGTGGGAAACGAAAATTGCGCCGCTGCTGCCGTACTGGTCGGCGGCATAGCAGATAACATCACGGTAGGTTTTCCGGCGAGAGGGATCAGCGGTGACAAAGATCTCACCGTTTTGACAGGCGAGGTCTCCGGCACTGCATACCATGAGACGTGCGGCATTTTCCAGCAGCAGAGATTTGAGCTTCTGCGCCGTTTCCAACACGGCACGGCCGGTGACATAAATTGTGCGGCTGGTGTAGCAGCCATTATCGAGCGCATTGTATGCCGTGTCGCCCTCAGGGAAATCAATGCTGTCAGGTGGGATGGAGAGTTCTTCTGCGGCAATATTCTTCAGCGCGGCAACCGTGCCGCAGCCATGGTCGTGGATGTTGCAGTTGAAGCTCGCCGAGCCGTCCTCTTCAAACTTGGCCGTGACGGTGCACCAGTCAAGACGGCGAGGATAGTAGCCTGAGGTATGGGTGGACACGGCGAGGCCGACGCCCTTGAGATAGCGGCTGCTTCGATCCTGCGCCTGCGCGGCGGCGCGGCGCTCGGACCAGCGGAAACGTTCACTGCCAAGGCGCAGCACATCCTCAAGGCGTACATCGCCAAGCGGGAAGTTGCCGATCTTGCTGATCGCGTCGGGCGGCAGCACGTTTTTGAGCCGCAACTCGAGCGGGTCACAGCGGAATTTCTGCGCGGCGGCGTTCATCATGTTTTCCATGATGAACGCGGTCTCTGGGCCGCCCCAACCACGGTAGCTGCCGGACATGGGCGTGTTGGTGCAGGTGGAGGTCGCGTGATACTCCACATCCTCCACGCCGTAGACCCAGGAGAGCTTTTTGAACATGGATCCCATGTAATCCGGCGAAACACCCTGATAACCGCCCGCGTCGAGCTCAGCGGTCAGGTCGAGCGCTTTGAGAATATGGCCTTTGTCGAATTTGGCGCGAATTTCACTTTTGATGGGATGACGCAGCACAGTGCAGAGGATGGTCTCGCGCCGGTCGAGCTGAAGCTTGACGGGGCGTCCCGTCATTTTTGCGCCGACGGCGGCTAGCGGTTCCAGGATCATCTCCTGCTTGCAGCCGAACGAGCCGCCCATCGGCGTTTTGATGGCGCGCACATGGCTCATCGGCATTCCAAGCAGCGCTGCAACACACGAGCGCACGCCAAATGTCGACTGTGTGGGAGACCAGACGGTCATGCGGTCGGTGCCGGGGTTATAGTCTGCCACGGCGCAGTGCGTTTCCATGGCGATGTGCGTGATGCGCTGCGTCTGCGAGCGGTGGATGAACTCCTCGCCCTGCGCGTCGGAGTATTTTCCGCCAAAGCCGCTCTCGGGCAGCGTGACGGTGTTGCCACCCTCGTGCAGCTGCGGCGCGCCCTCTTTCATCGCATCTTCAACAGTGAAAACGGCGGGAAGCTCTTCAATCTCGAGCTTGATCTTCTCCGCCGCGGCAGCGGCGATCTCCGGCGAATCGGCCAGCACGGCAGCCACGCGGTCGCCGACAAAACGGACGTGACGGCTGAAGAGCGTTTCCTGGTCCATGACATCCTCGCTGATGCGAACGCGACCGCGATTGTATTTGGTGTCCACCGTATTTTCAAACGACAATACCGTGGCAACGCCTGGCATCGCAAGTGCGGCGGAGGAGTCGATCGCTTTGACGATCCCGTGGGCAACAGGGCTGAGCACGAGCTTCATGTGCAGCATGTTCGGCAGCTTCATGTCCCCTGCGTAGCGCAGAAGGCCGCTGGCCTTGGCACGGGAATTGTTGACAGGCGTGCTCTTGCCGATGTATTGATAGTTCATAATGGATTCTCCCAGAATGTTTATCGGGACGAATGCAGCCGCAAAATGCGGCGGCAAAACCCTTTATTGATACCCTATAATGAACCACAACCGTCAAAGGAGCGTCAAGAAGAACGCATTTCGACAGGCTGTGTCAAAAAATTTTAAGCGTCAAATCGATTTTACAAAAAATTTGACGATTTTTTGATTTTTGATGCTTACAGTTGCGTTGTGTCAATGATACTGCTGCCGCGTTAAAGTTCCGCGAAAGGGATAAAAGGCAGCCGAGCGCTGGGAGGTGCGAGTCATAAGCCATGGAACCCTCACAACATTACCGCAAGAAAGCAAAGTCCCCATAACGAATACCATTACATTTTTTGGGAGGAATAGAAAATGAACTCTGCAACAGGAACAAAAAAGACCGTTGGCTTCGGAAAAGCGCTTGTCGTTTTTATCTGTGTGTTTGCGCTGATCCTCTGCGGCATCAACGTGCTCGGCACCTCGGCACACATCCCTCTGGTCATCGCCACGATCGTCGCCGCCATTGCGGGCGTTTCGAGCGGCTTTACCTGGGATGAAATGGAAAAGGGCATGAGCGAGACTATCAAGGCCTCCGCCCCCGCCATCCTCATCATGCTCATCATCGGCATGGTCGTCGGCACCTGGATGCTCGGCGGCATCATCCCCACAATGATTTACTACGGCCTGACCTGGCTGTCCCCGAAAATCTTCCTCTTCGCCGCCTGTGCCCTGTGCGTTATGGTTTCGACCTTCACGGGTTCTTCCTGGACGACGATGGGCACCGTCGGTGTGGCGCTGGTCGGCGTCGGCACCGCGCTTCAGGTTCCCCTCGGCATGACGGTCGGCGCGATCATCTCCGGCGCTTACTTCGGCGATAAGATGAGCCCTCTGTCCGATACCACGAACCTCGCTCCTGCCATGGCCGGTACCACGGTGTTCACCCACGTCAAGCACATGGTCGTTACCGCAGGCCCGTCCATCATTATTTCCCTGATCATCTACGCCATCATGGGCTTCACGGTCGTCAAGGGTACGGCCAGCATGGAGACGATTGACCTCTACATGGGCACGCTCAAGGAGTTCTTCACCATCAGCCCTGTGATGTTCATTCCCCCGCTGTGCGTTCTGCTCATGGTCATCTTCAAGGTGCCCGCCATCCCCGGCCTGATCGGCGTCTCCGCTCTCGGCGGCATCTTCGCGGCCATCTTCCAGAAGGCAAGCCTCGCAACCATCCTCGCCTCCATGTACACCGGTGTGAGCATGGATACCGGCGTTGCCGAGATCAACCGTCTCGTTAACCGCGGCGGCCTCTCCAGCATGCTCGATACCGTTGCCCTGATCCTGATCGCCCTAGCGTTTGCCGGTGTGGTCGAGACCACCGGCGCTGTCCACGCCATCATCGAAAAGATCCTCAGCAAGGCCAAGAGCGACAAGGCCATGATGACCACCGCCATCTTCGCCACGCTCTTCACCAACTTCGCCACCGCCGCGCAGTATGTCGCGATCGTGCTTCCCGGCCGTATGTTCCGCGAGGCTTTCCGTGAGCGCGGTCTGCACCCCAAGAACCTGTCCCGTATCCTTGAGGACGTCGGCACGATCTGCGCGCCGTTCTGCCCCTGGAGTACTGACGGTGTTTATATCCTCGCAACGCTCGGCTGCGCCACCGCGGCCTATGCGCCCTACATGTTCTTCTCCATGCTCTGCCCCATCGTCTCGCTGATCTGCATCTGGACCGGCTGGACCATCACTCGCATCACCCCCGAGCAGGCCAAGGAAGACATCATCCCGTAAGCTGTTAATTTGAGCAGGGGGAGCGCGAGTTCCCCCTGACTCCAACAAAGAATTGAGAAAAAGGAGAAAGCAAATGAACAAGGTTATTCTCAACGGCGTGGATCTTTCCATCGAAGACGTCGTCAACGTTGCCCGCAACGGTTATCAGGTCGAGATCGACAAGGACTGCATGGCACATATCG
>ERZ773193.4095-NODE-4095-length-12199-cov-3.917243_pt1 | contig 12199 bp, 7 predicted proteins | sample MGYA00511110_ERZ773193 | MGnify/ENA primary metagenome ERZ773193 (study PRJEB29015, sample SAMEA2737784) | human gut metagenome | biome: human gut; feature: human-associated habitat; material: faeces | place: China | collected 2012 ...
GGGCTGGGCTCTAAACCCTGAATCGGCTGAAACCGCCGTTCCAACGCACTATCTTTCTCGATATATTTGCGAAATTCTTCCGTTGTCGTTGCTCCAATCAGCTTGACTTCTCCACGGGCAAGCTGCGGTTTCAACATATTTGCAGCATCAATTGCCCCTTCGGCTGCTCCTGCTCCGACAATCGTATGCAGTTCATCAATAAATAAAATAATCTGTTCGTTCTGGGTTGCCTCCTGCAAGCAGTTCCGAAACCGTTCTTCAAAATCGCCCCGATATTTTGCCCCCGACAGCAATGCTGGCAAATCTAACGAGAAAATATGCTGTGATAAGAGGGCTTCCGGTACTTCGCCCCGTAAGATTTTCTGAGCAACGCCCTCTACAATCGCCGTCTTCCCAACGCCAGCATCGCCCACCAGACAGGGATTATTTTTAGTGCGGCGAGTAAGAATCTGAACCATCTGCTGTAATTCCGTTTCTCGTCCGATTACGGGGTCATATTGATGCAGCAATGCCGGGTCAGTCATCCACTTCCCATACTGAAAGAGGTTCGGCAGTGTTTTCTTTGAAATTCGCTCTGTTCGCCGTTCCTCCATACGGATATGACAAGAGGTTTCCTGCCGACTGACTGCCCCCAGCTGATTCAAACTAACGCCCAACTTCTTCAGAATCGCAACTGCTGTACAGCAGGGCGTTCGCAGAATCGAACGCAGGAGATGTTCCGTTCCGGCAAGGCTGCGACCATCTTCTTTCGAAAACGCCTTTGCCTGCTGCATAATTTCACTCAGGGCAGGAGTGAGGCAATCCTCCTGCACCTGTGCCGGAATGCCTCTTCCGACCAGTTCCACCAATGCATTCCGCACCCGTTGTGCAGTGATGTGCTGAGCTGCCAGCATGGCTGCGGCAGCATTGCTGCCCTCCTCCAGCAGCCCCAGCAGCAAATGTTCACTACCGATGTAAGTATGTCCCAATTCTTCTGCCGCACAGATTGCTTCTTTCAAAGCAACAATGGCTTTTCCTGTAAACCCATCTGTATATCGCATACACCAAATTCCTTTCTGCACTCATATAAATTTAGTATGCCACAAAACTTGTGCGTTATCTGTCGAAGTAGGAACGCTTTTTTGACTTTTGCATATGATGTACTATGAAACAGACAGAAAGTCGTTTGTTTCAAATTTAATCTACAAAAAAGGAGATTTTTACTATGTGTGGATGCGATGGAAACAACGGTTGCTGGTGGATTATCATTCTGATCGTGCTGTTTGTATGCTGCGGCTGTGGTGGCTACGGTAACTGCGGCGGTGGCTGTGGCTGCAACAACAACGGCTGCGGTTGTGGCTGCTAATTAGCAACCTTTAACGCTTGCAAGCAATGCCCCGAACGGTGTGAACTGTTCGGGGCATTGCTGCATTTGATTTTATTTTTATGATGGGTTTATCTCCCCTGCGGAATCGGTCTTCTCTTGGCGGTATACTGCTTAACAATAATCTGATAGACAGCAGTTCGTTCAAGATGTGCCTGTGAAAATGACTGAAACGGAATTCGGTAATGCTCCAGCAGCTTTTTCAGCAAATCTTCTTTTTTCTCTTCCGGTGCGAGTTCTGCAATCCCCTGACCAATTACACTTTCATAGGCAAAGCCGGCCGTACAGGATGCTGCCCCATTCGGCGGAATCAAATGCTGTTTCCCCTCTACTTCAAAGGAAACATGCGGATTTTTTTGCAGCAGGTCGCATTTCTTCCCAACTTTTGCCCCGTGAAAAAATAAGACAAGCTGGTCATCCTGCATGGTAAACCCAAAGTTGACCGGCACAATATACGGGTATGGCTCATCGTGCATCGCAAGCCGCAACACTTCTGCCCGTTCTAAAATCTGTCGAATCTCATTGCAGTCGGTTACTTCCCGTTCGCTTCTTCGCATGACAGTTCCTCCTTTTTCTTAGTTTCCTTTTCTTGCAATCCAGAATAGTCTTGGAAACCGGAACAGAATCGTTCCATTTTTCTGTACCGGATAGGTTTGCTTGATTCGTTTTAACAATTCCTGTTCAAAAATCCATCATCGGCAATTTCTTTGAAACTGGCACAAGATGTATCATATCAGACCGTCCCTCCTACTGTCAAAATCAAACAAAACCGCTTTTCTGGAAACTCCATACAAGCGGTTTTGTCAAGATATGTAATATCAAATTATTCAGAAATCATCAGATTTTCCAGGAATAATTTTGCATAGGGAAACAGTTCTGTCTGCAAAGCATCGGAAAAACTCAAGCAGTAAATCCGATGTTCTACCAGAAACAGAAGGGTAACGGTTGTCATTTCCACATCATTGACGGTAACCGTATACCGCATTCCATAAATCGGCTGTTCTGCATCGAAAACGCCCTCATAGTCACAAAGTTCCGTATAGGTGTAGTTTTCGAGCTGTTCCCGCATGCCGTCTGCAAATGCATGCAGAACAGATACGCTTTCAAAATCCGTAATATCTGTGGATTCCGGAATGACACTCTGCACACTCAGTGAACTTTCTCCCTCTGATGGCAATAAGTATAGCAAAGATTCTGACTGTTGCTGTACTGTCCAATCAAGGGGAAGCGAAAAGCGAATTGCTTCTAATGCTTGCGAGCATTCCATAACCAGTGGCTTTTGTGTCGTTTGAAATAGGGTTTCAAACAAATCTTGATTGCATTTCATAAGAAATCCTTTCTGCTCTTAGATATCAATATCAATGTTAAAATCTTTTCGATATGGTTCAGACTGCATCGGGTCATTCAAGACCGGCGGATGCAGTGGCGGCATTTTCGGTGCAGGCGAAGGGGTTGGTGTAATCGGCTTTTTCGGGGGTGCAGCGGTTGGCTTTGGCTGCTGCGGTGCAGGCGATGTGGTTTCCTGCGGTGGCAGTTCCGGCATCGGCAAGTCGTCCCATTCCTCTTCAATATAGGTCACTGTAGAAGGAGCGGCAGCGGAATCTGTTGCTGTTTCCGGTGCAGTTGGTTCAGAAACTGGCTGTTCCGGTGTCGTTGTCTCCGTTGCAGGTGCTTCTTCTGGTGTTGGAATAGATTCTGATGTAGGCAAAACCGGCTCTTCTGGTTGCTGCGGTTCTGCTGGCTGTTCTGGCTCTGCTGAGGCTGCTGCTGCCGATTCTGATTCTGGCTCTGCTGCCGGAACGGAAACAGGCTCTTCACTTGTTTCCGAATCGGTTTCTGGCAGCGGTTCAATCTTCACCGATTCTTCAGCGTGTTCCGGAACAGGTGTCAGCGAAGCAGCTGCTTCAAAATCCTGATGCGGCAGCGGAAATTCCATTACCGTCGGCGTTTCATCTGCCTCGGTCTTTCCGTCCTGCTCCAGCTGTTCTTTCTTCTTGGCTGCATTGTTGGAAATCACACCAATCACGCCGGAATTTTCCAGCACTTCCTTAAAGGTCGGCTGCTTTTCGGCATCTGTTTCCGATTCCGCAGCTGCTGGCGTTTCTGACTTTGGTTCTTCTGCTGGCTTTTCCGGCTGCAAAGCAGCAACTGCCTGCTGTAAGGTTTTTTTGATGTTTTCGGCAGCCTGTTTCTTGGCAAGTGCTTTCTGCTGTTCTGCAAGAGCATGTTCTTCCGCAGCAGCCTGTGCAGCAGAAGTGACCGTTAAAATATCTGGCATCATCGTGAAGTTTTCCGGAACTTCCAGCACATCCAGCTTGAAATCCCCACTTTTCAGTGTCATTTGCAGGGTATGCGTGCCATTCGACAGCTGGTCAATCGTCAAGCAAGCCTGCCGTGGGGCACTGTATGGTACGAACAAGGTTTCATATAGCTGCTCGCCATCCAAAACCACTTCAAATTCCGCATTTCTTGCCGTTCCAATGACAGCGATACCCGTTCCGGTAAACTGACAGGAAAACGCAGCCTGCGGCTGTGCCTTCATGGAAGTGCGGTGATAGAAGCGATAGGATTCGGTGGTACAAATATCCCAAAAGTCATTATAGAAAATTTCTTCCGAGAAGCAGTCCACTCTTCTTACATACAACGGCAGAATCGGCAGCGGTGTCACCTGCAAATTCCGGAATGTATTCATTTCATAGTCGCTGCAAATGGAAATTCGACCGGAGTTTACCGGACTTTGTGGGCGGTAAGTTGTCAGCAAGTCGCCATTCAGGAAGAAGAAAATCGAATCTCCCAAAATCAGCAGCTTCAACTTGTTCCAGTCGGTTGCCCGAACCGTCATGGAGTTGCCCTCTGCTGCAACATTGTCCATATCCAACAGCTGCCAGCGTCCATCTCCATAGAGAATGCCCGTATAGCCGCAACGAGAAGTGGTTTCACAAGTTACAGTTGAATTATAGCGAATCCCAAAACCAGCATAATTTTCTGCATCTCGATTATCCAAACGCACTTCAATTTCTGCACTGTAACTTCTCCAGCGGTCATCCCCTAGGCAGGTAATGGGTTCTGGTGTGCCCCGATACCGCCAGTTTGCAGGGATATTTCCCTTTTTGATTCGCTGGCAGAGAATATCACCGTCTTGGTCGGAGTGAATCAGTTCAAATGCACCGCCTTGGTCGGTCATATAGCGAGGTGCACAGCCCCGTACCATGATTTCATCCGACTGATACCGGAAATTGTCCTGATACGGCAGCGGCAAACGCTCTGCATTCGGGATATTATGCGAAAACGTTTCCACACCATTGACCCATCCGGTATCCAGTGTGGTAATCGTCATGATGCTCTGCGGCGGCACTTTGATGAAATAGGTTTCCCCGTTGCGGTGGCTCGGCTTAATCGGCTTTCCCCGCCGAAACCAATTCGCATCAAAGGCTTCTCCCGGATTCGGCCCTGTTGTAAGCACAGTGGAAAGCATCCGGTTCGTAAAGCCCATATCTTTCAGCTGAACGGAATATGTTCTTGGGAACAAGTCCTCGTTAGTGAAATGCATCGTCATTTCTGAACGGTCTGGGGAAACCAATGTCATGAAGTTATGGCTAGTATGTTCAATGGCGTGATTTTCTTCGCCGTCCCCATAACAAGCCCCGTTCACAAACAGCCAGCCCTTTGGAGAAAACCGGCTGAAATGCATTGCCATCCAGAAACCGCTATCCAGCCGATAAAAGCCCGACCACGGTTCTTGTGCAGCAATCAGGTGTTTTGGTTCATCATATGCCCCGTCATAAATGGCAGCAATCGCCGGACGAAATTCATACATACACATTTTTCCGTTGTAATAGCTGTTGATAATCCGGTTTGCAATATCAATGGCACTGTTCTTTCCAACCAAACCGGATTGGTCTGCCTGAACGGTCAGTTCTGACAGATTACACGGAGCACTGCCCTCACTGTACCAGATTTCTTTTCCATATGCTTCATTCAGCAGGTTCGTATAAGAATCGCCAAATGTGGTATAATGCAGACCGATGACATCAATGGCATTCCGCAGCGAAGCATTTTCCACCATCTGTGCAGCAATGTTGCGTGTTCCGACTTCATCGGATGCCACCAGTTTAATTTTCCGGTAATCATACGGTGTCCGGACTTCATGGTCTAACCGATACCGCAAAAAGAGAATCCACGATTCGTCGATGCGGTCGGTTTCGTTCTGTTCCGCACTGATAAAATGAAATTTCAAGCCATAAACCCGATAGGCTGCGTCTAATGTTTCTTTGATCCAACTATAACGGGCATTGAATCCATGTTCCTGACTGACGGTAAACGCTCTGGAAACCCATGCTGGTTCTCCCCAACGGAGCAAATCCAACGTAATATCTGGATTGATGGCTTTGGCATCTGCTGCAAACTGAAACCCTGCTCCACGGGTCACATCTGCCCGTTCTTCGGGGGTTCGCTTGGTTGCCGGTTCTGTTCCGCAAGAAGAATTGACATCCGCACCCAGTTCCAACTTGATATGCGACAAGCCAATCCCATAATCTTTCTGAAACAACAGCCGCATGATTTCTTCGTATTCTTTTGGATGTTCAACTTTATAATCCAACAGCAGACGAGAGGCATTATTCGCAGAAATACAGCCCAACCCACGATATGCGGCAGCCGGATTTTCATTTGCCTGTGTCCCGTCTGCGATAATCTCCATGGATGCAACGCCGGATTTTCCGGTGATTTCTGAAAATTTTTGAAAAAGCTGTCCGTTTTTCCATTTAAAATCCATAACTGCAATCCCTTCCTGTTTTATTTTCCCAAATTTATTGTGCAGATGCTTGCTGCGGACGAGCAATCAGAAATTTAATGGTCTTTCCCATCTCTTCAAACATTGCCTCGTGTTCGGTGCGGAAACTTTGAATATCCGGTTCTTTATGTAAATCGGTGGTCTGGAACACAATGTCAAAGCCACACTCCTGAAAATAGAGGATGGATTCTTCAAACAATTCATCATCATCGGTTTTGAACCAAATTTCTCCATCCAACACCGTCCGATACTGCTGTAACTGACGGGGATGGGTCAGGCGACGTTTTTTATGTTTTCCCTTTGGCCATGGATTGCAGAAGTTGATATAAATGCGTTCCACTCGGTCTTCCGGTGAAAAATATTCGGAAAACTGCATCAGATTGCAAATAAAAATCCGAACATTGTCCAATGGCAGCTGTTGTTCCGCATAAGCCGCTTCCAATTTTCGTTTTGCAAGCACCAGCATTTCGTTTTTGATGTCCATTGCAATGTAATGATAATCCGGATTGGCGGGGGCTTCCTGCGAGATAAAGCCGCCCTTTCCGCAGCCCAGTTCCAGCCGCAGCGGTTTCTTTTCTCCCGGAAAAATCGTATTCCAATGCCCTCGATTCAATTTTGGCTCGGAAATATAAAATGGACAAGCCTCTAATTCTGGTTTTGCCCACGGTTTATGCCGAATACGCATATAAGCAATTCATCCTTTCTATGCAAGCAGATTCTTTCCATTTTATTATATCATACTTCTTGGAAAAAAGCAAAGGAATTATGAGAAAAAAGCAGAGAAAATTGCAGATTTTCAGATACAATTCAAAGAAAAATGATTTTCTCATCAAAAATAAGGGGTATTTTTCATAAATCCGGCAGCTTTTCCAACTGCCTGTAGCATATTTTGCAAAAAAACAACCTGCATCCGGCTGCGGTTCGGCAGGGAATGCAGGTTGTTTCATCATTTTTATACGCACTCTGAATTCTGAGTTCTTGGAAAACCAGTCTGTGACATCCGGCAAAATCGCTTTGCTCTTTGCCTACGACCGCAATTCGCTTGCGGCGTTTAAAGAGAAAGCGTAATGTCTTTTTGCATCGGCTGATATTCCCGACAGGTCACCCCTGCCAGCCGGAACATCTGTACCGACGCTTTGGTACTCTCTGTATCTGCATACTTGTTATCCAGATAAATCACTTCCCGAATACCGCTTTGAATGATTGCCTTCGCACATTCATTGCACGGAAACAGCGATACATACAGCCGACAGTCTTGCAGGCTGGCTGCGTTGCGGTTCAAAATGGCATTCAATTCCGCATGACAGACGTAAGCATACTTTGTATCCAAAAATCCGCCATCCCGTTCCCACGGCATCACGTCGTCATTGCAGCCTGTCGGCATACCATTATAACCCACCGAAACCACTTTGTTTTCTGCATTGACGATACAAGCACCAACTTGTGTATGATTGTCCTTGCTCCGCTGAGCAGAGAGCAAGGCAACTCCCATAAAATAGGCATCCCATGAGAGATAATCGGTTCGTTTCATAAAGGGAAATTCCTTTCTATTACACATTCGGGTTTATTCTGCCGGAAATTTTTTCAGCGTTCTCAGCAAATATTGCCGATAAAGCGTTGCATCGACAATATTTAAAATTTTATCCCCGTTGACATCGCCACGGTCGAATGCATATGCTGCATCTGTTCCGTCAATCTTTCGGAGCAAATAGCGATTCAGCAATACCAAATCAGAAATGGTAACGTTCTGGTCATCGTTAATATCGCCGAGAACGTCTGTCTTCGGTGCTTCTGTTGTCGTTGCAGCGGCTGTAGTTGTGGTAGTAACTGTGGTGGTGGTTGTAGATGGCTTTGTTGTGTCCGTGGTTGGCTTGGTGGTGTTGCCGTCTACAATCGTTCCGCCGTCCAAGTTGCTGCCCTCAGTCGATGCATAGGATGCATAAAATTCTGACAGGGACAGACCTGTTCCATTGTTACCCAATGCTTTCTGGTGGTCTAAGCCAATGTACTTTCCGGTTTCCAGCGTCTGCCACAGGGATTTTTCAAACAGTGCGTACTTATCTGCATCCCAAGTCAGATTGGTCTTGCTGGCAGCCTGGTCATATCCAATGCCTGCCCACAGTCCGCCGGTATCGCCGGAGTTGGTATTCAAGCACCAGAAAGTATGGTTGATGTGGTGATTGATCATGTAATCCCGCAGCAGTTCCATCCACTTCTGATTTTTTCCTTCATCCATATGACCGCCCCATTCGCCGATCAGCAGCGGTGCGATGTCCTCGGCATTGATGTATGCCCAGGTGTCATACCAGTAATCATCCAACAGGGTCTGTTCGGTGAAATCTTTCTGGAACCATGTCTGGTCATAAACAGACGGGCCATAGTCATGCGGAGAATAAACGATCTGGCTTGTACCGGAATCCGGCTGAATCGGATACTTCCGGACACCACGCAGATTTCCGCCCCACCATGCCGGAATATACGGTGGGTCAGTCTTAGAATCTGGCTGTCCCCAGGTATACGCATCACTCTTCACAGACTGTTCCACGCCTTCGATGAAAATCAATGCATTCGGGTTGACATCCAGAATCGAATTTGCACATTTGGTTGCTGCATATGCCCAGTTGTTTTCATCGGTTGAGCCGTCCCACTTTGCAGCAGTTGTACCCTCTTGCCCTTTTCCGTGCGGTTCGTTTTTCAGGTCGTAGCCAATCAAGGTATCATCATCTTTATACTTATCTGCCAGCCATGTCAGTGTTTCAATCCACAAATCTGTAGTAACCATTGTACCATCTGCGGTTTCCTTGCCATACCATAAATTATAGTTATGACCGGAGTTGTCTGTATGTGGGCTGTGAATGTCGATAAATGCTTTCAAGCCGTATTTCTTGCACTTCTGCATGATAATATCGAAGATTTCCATGCTGTTTTTCATGCTTCCATCTGCATTCAGGAAATCCGGATTGATGACATAATACGGCGGATTATTTTCAGCAGATACACTGGAAACAGGGTTTGGTGTGTCATTCATCCAAGAAATCAGCAGTTCTGTAGAAATCGGCATCCGAATGACATTGATACCATGGTCAGCGACTTCTGAAAGCATATCATCCACGTCACCGCTCCACAGATAGTGCAAGCAGTTTTCTCCGCAGTTGAAGCCGAACCAGTTTGCACCCGTCAGCCAGACTTCATTGCCATCCTTATCATAAAGGCGGCTGCCGACTGCATGCAGCCAGTCATCGTTGTTGGTATCTTCTGCCTGTGCAGAGATGGTTGTAAAGCTGGGGATTGCAGCGGCTGTTGCAGTCAATGCCATCATGCCTGCCAGCAAAATTGCCTGTAATCGTTTTTTTAATTTCATGACAAAAACTTCCTTCCAACATCATTGTTTCAATCCACAGTCGGTAATTTCACAGAGTCTATCATGTCAACAGAGGACTGACTGTGGTTTGCCTCATGTCAATGAGGGATACCGATTTCTCTCCGCCCGCCATTGACGTTCCCGTTCTGATTTGCAGTTTCTCTCACCACCTGTAGCGGTGGAAGAATCCGTGCTGTTATTTGTTAAAGTTCCGGCGGAGCGATATTCCCCGATAAATATTGTTTATAAGCAATCGCATCCACAATATTCAAAACGCCATCCTTATTCAGGTCGCCCCGTTCAAAAGTATACGCTGCATTTTTTCCGTCCATTTTCCGAAGCAAATACCGATTCAGCAAAACTGCATCCGAAACGGTCAGCTTCTTGTCGCCGTCAATATCGCCAATCACTTCGGTAGTCGGTGCTTCTGTTGTAGTTACAGCTGCTGTAGTAGTGGTTGTCGTCGTGGTCGTAGATGGCTTGGTTGTGTCCGTGGTTGGCTTAGTGGTGTTACCACTTACAATCGTTCCGCCGTCCAAGTTGCTGCCCTCGGTCGATGCATAGGACTTGTAGAATTCTGATACGGAAATACCAGAACCATCCGTGCCAAGTGCTTTCTGATGGTCTAAGCCGATAAACTTTCCGGTTTCCTGTGTCTGCCACAGGGATTCTTTAAACATATTATACTTTTCTGTATCCCATGTCATAAAGTCATAGCTCAACAGTCCGCCCGTATCGCCGGAGTTCGGGTTCAAGCCCCAGAATGTATGGTTGATGTGGTGGTTGATCATGTAATCCCGCAGCAACGTCATCCACTTTTCATTCTTTCCGCCATCCATATGACCGCCCCATTCGCCGATCAGCAGCGGTGCGATGTCCTCAGCATTGATATATGCCCAAGTATCATACCAATAGTCATCCAGCAGCGTCTGTTCGGTGAAATCCTTATCAAACCAAGTCTGGTTATAAACAGACGGGCCATAGTCATGCGGAGAATACACGATCTGACTCGTGCCGGAACTCGGCTGAATCGGATAATCCCGAACGCCACGCAGATTGCCGCCCCACCATGCACCATACCACGGGGAAACATCTGCCGGAGCTTGCCAGATGTCAGCAGTATCATAGGTATAGCCCTTTTCCGTCTTTGGATACTGTTCCACGCCCTCTACAAAAATCAGAGCATTTGGGTTGACATCCAAGATGGAATTTGCACATTCTGTTGCAGAATATGCCCAGTTGTTCAAATCGGTGGAATCATCCCACTTTGCAATGTCTGTCGGGCAAGTTGTACCATTATAGCCACGTTTTCCGTGCGGTTCGTTCTTCAGGTCGTAGCCAATCAAGGTATCATCATTCTTATATTTGTCAGCCAGCCAGGTGATAGAATCCTTCCACATATCCCAGGTGATCTGTTCGCCGGAATATGCACCCACTGCCATGTTATCTGCATCAGCCGCCGAAGCATCATAATACCACAGATTGTAGTTATGACCGGAGTTGTGAGCTGCCGGACTGTGTACGTCCACCATGACTTTAATGCCGTATTTCTTCATCTTCTGCATAATAATATCGAAGATTTCCATACTGTTCTTTGCTGGATCTTTTCCATCTCCATTTTTGGAGAGTTCCGGATTGGCATAACAGTTCATACTCTTGACTTCCAGCGGTTCGCCGTTCATCCAGGAGCAAAGCAGTTCTGTAGAAATCGGCATTCTTACAATGTTAATGCCGTGGTTTGCAATATTTTCTACAAAGACATTGATGTCTGCTGCATATAAGCCGTGCGGGCTGTTTTCGGTGCAGTTCATCCCGAACCAGTTTGCACCTGTCAGCCAGACTTCGTTGCCGTCCTTGTCATAGAGCCGGCTCCCGACTGCGTGCAGCCAGTCATCATTGTTGGTATCCTCTTCTGCCTGTGCGTTCAGTGTTCCGATTGCCGGAACAGAAGCGGCAACTGCGGTACAAGCCATCATTCCAGCCAGCAGGATCGCTTTCCAGCGTTTCCACATTTTCATAAAAAACTCCTTCCTTTTTTCGTCAAAACGACCAAAAAATATGTTTGCAGATACAACTTTATTATACCGGATACCCGTAAAAAAGTCAAGCATTTTTGGGAAAAATTTACGAAATACGTAAAATGCCGGCTTGCATTTCTGTTTGTCCTGTGCTATAATAGAAGTGTTGGATTTTTTACAGGTAATGCGTGACAGGGAGGACTTTTCTATGAAGAAAATATGGAAACATCTGTTCAATCAAAATATGCTCTACATTTTGCTGATGCTGGTGCAGATTGCCTTTCTGGTGCTCTCTGTTCTGTTTCTGAACCGGAATTATGCGTGGGTTTATGGTGCGTTGCTGCTATTGAATGGGCTGCTCATCATCTATATCACCAATTCCCGAAAAAATCCAACCTATAAAAATGCATGGCTGGTGGTCATTGCAGTCTTGCCGATTTTTGGCGGATTGTCCTATCTGTTTCTGAAGACCCGAAAAGACACTCGTATTTTTTTTCGCAATTACAAACAACAGATGGAACAGACCAAGCACCTGCTCGCCCAGGAGCCGGACGCTGCCCGACACCTATTAAATGACAGCCAGCAGGTTTACAACTTATCCACCTACTTGCAGCATACAGGTTTTCCGGTCTATGAACAGACCAATGTCACCTATTTTCCACTGG
>ERZ773193.4097-NODE-4097-length-12197-cov-3.860484_pt1 | contig 12197 bp, 18 predicted proteins | sample MGYA00511110_ERZ773193 | MGnify/ENA primary metagenome ERZ773193 (study PRJEB29015, sample SAMEA2737784) | human gut metagenome | biome: human gut; feature: human-associated habitat; material: faeces | place: China | collected 2012 ...
AAAATGTCTCCCCATGGGACACATCACATATGTGAGAGGTGCGGGGAGTCCTGTTACTGTTATTCTATGCTATTTCCCAGAAAAAATCAACCATTTTTAATTTTTTTCGTCATTTGGGTGATTTCATGATGTACTCTTCTCCCCGTCCTGCTTTTCCAGCAATGCATCCATATACCCTTGTACACGAAACTGATCGCTTTTATCCAGCTTTCGATACTTATGCATCACCGGGATCTCACCTGCTCTGAGGTTTCGTTTTGCTTCCTCTTCGGATTCCATGATCTCACTTGCTGATATTCCCATTGCTTTACATATTTTCCGAATGTTTTTCTCCCGCACCTCATAGTCTTCCTTTTTCAAGATACTCCATATCGTACTTTGTGGGATTCCGCTTTTCTTTGCAAAACGGTATGCCGTCATATGATTGTCCTGCAGATAATCCATCAATCTTTTTCTCACTGTACCTCTTATTTTTCTCTCCTCCTTGCACCACCCGACTTGTAACTACATTTAGTATAGTTTCGAGCCGCTTTGTCGTTCAACCTATATGTTTCGCACGAAATCGTATGATTTATCGTACGATACATTTTTCATCAAGGGGGATTATACGGATTGAAATTTCCATTATTTTGGAATTTTCGGAGAATTATGTGTAAACGCTCCATAGTGGGTACAATAAAAAGGGCACCAAACCGTTTGATTCAAACGAATTCGGTGCCAAACTCCGTTACATATTCATTTTTATGATACTGTTTTTTGTATTCAAGTAATTTTCGCATGTCTACTTCCAAGTAATAACACAGTTTACAAAGAAAGCCCACATCCGATCTGGAACACCCATTTTTTTATCCTTTGAATAGACTGAAGTTCTTTTGCCATAAGCATCGGAATATGTTAATCTATACAAGCCGTCTTCGCTGCGATATCTCCCTTTTCTTACTCCAGACTCTTTATCGATTATGACATCCTAACCGTCCATGCCATATAAGATCACCTTTACTACAATGGGTTCTCAATTCCAATCATCTAATTTGAGCAACAAACTTAATATATTTATCATCTTCTCCTTCAAATATTTCCTTTCCTTCAACCATATAGGCTTTCAGAAGATAACCCTTTGCAGAACCATAATTTCCCAACTCATAGTAACATTGCCCCATTCTTAAATTTATCAACGGATTTCCAAGCCCTTCCGGACATTTCAATGCTTCACTAAAAAACGAAATCGCCTCTAAATACTTAGAAGAAAAAAAATAAACCTCCCCAAGCGCAACATACAACCATGTACTTGCCTCCCATTCCGTTTTAGGTTTCGGTATCAAATCAAGAGCCTCCAAATATTTCTTTTCTGCCAATTCAAAGTTATCGTCGTCCAAATATTGATCCCCTTCTTGGCTTAAATCACATATTTCTCGATATATTCTTTCATCTAACTCCATAATCTCAATCTCCTTCTAATAATTTAATTCTTGAATATATATTTTAATCACTCACACTTATATAATCAAGAAATCATTTACAAATTATATATATTTTCTGTTCTATGATTATATCTACTCTGTTAACTTTTTAGATTACATATCACATAATTTATTATTACTCCGATTATTATATGTACTATATATTATCCTTATATAATGTTCGGAGTAATAAATTAACAATAACAGAAAATATTATATAAAATTTCTAGCAAAAATATATGAATTATTTTGTTGGCGGTAAATAGGTTTGCTTTAATTTAGGTCCTTGCGAACGATTAATACTATAATGCTCTAAATAGTAATTATCTGGATTTAACATAAATTTTCGCACTTCCTTCGACTTAGCACCATAGTTTCCACTATCAGACAGTTCCATGTCTAACTGATCCCCGTCCCAGACAAAGAACATTTTCTCCCCGTTCACCGTTTTGCTCGTGCGAAGCCCTTCGGCATCATAAGTAAAGCTGACTTTATAGTTCTTTGTCAGCGTCTGCGTCAACTGATTCAGTGCATTATAGTGATTCACGACGTTTTCGTTCAGGCGGTTATCCCCAAAAATCACATCGATATCCACATAGGTGCTGTCCTTTTTATCGCTTGGGATTTCATAGCGGTTGACTGTCGCAAGCTGGTTTCCGTTCTTGTCGTTTTTGTAGATGACAACGGAATCTTCCTCCATGTCGACGAAGTAATTCATCGTTTTATCTCATGTTAGACAAAATCAATATGTTAGTGCTTTTGTAAGACTCTACTCTCACTTGTCATCATTCATTTAATAATTCCAATTCAACTAAACTAAACTCAGCTCCATAACCACTTTTATAATATTTTAATCCAATATTTCTTTCCCATATAAAAGTCTCAAAATATCCAGATTCAACCATATTATTATACGAATGATATTCCCTCAAATCTTCTTTTACTAACAGATATTGGTGATAACCTTTTTGTTCTTGTTTCAAATTATCTTTTATTTCTCCTTCCTGACAAACAATATTACTTTCTGTAGGAATTTTATTCTCTTTTCTGATAATTTCTATATTTTCTTCTGTAGGTTCAATTTTATAGATTTTATCTTTTTGTATATAAAACAATCCCAAAAGTAATCGTTCTTCTGAAACACCTCTAATTGGTTGAATTTTCAATTTATATATAATTCCTGATTTTAATTCAACCATTTTCTCAATTTGAATTGATACATCCCTTTCTATAATATCTCCATCCTCAGATGAAAAACGTCCTTTAAATTTTACTAATTTAAATTTATTTTCTAAAAAAAATGAGTTTAAATTGCTTTTCTCTACTAAATTAGATGGTATAGTCTCTTGATTTTTTTTACCACACGCACTTAAAAATAATACACAAAACAAAAAGTATAACAATATTTTCATTTTTTTTTGAAATTTAATCATCAATCATAATCTCCAATCTACTACAATATAATACTAAATTATTTTTTTAATTAGGATATAAACACCAGGTTGCTTATCTGTCACCGAAGCATTATAACTTCCATCCGAAACAAATTTGCCCTTTTTATATAAATTTGTTCCGCTATATATATATGGACTAACTACTTCCTTATTAAAGTACCCCAATCCATTATATACTTCTGCAAATGATAACATAGCCGCCATATCTTTAGAATCTGCTTTTTTTTAAATTATCCTCAATTACTGTATCGTAATTGGTTGTCCAAATTTCTCTAAATCCAAGATCTAAAACCGAATTCAAATAAGAACTATTATTATTAATCTTATTTATACTTTTTTCAAACATATGTATTAAATCTGTTTTTCCATATTCATTTTCATAATACTGTGCAATCATATACAAATCACTATTTTCGTTGATTTCTAACTCTAAAGCATTAGCACATGGAGTAAGCATCTGTGCCCAATTTTTTTGACCTGTACTAGCAGATAATCCTGCAGCAACAAAAAGAGCAATCTCATTATTGTTAATCGCATTTGCAACTTTTTCAACAAAAGTTTTTTTACCAATCATCAACTCTTCCTCCCCTGTTTATCAACACAATATCTGACAGATAACTAAAAATTATCCGCCACAGCACATCTCTCCATCCGATAATATTCAATTATCAATACCATTTCATTATACCACCCCCTTACCTTCTGTTTCAATATATTTCTCTAAAATTTCCATTCGATTTCTAGGATGTTTCATTTTCAAAATCTCCACCTGCTTTTTTAATGCAACCTCAGCATAAATCTGCGTTGTCATGATTGACGCATGCCCCAACATTTTCTGAATAAAACGTATGTCAACTTCTTCTTCCAAGAGTAATGTAGCAAATGCATGGCGGAACATATGCGGTGTAATATGTATTTCTATCATTGCTTCTTGAGTGTAGCGCTGGATCATTCGGCGTGCTGACTGCTCAGAATATCGTTCCCCATAGCGATTAAGTATGTTGTAAACTTGTGCTTTATTCTAACAAAATGGTAATTTTTTACGCAAAACTATACATCATTTACACTATGAAGAAATCTGATTATATCGTGCATAAAATCTCTTAAATTTCCCTCTAGTATTTTTTTCATTATAAATTTTTTCTTGCTCAAGCTTTTTCTTGATTTTTTCTACGATTTTATTTTTATATTCAATTTCCAGTTCGTAATCCGTTATCCCTAAATAAGAATTCCGATCTAGCGAAATAATATTATCTTCACAGATATAATTTCTCCTCTCAGTAACAAGTATATCAAGAAGATATCTGTCTTCAAAAAAATCAACACCACAAAGATTATTCAACTCTTCTTTAGTGATAATATATGGAATAATCTCTATTTCTTTTTCATACTCTCTATTTATATGAATTCCTTTTTCTATAGAACAATCTATTTTAACTTGTAAAAAAATTCTGCCCGACTTGCATCTAACCCTAACTGTATTATTATCGTCTTGCTTGCTGATATAATACAAATTCACCTGAACAAGGGCTTCTTCAAAATGAAATACTTCTAATAATCTGATATATTTTTCGTAGTTCAGCATTGTTTTATATTCTTTTTCTATCATATTATTTTCCCTTTTATGATGCTGGTAGTGTCAAGTAAAATCAGGGGCTTCAAGGCTGTGGAGCCTTTATATTCCCTTTCTTTGGCTTAGGTGACCAAAATTTTGCTTTGGAAAGTCCAGTCAAGGTCGAACTGAAAACCGGTTAAATCCAGCCTTGACGGAGCTTACGTAAGCAAAATGCAATCGGTCAACCCAATGGAAAGGGGGGCAATTTTTCATATTCTGTTTGCCACTACCATAATATTTACGAAAACGACACACCGTATCCTTTTTTAGTTTCATCCGCAATTCAATACAGTTCAATCCTAGCAGCTATCATCCGGCACATACTCTCAGTTTTGTCTGTTTTTGACATCCAGCGCACTTATCAGTTTTTCTATATTAATTGGGCGATTTAAATGTTCAACATCAGGTTTTATTTTATATTGCTTGGATTGTTCGCTAATAAACCATGTTGCTTGTACCGCCCTAATTCCTACGCTTTTTGCCGCGTCTAGTTCATTACTGCCACCATCGCCAATATAAATGCATTCGTTTTCTTTTACATCTAACATCTTTACACATTCTCGAAATATTCTTTGGTCAGGTTTTTTTATCCCCATTTCATAAGACAAGCAACACACATCAAAATAATTATATAAAATACTATCTTTTATTACTTCTACTTCCTCAGAAAAGCAATTGCTGATTAGGCCAATTTTTATTTTCTTTTTTTTCAAAATGTCAAGCATTGCAACTATTTCTTCAGATATATTTTCAAAGCATTGTTGTTTGATCTTGACTCTTTTTTTAACAACAAAGCGAATGGCATCCAATGAATATTTATTGTACCGTGTTAAAATATCTGACAAAACAAATTCAAGATCTACTTTGCCAATCGTTCGTTCTTCTTCATATTCGTCCCATATTTTCAAGAAGTCCTTCGTATTTATACCTAAATCATCGGCTATTTCACTGCCAAAATACAACGGACATTTATAATGCGTTACCAATGTTTCAAACATATCAAAAATAACTCCTTTTATCATCATAAAATTCCTCCTTCTTCACCTTGATGAATATTTTTGAACTAAGAAGCTCTAATTCCGGAAGGATGGAAAACGGTGTTTCGGAGCACAAAAACCGTCATGATTGGCTTAGGTACAATTAATCAATTTCAACGAAACATTCAAGTCCAGCACCGCTTTGCAGTACGAAGCAGGCTTTGCTAATAAGGTAAAACTGATATGAGCTCACAAACCAATCAAGTATTTTTTATTGGTTTCCTATTACCGGACAGTCGGAACTTAATAGCCGAAATACTCACCTTGAGATTCTTCTCGCTATTTTGGGGACACCTATTCAATTTTTCTCTAGTTTTTGTATTATAAATTATCAATCCCAGAAAGTCAAAACCTTCCTTTGACCCTTCTGGCAATATCTTTCACTAATGCCATTTTAAATCTCCCAGTCGTTCCCTAATTTCCCACATAAACTTTCGATTTATTTTCGTACTACAGGAAATCTTCTGTGCAATCGCATAGTATACTTTCTTCTTTGCAAGCGATTCGCACACAGATTGATGTCATACCATTGTTCTAACACATTGTGCAGATATACGTTACAAAATGAATGGCATCAAATGCCAGCACAGGCGATATTCCCCTTCCTGCGGCGTTTCCCTGTTTTCTGCTTCTGATAAGCCATTTTCCATATTTCTCAATGAGCTTTCCCAATCTTACCTTCACTCACTGTCACAAACTCACTCTATTTCCTGTCATGTTTTTCGACTGCTTTCCATGGTATTTTTCAGCCCATTTCTGTCAGCATCACATACTCTGCCACATACCTTATCATCTGCTCGTCTATCAGCCACTTCTGTTGCTGGTAAGCATACATCATCGACTTCTCGCATACCCAGTTAGTTGATCATTCTCAAAATTCCGATTGAGATTCGGTGAATCTTTTTCTCTACCCCACTTGCAAAAATATCCTGTCTGATGACGGATCAGCGTCGATTTCCCACAGCCAAGTTTAGCCGTGACTACGGCGAAAAGTTTTCTGTCTACTGTATATCTCAGCCTTCCTAACGCATTTTCGACCGCAAGCGATGCATAAAATCTTTTCTCTGGAATATTCTTTCCAAATGGGGTGTACTCCATATCAAAGAACACACATCGACATCACGCAACAAACTGCCAAAAACAAAAAATCAACATATCATTCTTAGCATCCAATTATATCAAAAATGTTTGATAAGCTTTCATTGTTTTTATATCTTTTTCATCTAGTTTGCCTTTCTTCATTATTGAATCCTTAAAAAAAAGAAAATCTTGTTTATATTGTTCGATTGTATCAGGACAATGAATAAAACTCAAAAATATTTTTTCATAATTGTTTTCATTTTCTTTTTTTTCAATATTTTCAATCTTGCTTATATCTATGTATATTTTCATTATATCATTTGTTCTTTCGTATAAAAAATTTCTTATTTTCACCTTGAGTGCTAGAGTATCCTTTACTAATTCTAAATCCAATTTATTTTTTTTACTCAATACTATTAGCATTCCGCATGATCCAAATAACGTCAAATTTATAAAAGCTTGTGCAATAACATGTTGTCTAACAGTCCTGCTTTTAATATAAGAATTTTTATAAATTTCCTCTGTAACTTTATACCATTCATCAACTCTATATATCCCAAATATTTGAAATCCGTTATATAATATTTCTTCAAGTATTTTTTCTACAAACCTGCTTGAACTGGGATGTAATAGCAAGTAAGTGTAATTCATCCTTTATCCTCCCTTACTAATGGATATACAGTTACATACTTTTCTTTCGAATACTGCTGATGATATATCCAATCTGTACATTCAGCACATGCTCCAAAATAATTGTGATTCCTTAAATTGTTTTCAAGTTCTTCTAATTTACCATTATTGACCACTTTATCAATTGAATAATTATAGTCTTTTATATTTCCCAAACTATTGCGCCCCATAAAATCACAACAACAAGTTATTACTTCTCCATTACATAAAATCCCTATATTTTCACTTAATCTAACACATAATCCTCTCTCTAGCGTATAATCATGTATGATATTGGCGTTTTCTTTCATTAAATTAAGACTTATTGAATCAGCTCTATTTGTGAAATTGTGAAACGCTACATGAATTCCTTTGCTGTGAAAATAATTAATAAATTGCTGCCTATCAAAATCATCACATGTATCTATCATTACTGCTTGAAGTTCAATGTCAGAATTTGCTGCAACACATTCTTCTTTTAATTTCATCGTATTACCTAATACTACCTGCAAATTATCTATTCCCCTGATCTGTTCATACTTCTTTGCATCAAGCGTTGATACAGAAATAACTATATAATCAATTTTTGAATCAATCAGCGCCTTTCTGTTCTTTTCATTTAGAAGTTCACCATTCGTTGAAATTCTTACCTTAACACCGTTACTTTTTAAATACTTCACTCTTTCAAAAAGCAATGGATCCATCAACGGTTCACCACTAAAATCTAACCAAACTCCATTTTTATTAAATAACTTGATATTATTGTCTACCACCTTGATAAAATCCTCTTGTTTCATATGGTAATTTCTAACTCTTTCAACACAAATTGGACATTTATAATTACACATACCCGTTGTTTCCAAATATTTAATTTCGATCATTTCTTTTCTCACCTTTCTTTTCTTAATCTTTCACGTAATTAACGATATCATTTATAACTTCATTTTTTGCTTTTTCAAATTTGTTCTTATCCTGTTCCTTTAATTCCCAAAAATTAATAATTCCCGGCATATCAGAAATAACAACCCATGCTGTAAATCTACATTTATTCAACAATGCAATCATTCCACAATATACCGTTTCCATTTCAACTATTTGAGCCCCCTTTTCCTGTGCTTTGTTACTATATTTATTTGCCAAAGGTCCAAGCATACATGGCGAATATCCACATATTGCTTTTTTATAATCTTGCTTTATGCAGAATAACTCTTTAATTATATTGTTTCTTTCATTGTCAACAATTGAATGTATTTCTATTTTTGTTCCAATCTCTATACTTTTATCTATGCTACCTGCATATCCATAAAAAATAATATCTACGTTTTTGAACGTATAAATTGAATCCTGTGCAGCTATCCCTTGTCTTTGCGATAAAGATTGACATACACCCTATGATACTTATCAGATGTTTTAAATTTTTTGAACTCTGAAACATTATCAATTTCATAACGTGAATCTCTGTCCAACCCTTTTAGGAACCATCGAAGATCCTTTTTGGTTCCCTGCAATCTAATTTTAATCATTTTCATCATCTCCTTTCTAAATTTGAGTACGAAAAAAGGGCTAAACAATATTCCCTTTCGGGATTACTGTTTAGCCCTTTATGTGGACTACTTAAACAGATAATCTAAGTGTAAAACACTTTATATCGTCTAAATATAAATTTCAAACACTATATCTTGATATTTATTCGTCTTATGATACTTAGGACTATTATGGAGAAATGTTGTGATATAACATAGTTGTAACAGCCCGACCTAATAAGATATAATCTTAGGAGGAAATGAGGTATGTTACAGATGAATCAGCATTATGAACCAGAATTCAAGAAGAAGATTGTTCGTCTTCATCTTGAAGAGGGAAGATCCCTCAAAAGTCTTGCAGCAGAATACGGAGTATCGCATGCAAGTATCTCAAATTGGACAAATCAATTCCGTGAAGAATGCCAAACTAACGAAGAAGCCAAAGCCGATTATGATTACATGAAGGAGAATCTTCAGCTCAAAAAGCAGCTTGCAGAACTTCAAAAGGAAAATGACTTCCTAAAAAAAGCAGCGGCATTCTTTGCGAAGGAAATCGATTAGAGGCTTATCGATTTATTCAAAATTACAACAAGGAATTTGGGCTTAGATGGCTTCTCAGGAAGTTTAATATCTGCCCAAATGCTTATTACAATTATCTTAAAAATCGAAAAGCTGATTATCATCAAAAGAAGGATGAAATCAAAAACTCTATTCGAAAAATATATCACTCTCATGGTGGAGTTGATGGTTATAGAACCATACATGCGTATCTGATTCGTACAGGACACGATATCAGTCGCTTAACGGTTCACAAATATATGAATACCGAAATGCAGTTGTTCTCAATCTCCAGGAAAAAGAAACCGACGTATGAACATGGTGTTGCACATAAAGTATATGAGAACAAACTGAATCAGGATTTTCATGCAGATGTGATCAATCAAAAATGGTGTACAGATTTTACTTATCTTTTTCTGACAGATGGCAGCAAGCGTTACAATTGTACTATTCTTGACTTACATGACCGAAGTGTTATTGCAAGCATAACTGATAGAAATATAACCTCTGATTTAGCGAAAAGAACCTTAGAGAAAGCTATTCATTCCCAGCCTGGAATCGATTTAAGTAAGCTTCTGGTTCATTCAGATCAAGGAAGTCAGTACACTTCAAAAGAGTTCACCGAATTTTGTGAGAAACTCGGTATTACTCAAAGTATGAGCAAAGCAGGATATCCATATGACAATGCTCCTATGGAAAGATATTTCAATACGTTGAAAAATGATCTTATTTACCAGCATTATTATCATACTGAAGATGAACTCTACACAGCGATCGAAGAATTTGCGTATGTACAATATAATCATGTACGTCCGCATTCTTATAATAATTACAAAACGCCTTACGAGGCACGCTACGGGGTTGCATAAACCCTGTGGCAGAAATTAGGTCGTAGTGTTACAAAAAAGCTTGACCACAACAATTTTGCAAATACTATATCAGGAAACCCAGTTTCCACTCTCGGCTCAATAAACACAGCTAAATTACTCTTTCTATTTATTCTTTTGAACATATCTATATAGAATTCAACAAATTCTTTTACTAACTCGTATTCATCCCCCTTTGTTGTTATTCTAAACGTTAATCCTATATTAGGCATATCTTTGTCTAAAAGCATAATTCTTTCCATAATTAATACTCCATTCTTTTGCAAAAACTCTCCCATATTATTTCAATTATAACACTTAACCCATTTACACTCAAGAAAGATTTCTCACCTTTAATTATTTTATTCAACAATAACTTTTTACTTTCATGATTCTTTATTGACTTCCTGTATAGCCGGCAGTAGAAATTCATACTGATATATTTTATCTAATATACATTTTTCTAATTGATTCATTTTTTCCTTTAAATCACTAAGCAGTTCCAATCCTATACCAGTATCTGTCAATGACATTTTCACTTGCCACCATCCTACATCCCAATTCTTTATTTCATATTTAGTCCATGCAATTTCATCTAAGTGAGCATAAAAATACTTATATATTTTCTCTACCCCCAGCCGTAGAATTGTGGCTGCAGGGTAGAAATTGGAGCCGGCACAGTCTTGATTTCTCTATCCTCACCCGTAGAATTATGGCTGCAGGGTAGAAATTGGAGCCGGCACAGTCTTGTTTTCTCTATCCTCACCCGTAGAATTATGGCTGTAGGATAGAAATTGGAGCCGGCACAGTCTTATCTTCTCTATCCTGGGACACAGATTTGAGGCTATAGGACAGATATCAACGCCGAAACTGTTTTTTTATATTTTTTAGGGATCATTTTATGAATTATATAAATATCAGCCCCACATTATGTGGGGCTGACAAGAGATGTCTATTGATTTATATCAATATCTCATAGAATCTTAGAAAGATTTTCTAATTACTTGTTAGCGATAGCCGCCTGAGCTGCTGCCAAACGAGCGATCGGTACACGGAATGGTGAGCAAGATACATAGTCCAAACCAATCTTATGGCAGAACTCTACGGATGAAGGATCTCCACCGTGCTCTCCACAGATACCAACATGAAGCTTGTTGTTTACCGGCTTACCTAACTTGATAGCTGTCTCCATCAACTTACCAACACCAGTCTGGTCAAGCTTAGCAAATGGATCGTTCTCGAAGATCTTAGCATCATAGTAAGCATCTAAGAACTTACCAGCATCATCACGAGAGAATCCGTATGTCATCTGTGTCAAATCGTTAGTACCGAAGCAGAAGAAGTCTGCCTCTGCAGCGATCTCATCTGCAGTAAGTGCTGCACGAGGGATCTCGATCATTGTACCAACTTCATAGTCAAGCTTAACGCCTGCAGCAGCGATCTCAGCATCAGCTGTCTCTACTACTACCTTCTTAACATATTTCAACTCTTTTACTTCACATACAAGAGGAATCATGATCTCCGGCTTAACTGCCCAGTCAGCATGTGCTTTCTGAACTTCGATTGCTGCACGGATAACAGCCTTTGTCTGCATCTTAGCAATCTCAGGATATGTGACTGCAAGACGGCATCCACGATGACCCATCATTGGGTTGAACTCATGCAGGCTGTCGATGATAGCCTTGATCTCTTCTACGCTCTTGCCCTGTGCATCAGCAAGTTTCTTGATGTCAGCTTCCTCTGTAGGAACGAACTCATGCAAAGGTGGATCCAAGAAACGGATTGTTACAGGGTTACCCTCAAGTGCCTCATAAAGAGCCTTGAAGTCAGACTGCTGATATGGAAGAATCTTCTCCAATGCAGCTTCTCTCTCTTCTACAGTATCAGAGCAGATCATCTCACGGAATGCAGCAATTCTGTCTTCCTCGAAGAACA
>ERZ773193.4104-NODE-4104-length-12185-cov-22.295383_pt1 | contig 12185 bp, 14 predicted proteins | sample MGYA00511110_ERZ773193 | MGnify/ENA primary metagenome ERZ773193 (study PRJEB29015, sample SAMEA2737784) | human gut metagenome | biome: human gut; feature: human-associated habitat; material: faeces | place: China | collected 2012 ...
CAATCCACCATAAGAACGCCAAATTCGGCCCGCTCCGTGGCAGTCGGCTCTCCTGCTGCTTCAAGCCTGTCCAATAGGCTTTCGCACAGGTCGGGCCAGCTTTTATGCCGCATACTGCTCCCCCACGATCTCCTCATACTCTGCAGCCGTAATGCGGCCAGTTTTGCAGGCTTTCTTTACGGTGGCTTTGCTCCAGATGTGGTGATCGTAGTAGAACTTGATGTCATTGAATTTCTTGCTGTGTTCGGTCTCCATGTTACATATCCTCCAAATCCACGTCCGCACTCATGGCGATATAGTCAAGCTGTGCCTGAATCTTCGCCTTGAAAAGATCATCTGCCGGGATTTCCCGCAGGATAAAAGCCCACTGGCCGTCCGGGGTATCGGCGGGCTGCATGATCTGCACAAGCTCTGCATCGTGCAGGGTGTCCGGGTAGGCGCACCCGGTCATATCGCCGTCGCTGGCGGCAATGTGGACTTCCGACAGCTTGCCGTCGAACGTGTCCTCCGTGATCTCTGCGGGAGAGTGAAACGTGTTTGCGCCGTTGTTCAGGGTCAGGTTTTCAATGGCTGTGCCATCAGCCAGCGTAACCGTCCATGTCCTTTCTTTTTCCATGTGATGTCCTTTCCGAACAGGTCTTTGAAAAGCCTGCTCATGTTGCGGATTTGCTGCCTGCTCATAAACTTGTAGTTGGCGCAAATCCATGATTTGAAATTGGTTTCGACTTCGCGGTATTCCATCCGGCCATCATCCACCAGCCGCTTATAGGCTTTGAGCTTTCGCCGCTCGCGGGTGATAGCTTTCGGGTTGATCTTGCAGGTGATTTCGCCATCCGGGTGCAGGGAGTAGAGCATTTGCAGGTGGCGGTATTGGCCGCCCAGCTTGCAAATGTGGGTCTTTTTCTCATTGATGATAAGGCCCAGTGCGGCAGCTTCCCGGCGCACTCCATCCATAACTTCGTGCAGTTCCTCCTTCGTCCGGGCAATGGCATAAAAGTCATCTGAATATCGGGCGTATCCCTTGATACCACAGACGATCTTTACATAGTTATCCAGAGGGACAGGCAGGAAGATGCCGACGTTCTGAGAGATCTGATTGCCGATGTCCACGCCTTTCCGCAGCATCTTTTGCCCGGTCAGGGCGGATGCAGGAATGCCAAGGTTGAGCGTGGAACTGACTTTTTCCCGATACATTCTCTGAATTTCTTCATCGGAAAACCGGGACACGTCCAGCTCGTAGGTTTTGAACGTGGTGCGCAACACACCCATGACCTGCTCAAGCTCTGCCGGGTCTGCGATCTCCTTTGCGAGATACTTTTCCAGTTGAGCAAGAGCCACATCATGCAGGATATTTGCATAATACCCGGAAAAATCAGAAAACAGGATATAGCCCTCATTGCTGCCCTCCCGCTCGTAATACTGCCGCAGATGGACTTTGAAGCGGTGGCGGTGGAACGCCACGCCCTTGCCCTTTTGCGATGCGGAGTTGTCGTATTGCAGGTACTTTTCCAGCAGCGGTGTTAGATACTCGTCGCAGGTCAGGTGCGACACAGCCTTGTCCGCCGTTGCTGTGCTGGTGATAAAGCGTTCATGCCCTCGCTCCTTGATCTCGAACTTCACGCCCGGTTGCGGCTCATAGGTTCCCGTCTGGAAAGCCCGTTGGAGCTTTGCCGTTTCAAGCAGGTGGTTCATCTCAAAAAGCTGTGTGCCGTACTTGTACGGTGACGGCTTGATCGCTTTCGTTCCTGCTTCGTACAGAAAGTTTGCATCCTCAAATTTTGTCATAGAAAATAAAAAACAGCGTGATAGCTCCATCGGTCGTAACTGGGAGCATCGCTGTTGATGCCCTTTCGGGGCTTTATCGCAGCTTTCGCCACGAAGGGACAGCCTTTCCTTTCGCAGAGCTGCACTGGGCTTTACCCATCATGTGCAGTTGCGAAATCCAAAGGCCCGACAGCAGGCCAGACGCCATTGGCGTTGCTGGCATTGTTGCAGTTCGCATTGCCGTTGCCGTTGCAATTCGCAAAATTGGCTGCCGAGACGACGAACAAAGGCTGCCCCAATGTGTTTACTGTTTCGGACTTGCAGCGGCTTGCGCCGCTGCTTTGAATCGTTTCGCGTCGGATTTTCGCAGGTTCTTGATGTAGGCCACCAGCTTATCAATTTCAAGCACAATGCCCGTGTATTTGTTGAAATCTGCCGGAATTGCTTCGGCCACATACTGCAATTCATCCTGTAACTTCCAGCAGGCGGCAATAGCTCTGTCAAGCTCAAGCCGCCGTGCATCAAGTTCCATCTGGCAAGACGGCCAGATAGAATTTGCAGCGCGGAGATGGAGCGGAATCTCGCGGGAAAGATCATGCATCCGCTTCCGCTCCTGCTCGATCAGCCACAGGTTGAAGTCCTGCTCCTGCTCTCGAATCTGCGCTGCCGCCTGCTCCCGGTCGGGGCCGGGCGGCAGGTACTTTGTCATGGTCTCGACGTGCTTTTCAAACTTCGCCTTGCTGTAGCCGAACGTCCTCGCAAGCTCGGACGTTATTTCCAAGCTGATTTTCCGGGCAAGATGCTGTGCTTCCAGCCGGGACGGAGTGCGTTCGTGTTTCGGGATGGACATTTTTCCACTTCCTTCCGGGCTGTCTCAATCCTGCGGTACAGGCCCGCAGGATGTTCGATCAGCCGATCAGCCCGACAGCAGGCCAGACGCCAAGGGCGTCGCTGGCAGCGTCGCAGTCCGCACCGCCGCCGCCGCCGCAATTCGCAAAAGAGGCTGCCGAGACGACGTCTCGCAGCCAGCACCACTGGTCACGAACGAAGCTCATCCACGGAGCCAGCCGGAAAAGGGGCAACTGGGATTTGTCGATCGTGTAGTTGCGGCAGGTGTTCCACGGGTCGGTGCCGTCCGGCATTGGGCTGAACTGGCGGCCGCCATAGACCATGTTCTCGTTCATCAGGTCAACGGTGCTGTCGTACCAGTCAGAGCCAGTGGGTTTACCGTTGGTGACCGCGTTGACCAGATATTCGCGGTGGCTCAGAATGTGGGCAGAGCCGAAAGCGTTGTTGAACGTGGTCTTCGCCTGTGTCAGGCCGTTCTTGTACAGGTCAGAGCCAACGTAGCCGCCCTCGGTCGTGTTGGTGGGGTTGAACTTGTAGGTGTACAGTTGGCTGCGGGGAATGACTACGGCGTGATGGGTATTGCAGGCCGTGTCGCCGCACTTATACCAGTAGTCAAAGGCTGCGATGATGTAGTCCATGCCACCGATAGACCAGTAGTCACCAAGGTACAGGTCTTTGAACGTGCCCGCTTTGATGGCTGCCCACTGCTCGCTCGTGACGCTGGTGCCCAGTGCCTTGCCGCGATAGACCATGTTGTGCGTTGCGGCGTTGTCCTCAATACTAAGGGCAGTGCCGCCGCCGGGCATAACCAGCGGGCCTTTCAGCTCGCCGCCGGTCAGGGGCAGATAGGTTTCCTGCACTTCCTTCTGCAAATCCTCTTTGGCTTTGTCGATCTTGGTGTTGACCTGCGCAATCTGCTTGTTCACCATCGCCACGGATGCAACGGCGTTCGGGTCAACGGTCACGCTGATGTTGGCAAGGTTCGAGATTGCCATAATGCCGTACAGCTCAATCTCGAAGTCGCTGTTCTCGGCGTGGGAAGGAATCTCCACGCCGCGGTCGTCCTGCATAATAATCAGCAGGGTTTCGTTGCCGTCTGCCAGCTTTGCATAGATGCCGACCTGATGCAGAATGTACCCGGTTTCCACGTCCTCATTGGTGATCTGGATTTTGATGCGCTTGCCAGCGTCGTTGCCGGTGCTGTCGGTCGCATCCTCGATGCCGAGGATTTTAAGGGTCTGCTTCTGGTCTTTCACGTCGGTCAGCGCGGCCAGCGATTCGACGGCCGTAGTGCCTGCACCGCCCACGGCTTTGGTGATCGTCATGGTTGCGCCGGAAAGCACTTCGGACATCATGTTCGTGCCGACGTTGGTATAGAGAGAATTGTTCCAGCTCATGTGTTACCTCCAATTTTGATTTCAATTTGCTGCCGGAAAGCCGCCACGCCCACCGGGGCCGGGGCTGTGCGGTGGTCTGGTCCCAGTTGTCCAGGTACTCGTACAGGCACTCGACTTCCTTGCCGGCGTCGGTCAGAGCCTTGATGGAGTACTCGGTGCGGTACTGAGCATCAATGTTCTCGGGGTCGCCCTTGCACATGATGTAGGTGATCTTGCCGTCGCCGTTGATATCGCCCTGAGTCTCGGTCTCGAGGATCAGCTCGCCCTGATAAGTACCGGACTGACGTGCGTCAGCGCCAACGTAGCAGCACTTGTCTGCGTAGGAGTCCAGAACGCTCTTGTCAGGCTCACGGTTGATGAAGACGATGGGAGTCTCAGAGGGCTTGATGGTATCAACGATGGTCTGAGCGGAAGTGGTCTGGACGGGGTTGATGATCAGGACGTCCACGCCCTGCTGCAGGAAGGTGTTGATCTGCTCGGTCTGGGTGTTCTGGTCGTTCTTGCCATCGACGATGGTGACGGCGTAGCCCATGTCCTTCAGGTACTCTTCCAGGTCGGTGCGGTACAGGGTCATGAAGTTATCAGCAAACTGATAGATGCAGACGCCGACGTTAGCAGAGCCGGAAGCAGCAGCTGCGGTAGAAGAAGCAGCGGTAGAAGCTGCAGTAGAGGAAGCAGCAGTAGAAGCGGAAGAACCGCCGCAGGCAGTCAGAACGCCGGTAGCACCCACAACAGCGGAAGCTTTCAGGAAGTCACGACGAGAAATCATTTTCATAATCTTGTTCTCCTTCATTAACGCTTATCACAGCATCTCGCAAAGCGCACTCGTTACACGTTTTGCGGTTTCTGTTTGTATTATAACCATCCGTCCGACCGTTCGCAATAGAACAAATAGACAAGATTATTTGCCATATTTTGTGAGTGTTCCACAATACATTCTGTTGTATCCAAAAATCTTTTTGTTAAGCAGCACAATTTTTCATATTTGTGCAACCAGCGTCCAAATTTATTGTGTCTGTGCGTATTTTTATCAAATCGGTTACAAACTTTTCGAGCCGTTTCGCGCCGGGATGCAACAATTTTATCGGTCTGCTCCAAATTTCTATTTTCCCGGGAATCCCGGTAGACTGTCATTCCATTTCGGAAATATTTCTTTATGCATTGACGGATTTCCCATGATTGTGGTAGTATATTACATGATTATAATTATCCGCTGTAGAAGGACTGCTGTTTCTCGCCCTCCTTCCACGCCATACCTCGTTACCTTGTTATAATAGGAGCGACATCATGTCCGAACTTACCGAGCAAAATTTGACACGCCAGCAGGCCGAACAAGAGATGGCCTGTCTGCGCAAGATATATGCTTCCGTCCGTCTTCTCGACCCGAAGATGCTGGCGGAAGAACCCTGCTACCCGCCCTGGAAGAATGTCCATCCCTGTACCAGCTGCGTGGGGCGCGAGGCGATGGCAGGCAAATGCCAGTGCTCCAAGCTGGAAACGCTTGGCAGCTCCCTCTATCAGGTCACGGCCCGCTATGTCGAGGTGGACGGCAAGCCCTATGTGATGGAGATGATCCTGCCGCTGGACGCCAGCGCCCGCAGCACCCTCAACTCCAACGAACTCATCTACCGGGACGCCCTCACCGGTGCCTACAACCGCCGTTTCTATGAAGAGGAATTAAAGCACAAGTACCTTAACGCCGGCGTCGCCATGATAGACCTCGACGACTTCAAGCTCTGCAACGACACCTACGGTCACTCAGCCGGTGACGCAGCGCTCCGGCTCATCGTCTCCATCATCCACCGCCGCATCCGCTCCACCGATATGCTGGTGCGGTACGGCGGCGACGAGCTGCTGCTCATCCTGCCCGACATCTCGGCTGAGGCTTTCGTGCGCAAGCTCAAGGACATCAACAAGCGCCTCTTCGCGGCCCATCTGCCCGAGTTCGAGAAGATGCACGTCTCGGCCAGCATCGGCGGCGTGATGGCCGCCGGCATCCCCATCAGCGATGCCCTGCCCATCGCCGACAAGCGGATGTACCTTGCAAAACACCGCAAGAACACTGTCGTCACCGAGGACATCGCCCCCGATGCCGTCCGCTCTGAAAATGACCACCGTCCGATGGTGCTCATCGTGGACGACTCCCCCATGAACCGTGACATCCTCTCGGAGATTCTCTGCGACGATTTCGAGATCCTGGAAGCCCCCAACGGCCCCAAGTGCCTCGAGCTTCTGAACGCCTGGGGCTCGGATATTTCCATCGTGCTGCTGGACATCGTGATGCCCGACATGGACGGCTTCGATGTCCTCTCCCGGATGTCCGCCCAGGGCTGGCTCGAGGACATCCCCGTCGTGATGATCTCCAGCGAGGATTCCTCCCAGACCGTCCGCCGCGCCTACGAGCTGGGTGCTTCGGACTACATCAGCCGCCCCTTCGATGCCCGCATCGTCCACCGCCGCGTCTCCAATGTCGCCCGGCTCTACGCCCGTCAGCGCCGTCTCAGTGCGCTGGTGTCCCAACAGTTCTATGACCGGGAGAAGAACGACCAGATCATGATCGGCATCCTCAGCCAGGTCACGGAGATCCACAACAGCGAGAGCATCCACCACATCTCCCGGGTGCAGCGCATCACCAGCATCCTGCTGGAGCGTCTGTGCCAGAAGACCGACATCTACGGCCTGAACGGAATGGACCGCTACCTCATCACGACGGCCTCTGCCCTCCATGACATCGGCAAAGTTGCTATCGACGACCACATCCTCAGCGCCCACGACCTGACGCCGGAACAAACCGCCATCCTCCACACCCACCCCATTCTGGGTGCGCAGATGCTGGAAAATCTGTCCCAATATCAGGACGAGCCGCTGGTGAAATTTGCGATCCAAATCTGCCGCTGGCACCATGAGCGCTGGGACGGCAGCGGCTATCCCGATGGCCGGAAGGGCGATGACATCCCCATCGCAGCACAGGTGGTAGCGCTGGCGGATGCCTATGACGGTCTGACCGGCAAGCGGGACAAGCACGAGGCCCTTTCGCAGGAGGAAGCGGTCGCTGAGCTGACCGCCGGAAAGCACGGCGCTTTCAATCCGCTGCTGCTGGAATGCCTGCGCGACGTAGAAGACCGGCTCGCGGAGGAGACTGAGGGAGATACCCCCGCCCCCCCCCGAAAAAAGGGATTTTCTTTGACGAAACTGTTCTTGGATGAGGTATAAAAATGACGTTAGAACAAGTATATGCAGCCATTGGCGGCGATTACAAGGGCGTGATGGAGCGTCTGCCCAGTGCAGACTTCGTCCGCCGCTTTGCTCTGAAATTTCTGCAGGACGACAGCTTCCGGAACCTGAAAAAGGCGCTGGAAGAGAAGGATGCCCCTACAGCATTCCGTGCCGCTCACACCCTGAAGGGCGTCTGCCAGAACCTCGGCTTCGATGCACTGTACGTCCCGTCCAGTGCTCTGACGGAAGCCCTCCGCGGCGGCAGCCTTGACGGTGCCGACGAGCTGTTTCCTCCGGTAGAGAAGGAATATCAGCGTGTGGTCGAAGCGCTGAAAGCATTAGAATAACAAAAAAATCCCCCGCAGCGTCACAAAGCTGCGGGGGATTTTTCTATTGGATGAATATCAGGAAATATCTGTCATTATTTCCGGCTTGCCAGCAGAGCCTCGATCTTCTTGATGGGGTCGATGATGCTGGAAACGGACATGTCATGGTTCAGAGCCACGACGAAGTATGCGGCGTACTTGGAGACGTCAACATCGACGTACCAGTCACGAGTCAGCAGCTCAGGCATACGGTAGGTCAGGTTGGTGCCGGTGACGTAGTCCAGAATGCCGTCAGCCACAGCCTTGTCGAACTTCTCGAGGCCGCTGGTGAAGAGCGGGAAGGTGGCGTTGGCGATGATGCGCTTTGCGCCGCGCTCTTTCAGGTTGGTGGCAACTTCCAGCATACTCTCGCCGGAAGCGATGATGTCGTCAGCGACGAAGACGGTCTTGCCCTCGACGGAATCGCCCAGATACTCGTGAGCGACGATGGGGTTGCGGCCATTGACCACGCGGGTGTAATCGCGGCGCTTGTAGAACATACCCAGGTTGCAGCCCAGCACGCTGGAGAAGTACATGTTGCGGTTCATAGCGCCCTCGTCCGGGCTGACCACGGTGAACTTCTCCTTATCGAAGGACAGGGTGGGGTCCTTCTTCAGCAGGCTCTTGAGCACCTGATAGGTGGGCATGGCGTTATCAAAGCTCATCAGGGGCACTGCGTTCTGCACGCGGGGGTCGTGTGCGTCAAAGGTGATGATGTTGCGCACGCCCATGGTCTGCAGCTCCTGCAGGGCCACAGCGCAGTCCAGACTCTCGCGGACCACGCGGCGGTGCTGACGGCCGCCGTACAGGCTGGGCATGATGACGGACACACGGTGTGCCTTGCCGGCCACTGCCTGGATCAGGCGCTTGAGGTTGGCAAAGTGGTCATCCGGGGAGAGGTGGTTCTCATAACCGAACAGGTTGTAGGTAACGCTGTAATTGCCCGGATCGATAACGATAAAGATATCGTCGCCGCGCACAGACTCCCTGACCAGGCCCTTTGCGTCACCGCTCTGGAAGCGGGGGCACTCGCAGGGGATGATAAAGCTATCCTTCTCCACGCCTGCGGACTTTGCCCATTCCACCAGATGCTGGTCGATCAGCTTGGTCAGCTCCTCTGCACCGGGGCAGGCCAGCAGACGCAGGTCTGCCACGCTGGGTTCCTGGAAAAATGCCATCGGATTGATCTCGTTGGACATACTTACAACTCCTTCAATGTTCCTGTTGTCTTGACGATGAAATCAGATGCTGAAAGCGCATATCTATTCTTATTTTATCACAAAAAACAGATTTCGACACACCTAATTTCTGTCTTGGAGCCATTTTCTGCGGCTTGCACAGCTGTTGTTCAAAAACACGTTGGAGACTGTGAGTTTCACACAAAAAACCTTCCTTTTACCTTCCTCTTCCCTTTCCCCCTGCCTGCTGCCCGGTGGTTCCTGCGCACAAACCCACAGATTTTTCATGTTTCAGTTGGTTTGTTTTAACAAACTTTTAGGGATTGCTTGCATCCCCCGGGAGAATGTGGTATTCTATAACAAACCGAACCGACGTGCGTTTTCAGCCCCGGGCCGGGAATCAAGAAGGCAGGAGGCCGATATCATGCAGATCCACCAATCCGCAGAAGATTATCTTGAAACGATCCTGATGCTCAACCAGAGGATGGGCCGTGTCCGTTCCATCGACGTGGTCAATGAGCTGGGCTATACCAAGGCAAGCGTGAGCATTGCCATGAAGAAGCTGCGGGAGAACGGCTATATCGCGGTGGACGGTGAGGGCAACCTGACCCTGCTGGAACCGGGCCGCGAGATCGCAGAGCGCATCTACAGCCGCCACCGCCTGCTGACCCATTTCTTTGTGCAGCTGGGCGTGGACGAGGATGTCGCCGCCGAGGATGCCTGCAAGGCAGAGCATATCCTGAGCGAGCAGACGCTGAAAAAGATCCGTGAGTATGCCCTGCTCCACGACGCAGAGGACAGCGTCCAGAAATCTGAGTGACCATCCAACTTCCAATAAAAAAGCAGATGACCGCCTCCACAAAACGTGGGGGCGGTCATTTGTTTAATAGGAGCTCAGGCCGAGACTCACATCCAGCGCCTGGTCCACCCGGCGCTGGTCCTCGGCAGTGATCTGGCCGGCCCGCTCCCGCAGGCGGTGTTTATCCAGTGTGCGTATCTGCTCCAGCAGCACGACGCTGTCCTTGGCAAGGCCCGTATCTTCGGCCCGGATGTTGATGTGGGTGGGAAGCCGGGCTTTGTCCAGCCGGGATGTAATGGCGGCTGCAATGACCGTGGGGCTGTGCCGGTTGCCGATCTCATTCTGCACGATGAGCACCGGGCGGACGCCGCCCTGTTCGGAGCCGACGACGGGCGAAAGGTCGGCGTAGAAAACTTCTCCTCTGTGTACCTCCATGAAAACTCCCTCCTTGCATACTGGGAGGCCCGCTATGTGGTGCGCGGTGCCGTCCTCTGGCCTTATTATGGACAGGCCGGGGGCAGGCTATGCATACGCGGGCAGCTTGCTCTCATTGTATGCAGGAGAGAAAATCAGGTTTCCGTTTCCAGAATGCAGAAGGCCAGCGCCATGCCGCCGTCGTGGCTGAGGGAAAGCTTCGCCCTCAGATGGCGCTCGTCCATCCACTGGGCGCTGCTGCCCGAAAAGCGGTATTCCGGCGCGCCGCTTTCCAGCCGGACGGCCTCTATCTCACAGAGCGCAAAGGGGCCTGCAAGGCCGGTGCCGGCCGCTTTGAGGAAGGCTTCCTTCGCGGCGAAATCTGCCGCCGCACTGGCGGCTTTATGGGAGCTGAGGGGGGAAGGAGCTTTCTCCGAAAGCCCCAACGCCTCCCGCTCCGCCGGGCCGAAGACTCTGGCCGCAAAGGTGGAGCCATGGGGGCCGCCGAGGCTTTTTGCCATCCGGGCAGTGTCGCAGAGGTCGCAGCCGATGCCGTATATCATGATATGCCTCTTTTCTGCAAAAACAGCTTCGCTGATTTGCATGATAAAATCGGAAAAATTTAAGCAAAATGTGCAAATCTCATTGGGAAAACTTGAAGTTTTGCCGCAAGTCGTGTACAATAAATCATAGTTATTTAAGGGGGTGTATTTCGTGGGCGACGCAACTGCCATTTTCTCCATCCACGATCAGAAGGACATCGAGATCCATGAAGTCGTGCAGCAGGTGTACGACGCACTCAAGGAAAAAGGCTATAACCCCGTCAACCAGCTGGTGGGCTATATCCTGTCCGAAGATCCTACCTATATCACGACTTATAAGGGGGCTCGTTCCCTCATCCGCAAAGTGGACCGTGACGACCTGCTGCAGGCTATGCTGCGCAGCTATCTGAACGTCTGAGAATCTCTGCCTTTTGCCTGCTGTCCTACGGGACGGCAGGCTTTTTGTTTTATAAACCTCTCAGCTTCGCGCTGCTCACAGGCTCATAAAAGCGGCAGAGTGAACAGCTGGTTCACCACCACCTCATACTCCCAGCCCTCCCGGGCCTTGCGCAGCTGCTTCTCGAAAGCTTCGGAGCCCTCGAACCGCTGGATGAGGTAGTGCCAGTGGGCCTTCATCCGGCTGACGGCACAGCTGGCCATGCCGAAGGCCTCGGTGTAGCCGTGGTAGAGCTCGTCGAGGTAGCCCCGCAGTTCTTCTTTCGAAGCGGGCGCACCGCCCACAGCCTGCCGCAGCAGGGCCGGGTCGGCGATGATGCCCCGCCCCACCATGATGCCGGAGAGGTTCGGGAACTCCGCTTCCAGTGCTTTCAGCTGGGCCGGTGTGGTGATGTCGCCGTTGTAGCAGACGGGCATCCGGCAGTGGGGCAGATATTTTGCAAAAGCGGCGCGGTCGGCCTCGCCCCGGTAGAGCTGGCGCATGACCCGGGGGTGGACGGTCAGCTCACAGATGGGGTAGCGGTCGTAGAGGTCGAGGATGGCTTCGAACTCCTCCGGGCTGGTGACGCCCAGCCGGGTCTTGACCGAGATGGGGCCTTCGGCCTGCGAGAAGACTTCGTCGAGAAAGGCTTCGAGCTTCGAGAGGTCGCGCAGCATTCCGGCACCCTTGCCTTTGGCGGTGACAGTGCCGGAGGGACAGCCGAAGTTGAGGTTGACTTCGGTGTAGCCCATCTTCCGCAGCTCGCCTATCATCCAGGCGGCCAGAGCGCCGTCTTTGGCCAGCAGCTGGGGGATGACCGGTGCGCCGGGGTTCGCCGCCGGGTCCAGCTCTGCCATCTTCTTTTTGATAAGCACCCGGTTCTCGGGCGGGGAGATGAAGGGGGCATAATAGCGGGCAGGCGCGCCGGGCGCCCCGAACCAGCGCTGGTGCGCCTGACGCCAGATTCGGTCAGTGAGGCCCTCCATGGGGGCGGTGTAGTAGTTCATGTTTCTTCTCCTTTGTCTGTCTGAGTATATCATACACCCCGGTAAAGCGCCAGATGAAACAACAAGAGCCATCAGCCGAAGCGGATGGCTCTTACCAGATGGCGGACCCAAACTCTGCTGGGAACGAGTACGGCAAACTGGAAGTTAGCGATTTCTTTTCCCGGTATTCTCTGTCCCACGGATTTCCTCATGATAGAAATAATCCACGATTACCGGAT
>ERZ773193.4114-NODE-4114-length-12163-cov-16.221093_pt1 | contig 12163 bp, 17 predicted proteins | sample MGYA00511110_ERZ773193 | MGnify/ENA primary metagenome ERZ773193 (study PRJEB29015, sample SAMEA2737784) | human gut metagenome | biome: human gut; feature: human-associated habitat; material: faeces | place: China | collected 2012 ...
TCACGGCACGCGGTTTTGGAGACCGCTGCTCTACCAGCTGAGCTATACCCCTATAGGCATTCGCTGAATGCTTTGTTATTATAGCCGATGCAAAGGCGAATGTCAAGCATTTCTTTCAAGATTCAGGCATTTTTCGTGCCGCAGCTGCAACAGCCTTCTTTTTTATCGGATGCAGGCAGCTGGCTGGAAAGCTGTTCCAGCGTTACGCTGTCGATATACTGGTTGATCACCTCATCAAGGCCGGTCCAGAAGGGCAGGGTGAAGCACTGCTCCCACATGGGGCACTCGTTGGTCTCGCTGCCAAGGCAGGGAATGGGTGCCACGCTGCCCTCAATGGCGCGCAGGATCTCGCCGGCGGTGTAGTCGGCAGGGGCTTTGGTCAGGCGGTAGCCGCCCTGACTGCCGCGCTCGCTTTTTACAAGGCCCACACGGGCCAGCGGGGTCACGATCTGCTCCAAATATTTCAGGCTCAGGTTCTGCCGCTCACTGATCTCCTTCAGGCTCACGGTGGTGCCCGGCGCATAACGTGCCAGCTCGGCCATCAGGCGCAGGGCATAACGGCTTTTGGTCGAAAATTTCATGGCGATCCTCTCCTTATTGCTTCCTATAGTATAGCACGTTGCTCGGATTTTGCAAAGGTATCCTCTTGTGCAAACAAAAAAGGTCTGCTATCATAGGATGGATAAGAGGATATTATAAGGAGTGAGAGTATGAGTGAGAAGATCACGGCTGCCGATGCCATCCGTCTGCTGGATGCACACGAGGCGGCTGCTGTAGATGTCCGGGAGCCGGACGAGTTTGCCGTGGGCCACATCCCCGGCGCAAAGCTGCTGCCGCTGGGTCAGGTGCTGAGCCGTGCGGCTGAGGTGCTGCCGGATAAGAACGCTGTATGGCTGGTCTACTGCCGCACCGGCCGCCGCAGTGCCGATGCCGTGCGCAAGCTGGAAAGCCTTGGCTACACCCGCCTGTACGATCTGGGCGGCATCCTGAGCTGGCCCTATGAGATCGAGGGCGACTTTGAAGGGCATTTTTAAAAAGAAAGAAGGATAACTCCATGTCGTTCCACGCAAAAGATTTTGCCGGCAGTCACTGCGGCTGCCGCTACCAGCAGGACTACCGCCCCACCTTGGGCCGCGACGGCAAAAAGGAATCCGGCACGCTGGAGGTCATCAAGTTCTATTACGATGGTGCCATCCGCTTTGAGCAGCACTGCTACGGCGAAGCGGCCACCTTCGTGTTCGGCGTGTGGGCGTCCGGCATGGATGCGGACGGCACCCTGCACTGGGTGCTGCCCGACCGCCGCAAGAGCTACTATGACGAAGCCTACCTGCCCAAAAAGCTGGACCGCGTGGACGAAGACGGCAGTCTCTATTTTGACGGCAGCGTTTTTCCATGGAAACTGGCCGATGACTTTGCCGAAGACAAGCGCTGGGGCTACTCCAAATGGAAAGTAATGCTGGGAAAACTGACCGGTAAAGGCAAAAAATAAGTCTGAATCACGAAAATATAGTATTCCTATTGACACAGTAGGGGATAATACGGTATAACTATCTCTGTCAAAATGAGAATTTGCGGGCAAATGCCCGGACGACGCGGAGCGCAAGAGAGACGCCCTGCGCCCGCCAGAAAGGATAATTCCGATGGAAAATATGGAGAAAGTGGTCTATCTGGACAACGCCGCCACCACGGCCTGCGCGCCGGAAGTGCTGGCCGTCATGGTCGAAGCACTGAGCGGTGCCTGCGGCAACCCCAGCAGCCATTACAGCGTCGGCTACGAAGCCAAAGAGTTCGTGGACGCCGGCCGTGCACAGGTGGCAAAGGCCATCAACGCTTCCCCCGCCGAGATCTTCTTCACCGGCTGCGGCTCCGAGGCCGACAACTGGGCGGTCAAGGGCACTGCCTTTACCAAGGCACGCCAGAACAAGAAGCACCTCATCACCAGCGCATTCGAGCACCATGCCATCATGCACAGCATGGCTGCACTGGAGCGTCTGGGCTTTGAGGTCACCTATATCAAGCCCACCGCCGAGGGCTATATCCGCCCCGAGGACGTGGAGGCTGCCATCCGCCCCGATACTGCCCTCGTCAGCATCATGATGGCCAACAATGAGATCGGCACCATCCAGCCCATCAAGGAGATCGCTGCCATCGCCCACAAGCACGGCGTGTGGATGCACACCGACGCCGTGCAGGCCGTGGGTGCCATCCCGGTGGACGTGAAGGAGCTGGGCGTGGATATGCTGTCCATGAGCGCCCACAAATTCAACGGCCCCAAGGGCATGGGCGCACTGTACTGCAAGAAGGGCGTCTGGCCCCAGAACCTGATCGACGGCGGCAGCCAGGAGGCCCGCCACCGCGCCGGTACCGAGAACGTGGCCGGCATTGCAGGCATGGGCAAGGCACTGGAAATTGCCACCACCCATCTGGGCGAGCGCATGGCTCACGAGCAGCAGCTGCGTGACTATGTGATCGACCGCGTGCTCAAGAACATCCCCGAGGCCCGCCTGAACGGCGGTGTGGAGCACCGCCTGCCCGGCAACGTGAACATCAGCTTCCCGGGTCTGGAGGGCGAGACCATCCTGCTGGATCTGGATATGCACGGCATCTGCGCCTCTACCGGCTCTGCCTGCAACTCCGACAGCCTGGACCCCAGCCATGTTCTGCTGAGCATCGGCGTGCCCGAGGAGATCGGTCATGGTTCCATGCGGTTCACCTTTGGCCCGCAGAACACCATGGAAGAAGCAAAATATCTGTGTGACGTGCTGGAGGAGGTCATCCCCCGCCGCCGCGCAATGAGTTGTATGTGGCTGCAGGGCCAGAACAAGGCCCGCCAGTTCAGCCTGAAGGGAGAGCAGTAAGATGGCAAGCATGTATAGCGCAAAGGTCATGGAGCATTTCGCAAATCCGCACAACGTGGGTGAGATCCCCGACGCAAACGGCGTGGGTGAAGTGGGCAACCCCAAGTGCGGCGATATCATGCGCATGTACCTGAAGATCGAGAACAACGTGATCGTGGACGTCAAGTTCCTCACCTTCGGCTGCGGCGCCGCCATTGCCACCAGCAGCATGGCCACCGACCTGATCAAGGGCAAGACCATCGACGAGGCCCTCAAGCTGACCAACAAGGCTGTTGTGGAAGCGCTGGAAGGCCTGCCCCCCATCAAGGTGCACTGCTCCGTTCTGGCCGAGCAGGCTGTCAAGGCCGCTCTGTCCGACTACTACCGCCGTCAGGGCATCGACCCGGAACCCATCGTGGGTAAGCTGGAAGAGGACTGCGACCACTGCGAGAGCTGCGGCAACTGATCCTCTGCAAAATAAGAACTGAGAAGCCCGCTGTCGGACGTTCTGCCCGGCGGCGGGCCTCTTTTTTTGACGGACAGAGTGCAATTTGCAAATTGTTCAAAAAGTCCACAAAGATTTGCCACGATTGTCCGGTATACTGTAGTCACAGTCCGGGAGGGAACACAGAGACGTCCCCCCAAAGCCTCCGCTTCCCTCCACGGAACGTGCCAGAGTCGGCATTCTCCTGCGGGTGCGGCTGCAGACGCAGCGCACAGCAGGTCCTAACAAAAAACTGTTCCCCGTTCCATGCCATGGCAACCGCCAGAGACGGCGAACAGACTACCAACACCCTCCTGACGGGCCGCAACTGTTCAGGGGTTTCCATACAGCAGGCAGCACCGCTTTCCTCCTCCTTTCCACGGTGCTGCCTGCTTTTTGTTTTTTACCTGCCGGGTACAAAACGCCCCTGCCGCAGCCAGCGGCAGGGGCGTTTGCGTCAGTACGAGTTCAGCCCCAGACTGACGTCCAGGGCCTGATCCACCCGCTTCTGGTCGGCGGGGGTGATCTGCCCGGCTCGTTCCCGCAGGCGGTGTTTGTCCAGCGTGCGGATCTGCTCCAGCAGCACGACGCTGTCCTTGGCAAGGCCGGTGTCCGCTGCCCGGATGTTGATGTGGGTGGGCAGACGGGCTTTGTCCAGCCGGGATGTAATGGCCGCCGCGATCACGGTGGGGCTGTGCCGGTTGCCGATCTCGTTCTGCACGATCAGCACCGGCCGAACGCCGCCCTGTTCCGAGCCGACCACCGGCGAAAGGTCCGCGTAGAAAACTTCTCCTCTGTGTACCTCCATGGAATCTCCCTCCCTGTATTCGGAGGATGTGCCCCGCTATGTGATGCGTCCGGCGCATCCTGTCTGCCCTCAGTATGAGCAGGCGGCGGGGCGGTTATGCAGTGCGGGGCGATATTCCATTGTATGCAGACAGGGCGCTCAGGTTTCCGGCTGTTCCAGCGTGCAGAAGGCCAGTGCCATGCCGCCCTCGTGGCTTAAGGACAGCCGGGCTGTCAGGTGGTGCGCCTGCACCCAGTCGGCGGTCTTGCCGGAGAAGCGGTAGGCCGGCGCGCCGCTTTCCAGCCGCACGGCCTCGATCTCACAGAGGGAAAAGGGCTCCCGCAGGCCGGTGCCCGCCGCCTTCAAAAAGGCTTCCTTCGCGGCAAAATTGGCCGCCGCACTGGCCAGCCGGTGGGCGGCACTGCGCCCGGCGGGCAGGGGGGCGTCCAGCCCGAGGGCGGCGCGCTCCGTTTCGCCGTACACCCGCCGGACGAAGGCGGCGGCGTGGGGGCCGGTGAGGCTTTTTTCCAGATGTGCGATGGCGCACAGGTCGCAGCCGATGCCGTAGAGCATGGCGGGGCTCCTTTCTCCGCAAAAGCGGCGCAGACAGGCCGTCAGCCTGCCAGAAGAACAACGGAAATTTTAGGCAGATTGTGCAAATTCGGGGTCTTTATCTTGAAGTTCCCACTTAATTCGTGTACAATAGGCGTAGTTATTCCGAAGGGGGTGTGTTCCGTGAGTGGCGAAACTGCTATTTTTTCGATCCACGACAAAAAGGACTATGAGATCCATGAGATCGTGCAGCAGGTGTACGATGCATTGAAGGAGAAAGGCTACAATCCGGTCAACCAGCTGGTGGGCTATATCCTGTCTGAAGACCCCACCTACATCACGACCTATAAGAATGCCCGCTCCATGATCCGCAAGGTGGATCGTGACGACCTGCTGCAGGCCATGCTGCGCAGCTATCTGAACGTCTGATATTGCTTCTGCTCCGCCCCGCCGTCCGCAAGGATGGCGGGGCTTTATTTTATTGGTTTACTGTTGGCTCGGGCGGCGGGCTGGTAGTTTCTCCGAAGACCGTCCGCTGGGGTGGGACCCTGTTGCCGAAGGCAATAGGGCGGGCGATGGAATGGCCTGCAACAATAGCGACTGCGGCCAGTGGCCGAAGCAAGGAGCTATTGTTGGGGCCGCGGCCAGCAAGATGCAAGCGGCAGCGCCGCAGATGCTGGGAGCCGCAACCCGTTTTCGTGTCTGAGGAGAAAGCTACCAGCACACCGCCCATTGGCGCTCAAACCATTGGCAGGGTGAAGATCTGATTCACCACAACCTCATACTCCCACGGTTCCCGTGCCTTGCGCAGCTGCTTTTCCAGCTTCTCCGCGCCCTCAAACTTGTGGATGAGGTAGAACCAGTGGCCCTTCATGCGGCTCACGGCGCACCCGGCGCCGCCGAACAGCTCTGTATAGCCATGATAGAGGTCGTCGAGGTAGCCCCGCAGTTCTTCGCGGGCAGCACCTGCGCCGCCGAGGGCCTTGCGCAGCAGGGCCGGGTCCGCGATGATGCCCCGGCCCACCATGATGCCGGAAAGGCCCGGGAACTGCGCTTCCAGCCCGTGCAGGTCGTCTGCCGTGACCACGTCGCCGTTGTAGCACACCGGCATGGTGCAGCCGGGCAGGGCTGCGGCGAAGGCGGCGCGGTCGGCCTGCCCGCGGTAGAGCTGGCGCATCACCCGCGGGTGGATGGTCAGCTCCGAGATGGGGTATTTGTTATAGATGTCCAGAATGGCGGCGAATTCTTCCGGCTTTTCCACGCCCAGCCGGGTCTTCACCGAGATGGGGCCGTCGGCGTTTGCGAACACCGCAGCGAGAAAGGCGTCCAGCTTTCCCGGGTCCCGCAGCATCCCGGAGCCCTTGCCCTTGGCCGTCACCGTGCCGGAGGGGCAGCCGAAGTTCAGATTCACCTCGGTGTAGCCCAGCTTGCGCAGCTCGCCGATCATCCAGGCGGCCAGTTCGCCGTCCTTGGCCAGCAGCTGCGGGATGACCGGTGCCCCGGGGTTCGCGGCAGGGGAAAGCTCTGCCATCTTCTTTTTGATGAGTACGCGGTTCTCCGGCGGGGAAATGAACGGCGCATAGTACCGCGCCGGTGCGCCGGGAAAGGCGAACCACTTCTGATGCGCCTGCCGCCATACCCGGTCGGTCAGGCCCTCCATGGGGGCAACGTAGTAATTCATGGGCAAGTCTCCAACGTTTTTGATAGAGATATTGTAACAAAAAACTCCCGCCCTGTGAAGTCACAGAACGGGAGTGAACTGCTTTTTGAAAAAATCAGTCCGCAAACAGCGGGGTGGAGAGGTAGCGGTCGCCAGTGTCGGGCAGCAGGACCACGATGTTCTTGCCGGCGTTCTCCGGGCGCTTTGCCAGCTGCAGGGCGGCGTAAACGGCGGCGCCGGAGGAGATACCCACCAGCACGCCTTCCTTGTGGCCGATCAGACGGCCGGTGGCAAAGGCGTCGTCGTTCTCTACGGCGATGACCTCGTCGTATACCTTGGTGTCCAGCACGTCCGGCACAAAGCCTGCGCCGATGCCCTGGATCTTGTGTGCACCGGCAGTGCCCTTGCTCAGCACGGGGGAGGAAGCAGGCTCCACGGCCACGACCTTCACATCCGGGTTCTGGCTCTTGAGGTACTTGCCCACACCGGTAACGGTGCCGCCGGTGCCGACGCCGGCCACGAAGATATCTACTTTGCCGTCGGTGTCTTCCCAGATCTCGGGGCCGGTGGTCTCAATGTGGGCCTGGGGGTTGGCCGGGTTCACGAACTGGCCGGGGATGAAGGAGTTGGGGATCTCCTTTGCCAGCTCGTCGGCCTTGGCAATGGCACCCTTCATGCCCTTGGCACCCTCGCTCAGCACCAGCTCGGCACCGTAAGCCTTCATCAGCTGGCGGCGCTCCACGCTCATGGTCTCGGGCATCACGATGATGATGCGGTAGCCCTTGGCGGCGGCTACGGCAGCCAGACCGATGCCGGTGTTGCCGGAGGTGGGTTCGATGATGACTGAGCCTTCCTTCAGCAGGCCCTTGGCCTCGGCGTCGTCGATCATCTTTTTGGCGATGCGGTCCTTCACGGAACCGGCCGGGTTGAAGTACTCCAGCTTTGCGATGAGGTGGGCAGACAGGTTCTGCTCTTTTTCAATGTGGGTCAGCTCCAGCAGAGGAGTGTGGCCGATCAGCTGGTCTGCGGCGGTGTAAATCTTGCTCATAGTGGTTTCCTCCTGATACAGTTTTTGTATGGGCGGTGTGCCCAGCCGGGCGGCCCGGTTTTAAATCCTTTAAACCAACATTGTTTGTGGGTTTGATGGTATTATAGTCCCCATTTGGGCGCTTGTCAATGGATTTTTTGAAAAAAGTGGGATTGAAATATTATTTACCCTGTTGTATAATAGGTTTGAAATTTGATCAACCAACAAAGGAAGTACACTATTATGATCGTGTCCACCAAAGGGCGCTATGCACTGCGCGTGATGATCGACCTTTCCGAGCATCAGTCTGAAAAATATGTCCCTCTCAAGGAGATCGCTGCCCGGCAGGAGATCTCGGAAAAATATCTGGAAAACATCCTTAAGGTGCTGGTGCAGAACGGCTTTCTGGAGGGCTTGCGCGGCAAGGGCGGCGGCTACCGGCTCACCCGCAGCCCGGATCAGTACACCGTGGGCGAGATCCTGATGCTGACCGAGGGCAGCCTTGCGCCGGTGAGCTGCCTGACCCCCAATGCGACCCCCTGCTCCCGCATGGCAAACTGCCGCACCTACGAGATGTGGAAGGGGCTGGACGATCTGATCTCCAATTATTTCGGCAATATCACACTGGCCGATCTCGCCCGGCCTGATCAGGCCGGGAATGATTATGTGATCTGACGGTATTTCTGATAACATGCAAAAAGCGCACCGGCTTGACCGGCGCGCCTTTTTTTGCACAGTTCTCGGCGAAATGTGCAAATTTTCTTATCCAGAATCACGGTTGATGGATTGGGGCTCCTGCGGTATACTTTACCCTTGATGTGTCCATTTACGCTTTTGATCGAGGAAAGGGGAACTTTACTACGAAATATATTTTTCAGTTTGCGCGCATTCTTGCGTTTTGTTTTTTGGGCGAGATCCTTCATGTAGTGCTGCCGCTGCCGGTCCCGGCCAGCGTCTACGGTCTGGTGCTGCTGCTGGCAGCGCTGAACTTCAAGCTGGTAAAGCTGGACGATGTGAAAGAGGTGGGAACCTATCTCACAGGCATCTTCCCGCTGTTGTTCGTGCCCGCTGCCGCCGGTGTGATGGAACTGTGGGCAGAGATGGGCGAGATGCTGCTGCCCATCCTCATTGCCATTATCCCGGTCACTGTGCTGGTGATGGTGAGTGCAGGCAAGACCACGCAGGCCCTGACCGGCCGCAAGAAAAAGGAGGCTGACAATGACGCAGCTGCTGAATGATTTTTTGTCCGGCTCCGCAGCATGGGGCGTTCTGCTTACGCTGGCCGCGTTTGCACTGGGCACCCTTATCAATAAGGTGACAGGCAAAGCCATTTTTAACCCGCTGCTGCTGGGCAGCATCTTTGTGATCATCTTTCTGTCGGTGTGCAGCATCCCGTATGCGGACTACAAGGCCAGCGCGGCACCGGTGAACTATCTGCTGCTGCCCGCCACCGTGGCACTGGCCATTCCGCTGTATGAAAAGATCGACCTGCTGAAAGAGAACGCCGCCGCCATCATTGCGGGTATCTCGGTGGGCACGCTGGTGAGCCTTGGCAGCGCACTGGCGCTGGCACTGGCGCTGGACCTGACCCGTGAGCAGTATGCCACCCTGCTGCCCAAATCCGTGACCACCGCCATCAGCATGGATGTGGCCGCTGAGCTGGGCGGCATTGCTGCCCTGACCGGTGCGATCGTCATTGTTACCGGCATCGTGGGAGCGCTGCTGGCTGAGACGGTGTGCAAGATGTTCCACATCACCGACCCCATCGCCAAGGGCGTGGGCATCGGAACTTCGGCCCATGCCGTGGGCACCAGCAAAGCCCTGCAGATGGGCGAGGTGGAAGGTGCCATGAGCGGCCTTTCCATTGCGGTGGCCGGTGTGCTGACCGCAGTGCTCTGCCCGGTGTTCGTAAGCCTTATTGATTGATCGCATAAAAACACCCCTCTCCGCTGTGCGGCCGCACGGACGGAGAGGGGTGTTTTTATGCGTTCTCTTTTTTCAGAACTCTGGTCACCATGAACACACAGTAGAGCAGTGCCAGACCCCAGGCAATGGGGTTGGCAATGCAGATGCCGAAGTAGCCCAGACTATGAACGGCCAGCCAGCCGCAGAGCGCGCGGCCGATGAGCTCGCCCACACCGGAGATAACGGCCTGCACACTGTATCCCAGACCCTGCAGGGTGTTGCGGAAGACCATCAGCAGGCCGTTGATGCAGAACAGCACGCTGATCACGGTCAGGTATTCCACAGCACCGGAAGTCACGGCAGGGTCGGCATCGCCCAGAACAAGGCCCACGGCCCAGCCCTTGACGAAGAAGAGCACCACCCAGGCAGCCGCGCAGTAGCACAGCTGGAGGATGCAGCCATCCCGGATGCCCTGCCTGACGCGGTCAGTGCGGTGGGCACCGTGGTTCTGGCCGACATAAGTTGCCATAGCCGTGCCCACGCTTGCCATGGGCACGGTGAACATCTGGCGAATCTTCTCACCGGCGGTCTGGGCGGCCACGGCGGTGCTGCCCAGCAGGTTGATGGCATCCTGCATGATGAAGGCACCGATGGCAGAAACGGAATACTCAAAGCCCATCGGAAGGCCGATATAGGCCAGCCGCCCGCAGTGCCCCGCCGAGAGGACACAGTTTTCCCGGGTGAAATGGATGCCCTCCACCCGGGTGAAGAACCACCAGGTGCAAAGCAGGCCGCTGAACAGCTGGCTGACAACGGTGGCGATGGCTGCGCCCTCCACGCCCATACCCAGCGGTACGATGAACAGCCAGTCCAGCCCGATGTTCAGGAAACTGGAGATTAGCAGGAAATAGAATGGGTGCTGGGAATCGCCCAGACTGTGCAGGACGGTGGAGGTGTAGTTGAACAGCATCGTGGCCGGAATGCCGAGGAAGATGATGCGGATGTAGGCCACCGCGTCCGGGAACAGCTCGGCCGGGGTGTGGATGAGCTGCAGCAGCGGGGCAGCAGTGAGGGTGGTGACGATGGTGAACACCACGCTCAGGACCACGCAGAGGACCGCGCCGTTGAACAGATACTTGTGCATATCCTCGCTGTCCCTTGCACCAAAGCTCTGGGCCACCGGGATGCCAAAGCCCGTGCAGGAACCCAGCACAAAGCCTAAAATGAGAAAATTCAGAGAGTAGGTGGTGCCCACCGCGCCCAGTGCATCGGTGCCCAGACAGCGCCCCACAATGACGGTGTCCACAAAGCTGTACAGCTGCTGGAACAGGGTGCCCAGCACCAGCGGCAGGGCAAATTTCAGGATCTGGGGCAGCGGCCTGCCCACCGTGAGGTCGGTGGTGCCGGAACCCTTTTTGGTTTTTTCCATAAGTTTTACATGCTCCCTCCGGGTTTGATCTGCCACTAAGGATATCATGGCATCCGCTCCCGGTGTTAGCATTATTTTATGGAAAACCCGGATAAATTCTGTTTTTTCTCACCAAAGGGGCAGGGAACTGACTTCGTCCCGGAGCTCCAGTGCCTGGGTGTGGGTCAGCTTTTTGGCGCGCTCCATCCGCTCCACCACCACAAGTGCGCGCCTGCGGGCCAGATCCCCGTTGGCGGCGTAGACCGAGGGCGCGTTGGGCAGGCCGGCCAGCACCACGCACTCGGCGCAGGTCAGCTCCCGGGTGGGTTTGCCAAAGTAGCCCTGCGCAGCCTGCGCCACGCCGGACCACTGGTTGCCGAAGTAGCAGCTGCCTGCGTACATCTCAAAGATCTGCTGTTTGGAGTAGTAATCCTCGATGTCCCTGGCGGCAAACATCTCCGCTGCCTTGCGGGCCATCTGCTTTTCCTGGGTGAACAGCTCGTTCTTGGCCAGCTGCTGGGTCAGGGTGCTGCCGCCCTCGGCCAGAGAGCGGGTGCGCAGGTCGGCCCAGAGCGCCCGGACAATGGCTGCCGGGTCGATGCCGTGGTGCCTTTCAAACCGGCTGTCCTCCACGGAAATGACCGCGTCGATATAGGTCTGGGGCAGCTGGTCATAGGGCACAAAGCTGGGCCGGGCCGTGATGCTTTGGTAGAGCGTTTCCAGCGGGGTGGCCTGCACGGCGCTCTGGTAGAGCTTGTACCCCTGCCAGCCAAAGGTGGCCGCGGCGGCGATCAGTGCCACCAGCAGCACCCCCAGCAGATAGCCGACCAGCCGCCGGAGGATACGGAAGAGAAATTTCATAGCACAAATCCTTTCGGGTCTGAGGTTTAGGCGTGTTACGGGATCAGTATACCGCAGCCGGATGACATTTCCGTGAACAAGCCCAAGATAAGCGCCGCGTTTTAATTGGTACGGCGCTTCCAGCTTGATCCTGCCTTGAATTTTTTCCCTGCCCATAACGCCCCCGGAAAACTGACCCCCAATTTTTTGAAAAAATTGGACTTAACCTATTGACAATGTGGGTAAATGGGGATATACTACAGACACACCAGACCACTAACCAAGTGGGAATAAGAAAAATGGTGAGACGACGGAAAGGAGGGCAAGCAAAATGACGCTGATCTGGAACGAACTGCTCCATGCAAACTTCCGTTGTGGGCGAATGTACAGCGCCCGGGCTGAACGAATCTGTCTGACCCAAAGCTGTGCACTGCCCTCCGCCGCCCGAATGTGACGGCCAACGGAAGCGGCAGCCCTGCCCAAAGGGAACGACAACTGGATTTCAGGCCCGGGTACTGAGCAAACATCAGTTCCCGGGCTTTTTTGTAAGTAAAAGTAATACTAAAAGTATAAATAGAGGAGAAAAATACTATGTCTAACTATAAATTTGAGACCCTTCAGCTGCATGTTGGCCAGGAGCAGGCCGATCCCGCTACCGATTCC
>ERZ773193.4121-NODE-4121-length-12145-cov-17.284036_pt1 | contig 12145 bp, 9 predicted proteins | sample MGYA00511110_ERZ773193 | MGnify/ENA primary metagenome ERZ773193 (study PRJEB29015, sample SAMEA2737784) | human gut metagenome | biome: human gut; feature: human-associated habitat; material: faeces | place: China | collected 2012 ...
ACTGGTCCCCGGACGGCACCCGCATGGGCAAGGGCATTTCCCTGAGCCACGACGAAATGGCCATCCTCAAGGGCCTTCTGGACGATCTGGAGCTGTAAGCATGGGCGGCCGCGAAGAGTTTTTGCAGATCTGGCAGCAGCACATCACCCGCCCCGGCAGCGAAAAGCTGCTGGACTGGCTGGACCATAAGACCGATTTCTTTACGGCACCGGCCTCCACCCGGTTCCACGGTGCGTGTGAGGGCGGGCTGTGTATGCACAGCTTGAACGTCTACCATGCGCTGCACGACACCTTTTTTACCGAGGGCGACAGCGAGGAGACCTTTGCCATCTGTGCACTGCTGCACGATCTGTGCAAGGCCAACTACTACAAGCCCGGCACCCGCAACGTGAAAAACGAAGCCACCGGCCAGTGGGAAAAGGTGCCCAGCTACAGCGTGGAGGATCTGTTCCCCTACGGCCACGGCGAAAAGAGCGTATTCCTCATCGAGCGGTTCATGAAACTGCACATCGAGGAAGCCGTTGCCATCCGCTGGCACATGGGCGGCTTTGACGATGCGGCCCGGGGCGGCTGCTTTGCCATCTCGGAAGCCTACGACAAGTATCCCCTTGCCGTCAAGCTGCACATCGCTGATCTGGAAGCCACCTATCTGATGGAGCACCGCACCAGCGCTGTGCGCTGAAAAAACAAAAATACCCGGACAGGCACAGCAGTGCGATACTGCAGCCTGTCCGGGCTTTGTTTTGTTTAATTTTTGCGCTCGGCCTTATTCTGGTACATTTTTACGTCCGCCTGACGGATGGCCTCGGTGAGCGGATGCACACCGCACACACCGCCAACACTGGCCGAAAGCTCCAGCTCCGGGTAGCCTTCCACTCTGGCACTGGCCGCAGCCTCCCGCACGCGCTGTATCACATGTTCCCCGGGCCGGATGTGCGGCACCAGCAGCAGGAATTCATCGCCGCCATAGCGCACCAGCACATCGGTCTGGCGCAGGTTGCTCAGGATGGACTGTGCCACGCTCTGCAGAGCCTTATCGCCCACCAGATGGCCGAACCGGTCGTTGACCTCCTTGAAGTGATCCACGTCGATCATCACTACGCCTTCCACCTGTTCGCTCTCCGCAAGGAAGCACTCGAAGTACTGGCGGGAGTATGCCCCGGTCAGCGAATCCACAAAGGCGCTGCGGTCAAAGTTGGAGCCGCGGTCCAGCAGCATCCGGCGGCCGCCCATATCCAGCCAGCGTCCGTCCGAAAGCTTGGACACCATTTCCAGCACGCAGCCGCGTCCGCCCACTTCCACATACTTTGCCATGACAAAATAAGCCTGATCGTCCTTGAACTCGATCTTGTTCAGGGATTCCTTGCGGGCAAGGGCCTTACTGGAAATGCAGTTTTCGCACCGGCCCGATTTGTTCCACACCATGTGGCAGGTGCCGGGCATCTCGGTCAGCCGGCCATCCTTGCCCAGGCTCAGCACCTTGGTGTTTTCCGGGTCCACCAGACGCACGATGTCAAAAATGCCCTTCAGGCGTTCCAGCAGTGCTTCCGGCTGGTCGCTGTTCACATCGCCCAGCATCAGCTCCTGCAGGCGGGCATGGTCATCTGTGATCTGGCCCACCACGCTTACGCAGTGGCGCACACCGGCGCGGCTCCACATGGTGTGCATCACCAGCCGGTGCAGCCGGTATTCCTGATCCACCGCGATCAGCACCAAGAATGCGGCATCCGGCTCTTCCGGCGTTGCGTCTGCAATGGCATCCAGCAGCTTGCGGCGGTCCTTGCCGGAGAGAAATGTCAGGCCCATGCCCTTATCAAAGTCCAGCTTCTGGGTTCGGTTGACCGGGTCCTCGTAGCGGTTCACCACGGTCACGCTGCCGCTGAGTATATCGTAATCGAACTGAATACCGCCGCGCTGCTCGGCATAAAAAGCGGTGCGCTCCCGTTCCAGATCCAGCAGGCGCTGGGCACGATCCTCACGGGGCAGAGCTTCGCGGTGCAGGATCTCCTCCGAAAGGCGACGGGTCTCGTGGCGGAAACCGCGGTCATACTCCGAGCGCTGCAGCTCTGTGCGCAGCAACTCCGAGGATTCTTTCAGGCATTCCATCAGCAGCGGATTGAAGCTGCCGCACTCGCCGTGCAGGATCATGTCAACGGCCTTTTCGTGGCTGTAGGACTGCTTATAACAGCGCTCGCTGGTCAGTGCGTCGTACACATCGGCCAGTGCCACCACCTGTGCTGCAATGGGGATCTCGTCGCCCTTGAGCCTGTCCGGGTAGCCGCCGCCGTCCCACCGCTCGTGGTGCCAGCGGCAGATAGCGTGTGCCACCTTTACCAGCGGTTCGTCCTGCCCGATGGCAAGCCCCTTCAGGATCCTGGCACCCTCGGTGGTGTGGGTCTTGATGGTGGCGTACTCTTCCTCGGTCAGGCGGCCGGGCTTGTTCAGGATCTCTTCCGGGATCATGATTTTGCCGATATCGTGCAGCGCCGACGCTGTGCTGATCAGCGAGATATCACTCTCGTCCAGCTGGTAACGGTCCGTCTTCTGCACCAGCTGATGCAGGAGCAGGCCGGTCAGGGTGCGGATGTGCAGCACATGCTGGCCGCTCTCGCTGTTGCGGAACTCCACCACATGGCTCAGAATGCTGATCATCAGCACACCGTTGTGCTCTTTTTCGTACACCTGATCGGTCACAAGGCGGGTAAGGCGCTTCTGCTTTGCGTAAAGCATGAGCGCATTCTTCACCCGGCGCAGCACCATGACCCGCTCGAACGGGCGGCGGATGTAATCGGCCACGCCCATATCATAGGCGCGCTCGACGCTTCGGGTGTCCTCTGCCGCGCTGATCACAATGACCGGGATTTCCTCCTGCCATGCATAGCACTGCATCACCCGCAGCACATCAAAGCCGTCCATTTCCGGCATGATCAGGTCCAGCAGCACCAGCGCGATATCGGTGCGTCTGCGCAGAATTTCGATCGCGCGCAGGCCGTTCTCGGCTTCCAGATATTCGTAGCCCTCACCCAGAATCTCCTTGAGCATGGCGCGGTTGATCTCCGAGTCATCCACGATCAGTATTTTCTGTTTTGGTTCCATCTCAACCGATCCTCGCTCCTGTACTTCCGGCCGCAGGGTCTTCCGTTTCCTACCGGACCACAAAAAAAGCTGCTGCAACAGCTTTGCGCTTTGCAGCAGCTTTTCATTTCACTCATATCTGCTTTTTTTGCAGGTCATCCAGCTTTCCGTCATGCGCCCATCATATCGTCGAACCAGTTCATCAGCTCCACCGAGAGGTGCTCCAATCTGGTCTGGGGCTTCCAGTCCGGCTGAGCAGGCTGCGGAGCCTCCGGCCCGGGCTGTGGGGGCTGTTCGGCCTCCGGCTCCGGCCGCGGACTCTGCGCTGCCGATGGTTCCGGCTGCGGGGGCGTATGTGCCGCAACCGGCACAGGCCGCACAGCTTCCGCATGGCGGGCCAGCTCCTGACGTAGCTGCTCTGCATGAGCGCTCGCGCACTCAGCCTCCTGCCGCGCCTGCTCACAGGCCGCTTCCAGCTGGGCATTTTCCTGCCGCAGCGCGGCCATCTGCCGTTCACAGGCAAACAGACGGGTCTGATAGCGCAAAATTTCCGCACTGGCCGCTGCCAGCTTTCGGTTCATCTGCTCCAGCTGGGCACACACCGCCTTGGGCGGCTCTGCCGGAGCCTTTGCCGCGGCAGACTGGGCACAGCGCTGCCGCGAACCATTGTTCTGCTGCCTGCCCTGCGCCATGGTGTCCCTCCGATCCATCCGATACGCCTGATCCGCTTATGACGGCCAGCCTTTTATCTGCGCTTGTTCAGCATGGCCATCAGCTGGTCGTAATAGCCATTATCGCTGTTGTCCTCTTCCACGGGCTTTTCAGCAGTGGGTGCCGGTGCAGCGCCGCCTGCGGCAGAAGCTGCCGGGCTTGCAGTCTCGCTGCTGAACACAGCAGACGGAGTGGACTGTGCGCCGCCCATTGCATTGCTGATGCTGCTGCGCAGGTCGCTTGCGCTCTTGTTGTCAAAACCGGTAGCAACCACGGTCACACGCATCTCGTCCGAGAGGTTCTCGTCGAACGCAGTACCCCAGATGATGTTTGCATCAGGATGTGCGCTCTGGGTAATGAGACCTGCTGCGGTCTCCACATCTTCCAGACCGATGTCCGGGCTGGAAGTGATGTTGATGATCACGCCGTGTGCACCGGCAATGCTGGTCTCCAGCAGCGGAGAAGAAATAGCAGCCTTTGCGGCGTTCTCGGCCTTGCCTGCGCCCTTGGCGCTGCCCACGCCCATGTGTGCGTAGCCGGCATCCTTCATGATGGAGCGCACGTCGGCGAAGTCCAGGTTGATGAAGGCAGGCACATTGATCAGAGCGGAAATGGACTCAACGCCCTGACGCAGCACGTTATCAGCTGCCTGGAAGGCATTCATCAGGGTGATCTTTTCCTGGCTGATCATCTTCAGGCGCTCATTGGGGATGACGATCAGACTGTCCACATGCATGAGCAGGTTTGCAATGCCCTGCTCTGCCAGACCCATCTTGCGCTTGCCCTCAAAGGAGAAGGGCTTGGTGACGATGCCAACGGTCAGGATGCCCAGATCATGTGCCACCTCGGCCACAACGGGTGCTGCACCGGTGCCGGTTCCGCCGCCCATACCGGCAGTGATAAACACCATCTGGGAACCCTTGAGCGCATTTGCGATCTCGTCCTTGCTCTCTTCAGCGGCGCGCTGGCCGATCTCGGGGTCTGCACCGGCACCGCGGCCCTTGGTCAGCTTGGAACCCAGCTGCACCTTGGTGGCAGCGTGGTTCTTGGCCAGAGCCTGCTGGTCGGTGTTCATTGCGATAAATTCGACGCCCTGCAGGCCGTCGCTGACCATGCGGTTGACAGCGTTGCCGCCGCCGCCGCCCACGCCGATCACCTTGATCGTCGTAACGTTTTCGTCCATTTCTTCGTCGAGCATCAGTGCCATAACTTTGTCCTCCATCGGATTTTATCGCAGAACTGCGCAGTGCGCAGAGTTTCTCTTACTACACTTATATAACTGTATCGTATCATCTTTTGGCCCTGATTGCAAGTCAAAATTGGTTTTTTGAAGGTGTTTTTTTCGTTTCTCACGCCCCGGGCCGCATTTCCCGTGTTATTTGAGCGCCCAGCTGCCCCAGCTTGCGCGCAAAATCGGCATAGCCCCGGTCAATGAAACCGGTTTCGCGCACCCGGCTCGTGCCCTCTGCCGCCAGCGCCGCGATCACAAGCGCTGCCCCGCCCCGCAGGTCCGGCGCGCGCACCTCGGCGGCCGAAAGGCGCCGTGCCGGGGCGATGTGCAGGGTGCGCCCGGCCGTTTCCACCCGCCCGCCAAAGGCCGCAAAGCCCTCGGCACAGGCGAACCGCCGCTCAAAGATCACGTCTTCGATGCTGCTTTCACTCCTTGCCGTCAGCATTGCCGCTGCCAGCAGCGGGGCCGCATCGGTGGCCAGTGCCGGGTACACGCCGGTGAACACTTTTCCCACGCCGTGCAGCGCCCCAAAGCGGGAAATGACTGCAGTTTCCGGCCCGCATTCCACACTGCACCCCATTTGTGCCAGAATTTCCAGCAGCGGCGCATAGGTGGCGGGTGCACAGCCGGTCAGTTCCACTCGTCCGCCTGCCGCCGCGCAGGCGCAGGCGTAGGTGGACGCCACGATGCGGTCCGCCATGGGTGCAAAGGTGCAGCCTGCAAGGGTACGCCGCCCTTCCACCCGGATGGTGCTGGTGCCCGCGCCCCGGATGCTGGCCCCGCAGCGGCAGAGAAACGCTGCCAGGTCGGCGATCTCCGGCTCCCGCGCGGCCCCGCGCAGGGTGGTGCTGCCTTGGGCCGTGGCGGCCGCCAGCAGCAGCGTCTCGGTAGCGCCCACGCTGGGGAAGCGCAGGGTGATATCCGCTCCCCGCAGGCCGGAGGGCGCGGTGAGGATCAGCCGTTCGCCCTCCTCCCGGCACTGCGCGCCCAACGCTTTCAGCCCGGAAAGGTGCAGGTCCACCGGCCTTGCCCCAATACGGCAGCCGCCGGGCAGCACCGTCTCGGCCCGGCCCAGCCGTGCCAGCAGCGGCGCACAGAACAAAATGGAGGCCCGCATCTGCGCCGCAGCCTCGGCGTCCAACCGACAGGTTGTGAGCGCACGCTCCACCAGCACATCCCCGCCCTGCCGGCAGGCCGCGCCGCCTGCCCCGCGCAGCAGCCGCAGACTGGTGTCCACATCGGCCAGCGGCGGCACATTCCGCAGCCGCACTGGTCCGCTGCACAAGATGGTGGCTGCCAGCAGCGGCAGCACGCTGTTTTTCGCCGCCGGGATGCGCACCGTGCCGCTCAGCGGCCGCCCGCCCGTGATGATGAAGTCTCCTGCCATGCAAATGCCCCCGTTCCGCAAAAGATACCTCATGCTATGCGGAGCGGGGGCGTTTTGTCCGTCGGGCGGGCAGAATGCGCGTTTTTATTTGTCCGGTCATTTGTCCTGTTTTTCTCCTGTTTTCCCGCCGTTTCGGTGGAAAGGAGTGGGTTTTTATGTCTCCCCGCGGGAGACGGAAAGCACGATGCCCATTTCTCCCAGCAGCATCATCAGGCTGGTGCCGCCGGAGGAGAAAAACGGCAGGCTGATGCCGGTGTTCGGGATGGTGTTCGTCACCACAGCCATGTTCAGCACGGCCTGCAGCGCCACCTGCACCACAAAGCCCACCACCAGCAGGGCCCCGAAGCGGTCCGGCGCGTGGGCTGCCAGCGTGATGCCCCGCCACAGCAGCAGGGCAAACAATACGATCACCGCACAGGCCCCGACGAAGCCCAGTTCCTCGCACAAAATGGAAAAGATGAAGTCGTTCTGCGGCTCGGGCACGAACAGGTGCTTCTGGCGGCTGTTGCCAAGGCCCAGCCCTGCCGCGCCGCCGGAGCCGATGGCGTACAGGCTCTGGATGGTCTGGTGCCCATCGCCCAGCGGGTCGGCGAATGGGTCCAGCCAGGAGCTGAGGCGGCTGGCCGCGTAGGGCACAAGGTCCGGCATGATGACAATGGCCGCCCCGATGGCAGCGGCCCCGCCCACGCCCGCCAGCACGAACCACCGCAGCCCGGTGCCGCCCACGAACATGAGTACCGCGCCGATGCCTAAAATGAGCAGCGTGCCGGAAAGGTGGGGCTCCAGCAGCATCAGCACCGCCACCACCCCCAGCACCAGCACAAAGGGCACCACCCCCACCGCAAAGCTGCCCATGCGGTCATGGTTCAGCGAGATGATGTGAGAAAACACCAGCACCACCGCAAATTTTGCGATCTCGCTGGGCTGCAGGGTGCCAAGGCCCGGCAGCACCAGCCAGCGCTTGCAGCCGTTATACTCCGGCATGAACAGCACGATCACCAGCAGCACCAGAGAAAGGGCCAGCAGCGGCCAGGCCAGTTTATGGTACACATGGTAGTCCACCCGGCTGGCCACCCACATAGCAAAAATGCCCAGCACCGCATACAGCACCTGCGGCCGGGCGTAGGCAAAGGCATCGCCGCGCCGGTAGAGTGCCACCGCACTGCTGGCGCTGCACAGCATCACCAGCCCAAAGCCCACCAGCGTGAGCACCAGCACCAGAAAGGGCAGGTCCATGGCGGGCAGCACACGCAGCGGCAGGCGGCGCTTCGGGCGGGCGGGCAGCGCGTGGGCAGCCCGTTGCAGTTCCATCCCCATCACCTCCGTTCCTTTATTGTACGCAGGCGGCGGGACGGTTAGTCATACGCCCGACCCGCCGGCGCATACACTGTCCGTGATATCATAAGGAGGTGCCGCCCATGCCAAAGCCGGAACCAACGCCGCGTCCTCTGCGCACCCTGCCGGAGCGGGCCTTCCGTGCCCGGGCACGGCTGGTGGCCGCGCTGATGTGCTGTGTCTGCTTTGCGGGACTGGCCGCACGGCTTTTGTATCTGCAGCTGTTTTCCGGCGGCTGGTACACCGACCGCGCCCTCGGCCAGCAGTTGCGGGACACCGTGGTCCCCGCCGACCGGGGCCGCATCTACAGTGCCGACGGCGTGCTGCTGGCGGCCAACAGCAGCTGCTGGACCCTGCGGGCCTCGCCCCGCGAGATGCCCGCCGACAAGCTGGAGCTGGCGGCCAAGGGCCTTGCGGAGATACTGGAACTGGATGAAGCAAAGCTGCTGGAAAAATTCAGCGACCGCGCTTCCAACGACTGTCTTTTGCGCTACCGGGTGGAGCGGGACACCGCCGACGCGGTGCGGGACTTCTGCGAAGCCAACGGCATCACCGGCATCCGCATCAATCAGGACTCCAAACGCTGGTACCCGCAGGGGGAATTTCTGGCGTCGGTGCTGGGCTTCACCAATGTGGACAACGCCGGGGTGAGCGGGCTGGAGCTGAAGTATAATGATGTGCTCACCGGCGACAACGGCGTGGTGCTGACGGCGGTGAATGCCTGGGGCTATACGCTGGAACAGAGCTACGAGACCGAGAAAGTGCCGCTGGAAGGCAGCGGCCTGCGGCTGACCATCGACGCCAACATCCAGCACTACCTTGAGAATGCGCTGGATTATGCCGTGAAGGAGCACCATGTCTCCGCCCGGGCCGTGGGCATCGTGATGGACGTGAACACTGGGGCTGTGCTGGCCATGTCCACCACGCCCGCCTACGACCCGAACGAGCCCCGGGTCATCTACGACAGCGCCGCCCGCAGCGCGGTGGATGCCCTGACCGGCGACGCACGGGCGTCCGCGCTGCAGCTGGCCCAGCAGACCCAGTGGCGCAACAAAGCCGTCAGCGACCTGTACGAGCCGGGCAGCGTGTTCAAGCTCATCACCTGCGCCGCCGCGCTGGACACCGGGGCCGTGAGCAAGCATTCCACCTTCTACTGCGGTGAGTCCATCTCGGTGGCGGGCACCCGGTTCCACTGCGCCAACCGCAAGCGCCACGGCAGTCAGACCGTGACCCAGGCGCTGGAAAACTCCTGCAACCAGAGCTTCATCCAGATCGGCGCGCGGCTGGGCAAGGAGGCCTTCTGCGATTACTTTGCGGCCTTCGGCCTGCGGGAGCCCACCGGCATCGACCTGCCCGCCGAGCCGAAAAAGAGTCTGTACTACACCGCCGACCGCATGGGCCCGGTGGAACTGGCGTCCTGCTCCTTCGGGCAGAGCAGCAAAATTTCCTATCTGGAAATGGCCGCTGCCGTGTGCGCTGTGGTGAATGGCGGCAGGCTGATGCAGCCCTACCTCGTCAGCGACATCCTGAACCCGGACGGCACAACGTTGCAGCACATCGACCCGGTGTGCAAACGGCAGGTGATCAAAGCCGAGACCTCGGCCACTATGCGGGAGATGATGGAGGCCGTGGTGCTCTACGGCGGCGGGCGCAACGCACAGATCGCAGGCTACCGGGTAGGCGGCAAGAGCGGCACCAGCCAGAAGCTGGACAGTGCCGACGAAAAAGCCCGCATCGCCAGCTTTGTGGCAGTGGCTCCCATCGACGACCCGCAGTTTCTGTGTCTCGTCTGTCTGGATGAACCCCACAGCTGGACGACAGCCGGCGGCAGCCTTTCGGCCCCGGTGTGCGCCGAGGTGCTGGAACAGACGCTGGTGTACAAGGGCATTCCCCGCGCTGCCATGGAGGAAAGTGCCGACTCAGCCCAGACCCTTGCCGATCTGCCCGCCGACGGCGATAGTTTTGACGGGGTGTAGCCATGAAAAAAAAAAGACCGCCGAAGCGGTCTCAAATGCCCATAATATCATGAAAAAGCGGAGCCAACTCTTGAGTCGACCCCGCTTGATTGCTTCGCCCGGTCAATTTTTATTTTACCGATGTGTCAGAACCGTCACACATCATCTTCACTCGGTCACGTTTTATTTTACCGACGAGTCAGAACCGTCACTCGTCATCTTCAGCGAAGATGGAAAAGTCGAAACTTTTCTCATATACAGTATATCACAGCGCTCATTAAAATGCAACGTCTTTTTGTTCAATTCTGGTGCGGCTGGTCGCGGAAAACGATCTCGCCGGTGGCGCTGTCCATGGACTCTACAATGGCAAGGCTCTCCAGCTGGATGCCCTTGCTGCGGATCAGCTCGCCGCCCTGCTGGAAGCCCTTTTCCACAGCAATGCCGATGCCCTCTACGGTGGCACCGGCTTCCTCGGCCAGTTCCAGCAGACCCATCAGGGCGCAGCCGTTGGCCAGAAAATCGTCGATGATCAGCACATGATCCTCCGGAGTGAGGAACTTTTTGGACACGATGACGTTGTATATCTTTTTATGGGTGAAGGACTGGATCTGGGTCTTGTAGTTGTCGTAGTCCAGATTGATGCTCATGGATTTTTTGGCAAACACCACCGGCACGTTCAGCTCGCTGGCTACCACAGCCGCAATGCCGATGCCGCTGGCCTCGATGGTGAGCACCTTATTGATGGGCTTGCCCGCAAACAGGCGCTTCCACTCCCGCGCCATCTCGCGGAACAACGGGATGTCCATCTGGTGGTTGATAAAGCTGTCCACCTTGAGTACGTTGCCCTCGCGCACAATGCCGTCCTTGCGGATACGATCTTCCAGCATCTTCATAAAATATATCCTCCAACCCTTGCAGGCGCGTTTTCTGCCTCCGGCTCACCCGCCGCGAAAAGTGCCCGCCTGTTTTCCATTCCCGGGCGCGCGCCACACGCACCCATGATATAATGTTTCACCTAGTATACCGGAAGCATCCCGCTTTGACAAGGGGTTTTCATGCCAAAATTCGTAAAATTACGACACCAAACCTCTTCGTTTTTTCTAAAAGTATGACCTTGTCCAAAAATACCGAAACTTCGTGAGGTTGTCGGGTCATTTTTGGTTTATCCTCCCTTGTTCTTTCGCGGTTTTTGAGTATACTATTCTTAATAGGAGAAGGGTCATATCCGGGATTTTTGACCGGACGAGGAGGAAAATGGTATGAAAACAGGACTTGTGCTGGAAGGCGGCGCTATGCGCGGAATGTTCACCGCCGGCGTACTGGATGTGCTGATGGAGCATAACATCCAGCTGGACGGTGCCGTTGGTGTGTCGGCGGGGGCAGTGTTCGGCTGCAACTACAAGTCGCACCAGATCGGACGCACCATCCGCTATAACACGGAATACTGCACCGACAAGCGCTACGCCAGCTTTGGCAACCTGCTGCGCACTGGCAACCTGTACAGCGAGCAGTTCTGCTACCATACCGTGCCGGAAAAGCTGGATCCCTTTGACACCGAGGCTTTCCGGGAGAACCCCATGGACTTTTTTGTGGTGTGCACCGATGTGCGCACCGGCGATCCCATCTACCGCAAGTGCCGCACCGGCAACGCCGAGGATATCCAGTGGATGCAGGCTTCGGCATCCATGCCGCTGGCGGCCAAGATCGTGAAGATCGGCCACTATCAGCTGCTGGACGGCGGTGTTGCGGATTCCATTCCTGTGCGCTTTTTCGAGTCTATCGGCTACAAGCGCAACCTGATCATCCTGACCCAGCCCAAGGGTTTTGTAAAGCAGAAAAACAAGATGCTGCCCCTTATCCGGGCAAGGTATGTGCGCTATCCTGCTTTTGTGGAGGCCGTGGCAGACCGGCACCAGCGCTACAACGAGACGCTGGCCTATATTTCCATGCTGGAGCAGTCCGGCCGGGCCTTCGTCATCCGCCCGCCCATCCCGCTGGAGATTCCCTCCATGGAGCGCGATCCCGCCCAGCTGCGCCGCGTATACGAGACCGGTCGTGCCGTGGCACAGATCCAGATCGACAAGATCGCAGCCTATGTGGAGGAGTCCAAGGCTGCACCGGAAGAATAATACGAAAGGCTGCTGCACAGGTTTGTGCAGCAGCCTTTTTTGAGCGGAATTTGATTTTAGGCTTCAGAAACGCCTGTGGGCGTTTCTGAAGCCTTTTTTCACGGAGAGATACAAAAAGAGGCCTGCACCTTGCGGTGCAGACCTCTTGATGTTCAAGAAAGAACGGTAAGAGAAGGGGTTAAATTACTTAACCTCAACCTTAGCGCCAGCCTCTTCCAGCTTCTTCTTGATGTCGTCAGCCTCAGCCTGGGAGACCTTCTCCTTGACAGCCTTGGGAGCGCCATCGACGATAGCCTTAGCTTCCTTCAGGCCCAGACCGGTG
>ERZ773193.4124-NODE-4124-length-12136-cov-18.733135_pt1 | contig 12136 bp, 8 predicted proteins | sample MGYA00511110_ERZ773193 | MGnify/ENA primary metagenome ERZ773193 (study PRJEB29015, sample SAMEA2737784) | human gut metagenome | biome: human gut; feature: human-associated habitat; material: faeces | place: China | collected 2012 ...
TTCCTTCGACTTTCCAGCGGTAGCGATAATGAATGCACCTCCAAACAAAATCCATTTTGTTGCAATATTTGGCATAGAAAACGCGGCCGCCCATTTTCAGGACAGCCGCGCAGAATTCACTCAAAAGCCGCAATTCACACAAAGATGAACTGCTTTTCGGGTATAGCCCGGGGATTTGGACCCCACAAGGCGAGCGCGGCACGGGCCGTAGCTGCTTTCTTTACTCGACTATTCTACCACAGGCAGAACGCGCTGTCAAGCACTTTTTATGCGTTTTGCGGAAAAATATTACGCCTCGATCAATTTCCCCAGTTCCAGCGAGTAGATGCCTTTATAAGTCACCTTTTTCGGGGCAAAGCGCTTGTCGATGGCAAGGGCGTAGAGGTTCAGCTGCGCACGGTAGGCGTGCAGGAAGTCTTCTTCCGTCTTGCGGCGGTCGGTCTTGTAGTCCAGCAGCTCTAGATGATCGGCAAATTCCAGCACAAGGTCCGCGATGCCCTGCACCAGAACCTGTTCGCTGTGCACGGCGGCGGCCTGCTGGGCCGGGGCACCCTGCGCCGTCAGCACCGCGCTGGCAGGCAGCGCCGTGATGAAGTCCATCTCCCGCAGCACCCTGTCGGCGGCACAAATTTTCGCAAAGGCTTCGCTTTCCACAAAGCGGCGGATGCGGCTCACATCCAGCTTTTCTGCGATCTCCGGGGCCACCAGCTGGGCACCCACCTGCCGCTGGCGCTCGGCCTGAATGGCTTCGTTCACCCTGCCGGACGCCTTTGCGGCGGCAAGGGCCGCAAAGTCTGCGTGCTCCAAAAAAGCGTGCAGGGCCGTGCCCATCTCGGCAGCGGTCAGGCCGTCTTTCGAGAGGAAGGCGGGCCGTTCCAGCGTGGTCTGCTCGGCCTTGTGCACGATGCTGGTCACGCTCACCTTGGCTGGCACCTCGGCCAGCTGTGCCGCCGGGTACCGCCACGCAAAGCCCGCCCGCAGTGCTTCCACCAGCGCCGGGTCCGCCGGAGCAGCTTCTTCCGGCGCTTCTTCGGGCGTTTCCGGTGTTTCGGGCTCCGGCAGAGCTTCCTGCACCGTGATGTTGATCTCACTCTCGCTGAACACGAAAGGCAGTTCCAGGTCCCCCGCCTGCCTGCGCAGCGGCCCGCCGAAGGGGTGCACCAGCAGCGCCGCCCGCAGCCAGTCGGCAAAGCTGTTTGCCTGCTGGTGCAGCGTCTCGCCTGCGCCCGCCGCGAGGAAGGCCGCTGCCTTTGCCAGCGGGTTCGTGGATTTGGAAATGCCCAGCGGCACGGTCAGAATAAGCTTGTCCTGCGCGCGGGTGAGGGCCACATACAAAAGGCGCATCTGTTCGCTGCGCATCTCCTGGGCGTGCACGTTGGAAAGGGCCGTGTAGGCCGCTGTTTTGTAAGCGCCCTCGCCCTGCTCCGGCCGCAGCCGCAGGCCCGCGCCGTATTTGCGGTGCAGCAGCACCGGCTGGCGGGTGTCGGCCGCGTTGAACCGGCGTGCCGTGTCGCCCACGAACACCACCGGGAACTGCAGCCCCTTGGAGCGGTGGATGGTCATGATGGTCACGCAGCCGGGGCGGGAGCCGCCGGGGACAGTGTCCTGCCCGGTGGAGCCTGCCTGCGCTGCCGCGTCGATGGCCCGCACCAGTGCCGAGATGCCATTCGCACCGGACGCCGCACAGAACGCTGCGAACCGCCTTGCGTCCTCGCGGCGGCGGGCACCATTCTCCATGGCACCCAGCGCCGCCAGATAGCCGGTGGAGACGAAAATTTCTTCCATTAACTGCTCTGCCGGGGCGCTGCGGGCCATGCGGCGCAGTTCGGTCAGGCGGTCGTAAAACATTTTCACCTTTTGGGTGAAGGGTGTTTCGTCCTCACTTTTCACCACCTGCAGCACTGCGCCGTACAGGCTCATGCGGGCGTGCTTTGCGCCGGGCGCAGCCGTTTCCTGCTGTTTCTGCGCCTGTTCGCTGTAAGCGCGCAGACGTACCAGGTCGTCATCTGTAAAGCCGAACATGGGCCCCAGCATGGCGGCGGCAAGATAGATATCCTGCGCCGGGTTGTCGATGACCCGCAGCAGCGAGATAAGGGGCCGGATGTGGGGGGCGGTCATCAGGTTTTCGCGGGCGTCGGCGTAGACCGGGATGCCCCGGGCGGTCAGCGCTTCCTCGTAGGCGAGAAAGTCGCCGCGGGCCGCCAGCAGGATGCAGCAGTCCTCGTACTGCACCGGCCGGGTGCCCGCGCCGTCCCGCACCGGTTCGCCGTTTTTCACCAGTTCTTCGATGCGTCCGGCGATCCACGCCGCATCGGTCTCGGCGGTGTCATCGGGCAGAAAGTGTGCTTCCACGCTGCCCGCATATTCGCCGGGTGCACCGCACACAAGGCGCTGGCCGTCGCCGTAGGCGGTGTCGCCCAACTGCGGCGTCATGAGCTGTTCAAAGATAAAATTGATGCCCGCCACCACCTGTGGGGCGGAGCGGAAGTTCGCATCCAGCGCCAGCAGGGCATCGGCGCCCGGGGTGCCCTCGGCCGGGCGCGGGCGGGCCGTTCCGTCGGGCAGTTCCGGCCAGCTGTTCAGCTTTGCCCGGAAGATGCTGGGGTCGGCCTGCCGGAAGCGGTAGATGCTCTGCTTCAGGTCGCCCACGAGGAACAGATTGTCCCCTGCTGGGGCGGCAAGGCAGCGGTAAATGGCGTCCTGCAGAGCGTTGGTGTCCTGGTATTCGTCCACCATCACGGCGGCGTAGTTCTGCCGGATGCTCCGGCACAGCTCGGTGGGGGTGCCGTCCGGCCCGCGCAGCAGCCGCAGGGCAAAATGTTCAAAATCGCTGAATTCCAGCAGCTTGCGCTCTTTTTTCCTGGCCGCAAACCGGGCGTCGAAGTCCCGCACGGCGTCGAACAGCGCCCGCAGCCGGGGCAGGGCGGCTTTGCGGTCGGCTTCGGCTTCTTCCTCGCTGCAGGAGATGAGCTCGGTGATCTGCCCGAACAGGGCGGCGGCTTCCTCCGCGCGGGTCTTGACCGCCGCCTTGTGTTCGCCGGTCAGCCGCTTTTTCATGCCCTTCAGGCCGGGTGCTTCCTCCATGCCCAGTACATAGGGCGTGAGCCGGTCATACAGCGGCGTCCACTCGCCTGCCCGGGCCAGCCGTTCCACCTCGCCCAGCAGGGCGGCGGCGTTTTCCAGCCGGAACAGCGGTTCGGCAAATTTATCGTTGACGCCCGCCACAGCCTTGGCTTTGGCAGCCGCCGTCTTGCCTTTTTCCTCGGCCTGCACCTGCGCCAGTGCAAAGTCTGCCCTGCAGTCGGCCAGCGCCGCCGTCAGCAGTTCCCGGGCGGCTTTCGCGCACCGGGCCGCTTCGGCCAGCAGCAGGTCGTGCCAACAGGTGGAATCAAAGCCGTTCTCCTGCTGCCACGGGGCCAGATACTCGTCCAGGCGGCGGTCGTAGTCCGGCAGGGAGCGCAGAAAATCGTACGCATGCAGGATGGTATCCCCCGCCGGTTTGTCGGTGCGGCCCTTGCCGTAAAGGTCGGCAAAAGCGCAGAAATCCGGGTCGCGGTAGGCGTTTTCCAGCGTTTCGGAAAGTGCCGCCGCCCGCAGCACTTCCACGCTGCCGGGGTCTGCCGGGGCGAAATCCGGCGGGATATCCAGCGCCTGAAAGTGCTTGTGCAGCAGGTCCAGACAGAAAGCGTCAATGGTGCAGATGGGTGCCCGTTGCAGCAGCATCCGCTGGCGGCGCAGGGCGGTATTGCCGGGCTCTGCCTGACTGCGGCGCAGCAGGGCCTGCCCGATGCGGGCCCGCAGCTCTGCCGCCGCCGCATTCGTAAAGGTGACGATGAGCAGCCTGTCGGCGTCCACCGGGTGTTCCGGGTCGGTGATGAGCCGCACGGCGCGCTCGGTCAGCACAGCTGTTTTGCCGCTGCCCGCCGCCGCGCTCACCAGCAGAGAGCCGCCCCGGTCGTCGATGGCGGCCTGCTGGGCCGGAGTCCATTTGGGTCCACTCATGCGTCCTCACCTTCCTTTCCGGTTTCTTCGGATTCCTCCGGCTCAAAAGGCTTGGCCGGGGCGTCCAGTGCCCGCTCCCCGATGCCGGTCTCGTGGCAGCAGATAAAGCTGTAATCGCAGAAGCTGCAGGGGTTCTTGCTGGTCACCAGCGGCTGGGCGTCGATCTGGCCCTCATAGAGCTGGGTGCCCATCTGGGTGACGAGATCGTCCAGATGCAGCTGGATGCGGTTCAACTTTGCGATGTCGGCGCGCTTGTCCTTCTGGTTCGGGCTGGGCACGCCGCCCTTATAATTGAAGGGCAGGTAGCGGCCCGTCTCGTCGGCGTCCATAGCGTCGAACACCTTCTGCTCATCCCGCACAAGGCCGTCCAGCTGGTATTCCACACTGCGGGCCGCTTTTTCGCGGGTGGTGATCTCCGGGGCCGGGTCGGCCAGCAGGTACAAAACGCCTGCCGGTTCCGCACCGGTAAAGCGTCCGCTTTTGTCCCGCGTCAAGCTGAACAGATACAGCAGCATCTGGCAGTCCAGCCCGCAGTAGACCTCTTTCAGGTTCAGCTTTTTGGTGCCGGTCTTATAATCCACCACGCGCACCCAGCGGGTGCCGTTTTCTTCCACCCACTCGTCGGCGCGGTCCACGGTGCCCACCAGCTGCACGGTGCGCCCGTCGGAAAGATGATACACCTGCCCGGGCACGGCATCTTCGCCCCGGCCAATTTTCAGCTCGCAGGCCACCGGCTTGAACCGGGACTGGTTCTGCTCGTCCCGCAGATAGCACAAAAGGCTGGTCATACTCTTTTTCAGGCGGGAGAGCAGGTAGGCAAAGCGGGCCGTATCCTCGGGCAGAAAACGCTTTGCGTATTCGTCCACCAGAAGGCTGGCAAGGTTCGCCATGGCGTCGTCGTCCAGCGCGAGAAACGGCGTCAGCCCGGCGCAGGGGTTGTCCGCGGCCGGGTGCGGGTCCAGTGCCATCTGCAGCACCCAGTGCATCAGGGTGCCGCTCTGGTCTGCGGAAAGCTCTGCCCGCTTGCGGGGCTTCAGGCCCAGCACATACTGCAGAAAGTAGCCGTACCGGCAGGTATAGTATTTTTCCAGCTGGCTGGGCGAGATGCGCAATTTGCGGCCCAACAGCGTTTCCAGCGCGGGCAGGTCGTTCACCTGCCGGGGCGGGTTTTCTTCCATGCGGCGCAGCAGGGCAAGGCCCCGGGGCGCTTCGCCCTGCGGGGTGTGCAGGGCTTCGGTCAGGCTGGCGCGCTCAGTATCGGTGAGGGGCCAGCCGCCGCCCAGCGTATCCAGACCGTCAGCAGGCGTGGCGGCCAGATCAGAAAGTTCCAGTTCCGGGGCCGCCGGGTGCAGCGCGTCCACGATGGGCTCCAGTGCCGCACACAGAGTCTGGCCCTGTCCTTTGGGCCAGCTGAGCCACAGCCCCTTTGCCGGGGCGGTGAGGGCCTTGTAAAAGCACACCTGCTCACGCACCACGCGGTTCTCGAAGCAGTCCGGCAGGTCGATCTGCTTTGCCATCAGCACGTCGCGGTCGGCGTGGGTCAGAAGGCCCGTCTCGGACGGCGCACAGGGAAACTCGCCCTCCGAAAGGCCCAGCACAAAGACATAATCCGGCGCATCCAGACGCATCTTGCCCGCGCTGGCCAGCACCACGGCGTCCAGCGTCTGGGGGATGTGCCCGAGGTCGGACGAGCGCAGCAGCAAGCTGAACAGGTCTTCGTATTCTGGGATGGTGACGCCCTGCCCACCCAGCAGGTGGGCCATCTCGTTTAGTAATTGCATCACCACGTTCCACTCGCGGGCGGCTTCCTCTGCCGCCGGAATGCCCCGTGCCGTACGGATGGCTTCCACCTGGGCGGCCTGCTGTTCCTCAGCACCCAGTTCTTTCAGGCAGAAATAGAGTGCCCGGCTGATCTGCTCTGCGTTGCCGCCGCGTACTTTACCGCGCAGTTCGTCCACAGCCGTCACAAGCAGCTGGCGGGCCTTTTCGGCATCGTCCAGTGTTTTCCGGTCTTCCTCCGTCAGTTCGTTTTCGCCGAAGCCCTTGGGGCTTTTTTCAAATTTTGTGCGCCACGCCGCCGCGTTGGGCGACCAGGTGTAGGCATAGTTTTCCAGCGCGCAGACCTGCGGTTCGGTCAGTGCACACAAGCCTGTCTTGGCGAGGACAGTGAGGTTTTCGGTGAGGTCGGCACCGCGCAGCAAAGCCAGCAATGCCCGCACCGCCGTGGCCGGGGCACTGAACTCCGGCGTGGTGGGCTCGTCGCAGTAGAGCGGGATGTCTGCCATGCGGAATTCGTACCGGATGGCGGCGCGGTACTTCGCGATATCGCGGCAGACCACGGCGATTCGGCCGCAGCGCACGCCCTGCCGCATCAGACGGCGGATGGCGGCGGCGGTGCAGCGGGCTTCTTCTTCCCGGCTGGCGGCGGCAAACAGACGCACCTCAGGGGCTGCAGGCAGGGTTTCGCAGCTGCCGGTCTCCAAAAGCTCGGTCACGGCGGCAAGGCCGGGGGCGTCTTTGTGGCGCAGGTCGCGCCGCAACAGCTCCGGCGCGGCCACCTCGGTGCCGCTCTTGCGGGCCAGCTGCCGCAGCTGTGCCGCCACCTGCTTGGCGCCGGAGAACAGCCCCATATCCCCGGGCACCATGGGCGCACCGTCGTCGCACAGGGCCACCGTCACGGTGGGCAGGGCCGCCAGCATCGCGCCCATCAGCCGCTTTTTGGGGGCATTGAAGGTGTCGAATTCGTCAATGAACACCTCCCGCCCCTGCAGGAACTCCGGCAGTTCACCCCGGGCAAGAGCTGCTTCCAACCGGTCGGCGGCCAGTTCCAGACGGTCGGCCGGGTCCATGCCGGTGCCCGCCAGCAGCGTTTCGTAGCCCTGAAAGATCATGGCCAGCTCGCACAGCTTCGCGCTCTCCGGGCCGCAGTCCTGGGCCAGCGTGTAGAGCTGCTGGCCGGAAAGGCCCGCGCTTTTCAGCTCGTCGATGGTCTCAGCGGCCATCTGGCAGAAGGCCGCACTGCGGCGGTGGCGGTAGTAATAATGCACGTTGTCCTGCAGTTCTTCCAGCGCGCGGCGCACCAGCACGGCCCGGCCTGCGTCGGAGAGGGTCTGCACCGCCGCGCCGCCCTCGGCGGAGAGGATGTGCTCGGCAAGGCTCGTGAAGGAAAAGCTCTCCACCATGCCGGAAAGGGCATCGCCCAGTTCGCGGTAGATGCGGCCCTCGGTGCTGGACGTGAACTGTTCCGGCACCAGCAGGATGCTGCGCAGGCCCTGTTCGGCCCGGGCGCGGATGCGGGCATACAGCAGGGTCGTTTTGCCGCTGCCGGAACCGCCTAAAACCAGTTTGAGCATGGGGTGTCCCTCCTGAAAAACGATTTATGCTTATTGTAACACGAAACCCGGCCCAATAAAAGTGTCCCTCCTATGGTTTACAGGAGCGGCCGGGCTGTGGTACACTTAGGCAAAACGATTTTTCCACCCAGAAAGAGGAACCCTGACATGAAAATTTTAGCTGTTGATTACGGTGACAGCCGCACCGGCCTTGCCACCTGCGACCACACCGAATTTCTCACCACGCCCATCACCCCGCAGATCACCCTCAAGGCCCGCAACAAGGTAGCCGCCCGGGTATGCGAGGTGGCAAAGGAGATCGGTGCAGAGATGATCGTCATCGGGCTGCCGCTGAACATGGACGGCACCGAGGGCGAACGCGCCGCCAAGAGCCGCAAGCTGGCAAAGACGGTCGAGATCTGGAGCGGCCTGCCGGTGCGCATGTGGGACGAGCGGCAGACCACCTGCGCCGCCGCCGACCTGCTGGACGAGAGCGGCACCTTTGGCGAAAAGCGGAAGGAAATTCTGGATTCCGTCAGCGCCACCGTGATATTGGACGATTATCTTGCCTGGCGGAAGGAACACCCCGGGGAGATATAAACGGCAAACGCGCTCGCCCTCTCAGGCCGCTTCGCGTCCAGCTCTCCCAGAGGGAGAGCCAAGAATGTGACGGAAATGCTCTTGCCTCTCCTTTTGGGAGAGGTGGCACGGCGTAAGCCGTGACGGAGAGGGCTAGCACGCTAAAAAGGCACCCGAAGCGTTTCTGCCGCGGGTGCCTTGCTTTTTATTGATACGTTTCGATGGTCACACTGTTGATGGTGATCTCCTCCGTGGGCTTCTGATTCTCATCCACCCCCGTCTGCCCGATGGCGTCCACCACATCCATACCCTCATACACCTGGCCCAGCACCGTGTCGGTGTAGTCCAGGTAGGGCGCACCGCCTGCGGTCTGGTAGGCGCTCACCACCTCGGCGCGGTAGCCCGCATCGTTCATCTGGTCCACCAGCTCCTGCGTCACCGACTGGCCGCCCGGCAGGGTCTGCACGACGTAGAACACGCTGGCGCACTCGCCGGAAGCATCCGTGCCCATGCACAGCGCCCCGGAGTAGTGGTGCAGGCTGTCGGTGGTCTCTGCCGGGTAGCGGCTGCCGTTCCAGATGGTGGTGCCTTTGCCGTCGGTGCCCTGCCCGGCCTCCACCACAAAGCCACTCTCCACCCGGGAGACGGTCAGGCCGTTGTAGTAACCTGCCTGCACAAGGCCCGCAAAGTTATCGTAGGCCTGCGGGGCCTTTTCCGGGAACAGCACCGCCTTGAACACGCCTGCCGAGGTATCGAACACCGCCACCGTGTCCCCTGCCGCAGGGTGCGCGAACTGCAGCTCTGCCGACTCCACTGCCGGGCGGTCGATCTTTTGAATTGAGTTGCCGCCCCCGCCGCCAAGGCCGCCGAAGCTGCAACCCGTCAGCACCAGCGCTGCGGCCAAAACCAGCGCCGCCCATCTTTTTTTATGCATGTTTTCATCCCCCGCTCCATATGCTATGATAAACCCGCGGCGTACCGCGCGCAAAAGATTCAGAGGATAGTATATCACATTCTGCGCCGCAGTGCGAGAGAAAATGCGTGAAAATTTCCACCACAAATTCTGTGCGAAAAAGCATCTTGACGAGCAGGCAAAAAAACGCTACACTATATGCAGACCAAGCGGGCCGACACACAAAAGCCCGTCTTATGACACGATACAGGAGACAACATTTATGTCGGACGAGATCAAGAACCCCAATGCCGAAGATGAATATCAGCCGGACCTGATGACCCTGCAGGACGAGGACGGCAACGAGGTCACCTTTGAGGTGATCGACGCGCTGGACCACAAGGGCGTGCATTACCTGGCTGTTGTGGAATATGCAGAAAACGAAGACGATGTCAACGAGGACGCCCAGCTTGTGATCCTGAGCGTCGGCGAGGACGACGAAGGCGAGTATCTGGACGTTGTGGAAGACGACGAGACCCTGCTGGAAGTCAGCAAGCTGTTCGAGCAGCGCCTGAGCGACGAGTTCGAGATCGAGTAATCTCGTTTTCCAGACAAATGACCCGGCAAGACTTCCTGCCCGGCTCGATTTGTTGCGGTTTATATGATCCTACTAATCATTCAACGGGAGCCCGGAGTTCTCCGGTGGAATGCAGACCTCCCCGCCATGGGTCGACCATGGAGGCTCGATGAGGAAGCGTGAAACCGGCGACAGGGCACCCACCTGTCCGCAAGGGTAGGTTTGATTGGCCGCAGACGACCGGGCGGGATCTTTTATAGGTTTTGATCCACCGCTGCCCCCTGCCGGGACAGTGTGTGGATTTTTTTATATCGGAACATTTGCACCGGGCACTGTGCGCCCCGGTGCGCGGCAAGCCGGAAAGGATGTGCAATTGCGGCATGAGTTCTGAGCACTTGGTGGGCACTTCGATCCCCCGTTTTACCTTTGACACCCCTACGAGACCCGGCAACGATTTCTACGCCCTGTGTGAGGGGGAGCAGCCTCTGGTCATGATCTTTCTGCCCGCTTTTGACCACCCGGTCACGCGGGAATATCTGACCCATTACCTCAAGACCTGCGCCCGCCTGCGGGGCGTCCGGCTGGCCTGCGTGGTGCGCTCCTCGGCCCGGACGGTGGCACAGGCCACCCAGGGGGCTGAATTTCCGTTTCCCATCATCTGCGACGCACCGGGCGTGCTGTACAGCTATCTGGGCGTGGAGCAGGCCCGCGGCCTGCGGAGCTGGAGTTTTGCCGCCCAGCGCATCTACAAGACTGCAAAGGAGCAGGGCTACCGCTATGACAGCTCTGCCCCGCAGATTTTACCGCTGACGCTGGTGGTGGGGCACCTGGGCAAGATCTTGTTCACCCACTCCGGCCGCAGCCAGACCGACCTGCCGGAGGACTGCACCGCCATCCGGGAGATCGCCCGGGAGGTCGCCTCCACCCTGGCCGCCGGGCCGGAAGGTCCCCGGACCCGCTGCTCGGACGAGACCCTCACCCTGCCGGACCTGGTGGGGTGGGCCGATGTGGATAACGACCGGTAAAACAGACCGATGCTTACACAAAAGCAGGACACCCCCACTACGGGAGTGCCCTGCTTACTACCAGAATATAGCATCGTGAAAAATGTTTGTCAAGGCTGTTTTTTTTTAAGATTTGCACATCTGTACGCTATAAAACGGCTGCTGCACGCTATTGTGCAGCAGCCGTTCTGTTATTCCTCGGTTTCCTCGGTGAACAGCCCCGGGATGCCGCACAGGGCCGCCAGACCTACCAGCGTGAACACGATACGGGACCAGATGGAGGCGCTGCCGCCCAGCAGCCAGCCCACAAAGTCGAATTGGAACAAGCCCACAAGGCCCCAGTTGATGCCGCCCACGATCATCAGGATCAGGCAGATTTTATAAAAGGTCTGCACAAAAAAGACCTCCTTCCCTTGGAGCCATTCTGCCCCGTGGGAAGAAGGTTTATTCATGGACAGATCAGACGACCCGCGCGCCGCCCTTGTCCGGCTGCGCGGTGTACACCTGCTTCCAGCGGTGCTTTGCCGCCGCTGCTGCGGCGCGGGCGGATGTCTCATCCCGGAAGATGCCAAACACCGCCGACCCACTGCCGGTCATCAGAGCCGTCACAGCGCCCTTTTCACGCAGCAGAGCCTTGATGGCCCCGGTGTCCTTGGCACCGCTGCATTCTTCCAGGGCGTTGCCGGCAGCGGCGCACACCGCGTCCAGATCTCCGGCGCGGACGGCGGCTTCCTGGGTCTCACAGTCCGGGTGCACCGTGCTGCCCACCTTGTCGTAGGCGGCAAAGGCCTCCGGGGTGGAAACACCGTAATCCGGCATCACCACCGTGAACCAGCAGTCCGGCACCGGCGGCAGGGGCTTGAGCAGGTCGCCCACGCCCTGCACCCGGCAGGTGCCGCCCATGAGGGCAAAGGGCACATCTGCGCCAATGGACGCGCCCAGTGCGCACAGCTCGCTCATGGAGAGCCGGGCACCGTACAGCTCGTTCAGGCCCACCAGCACAGCGGCGGCATCGGCGCTGCCGCCGGCCATGCCTGCCCGCACCGGGGTATTCTTATAAATAGTGATGTCCACCCCCGCCAGCAGGCCGGTGTAGTGGAAAAACGCCAGCGCCGCCTTGATGGCGGTATTTTTGTTGTTGGGAGCCACCAGACTGCCCGGCAGCCGCAGATTCAGGTAAGGGCTGCGGCGCAGCACCACCCGCTCGTACAGGGTGATGGCCTGCATGGTCATGTCCAGATCATGGTAGCCATTGGGCAGCAGGCCCACCACGTCCAGCGCCAGATTGAGCTTTGCCGGGGCCAGAACGGTCACCACATTCTGCTTTCGCATGGAGCATTCCCTCCTCAGTTGCCCTGAACCAGGCCGTTTTCCTGCAGGAACTCCCGGATGCGCTTGAGCGCCTCGGTCAGGTGCTCCACGCTGTAGGCGTAGGACACCCGGCAGTAGCCCTCGCCGGATGCGCCAAAGGCATCGCCGGGGATGATGGCCACATGCTTTTCTTCCAGCAGCCGGGTGCAGAACTCCTGGCTGGTAAGGCCGGTGCTCTTGATACAGGGGAAGGCGTAAAAGGCTCCCCGGGGCTCAAAGCAGGTCAGGCCCATGTCGTTGAAGGAACGCACCACCAGACGGCGGCGCATGTTGTACTCGTCGCGCATGCGGTCGATCTCGCCGTCGCAGTCCCGCAGGGCCGTAATGGCGGCGTACTGGCTGGTGGTGGGGGCGCTCATGATGGCGCTCTGGTGGATCT
>ERZ773193.4132-NODE-4132-length-12120-cov-10.651057_pt1 | contig 12120 bp, 9 predicted proteins | sample MGYA00511110_ERZ773193 | MGnify/ENA primary metagenome ERZ773193 (study PRJEB29015, sample SAMEA2737784) | human gut metagenome | biome: human gut; feature: human-associated habitat; material: faeces | place: China | collected 2012 ...
TTATTACCCAGTTTTTTATATTTTGTATATTCTAGAAATATACTTGTTATTTTAATTATAATTATAGTTAAAGTAAATAATACTCCAAGTACATTTATTATATTTAATCCTTTAATAGACATAACACTACCTATTAAGAATGATAATGCACTAAATACTATAAATAATAAACTAATAAATATAATTGTTATTTTATATATTTTATATTTATTTTTATACTTTTCTAATGTACTTTTTATATTTAATTCTGAAAATATATTATATAGTAATATACTTAGACTAGAGCTTAATACTAAATTTAATATATTACTATTCTTAGTAATGTAGTTTAATAGTACTAAAAATAACATAAATAGTAAATATATAATATTAATTTTCTTTTTCATTACTCACCTACAATTAAATTATATATTAAATATTAAATTTTTGCAATTTTTTTTAAAAAATGGTTGCTATTTTTTTAATGTTGTTGTATAATCTATATTGACTGATGTCTTGGTAGCTCAGCTGGATAGAGCAATCGCCTTCTAAGCGATCGGTCTGGAGTTCGAATCTCCACCAGGACACCACTTTAAATATTAAAGCCTTATAAAATAAGGCTTTTTTATTTTACTTTTCACCTATTTTGGAGTAATTAAAAAATACTAGAGTTTATTATTCTAGTATTTTTTTTAATTAGTTTGAACAGCAGTCACATTAGCTTTAACAATAATATTTTTACTATCAATATCATCATTAGCCTTATTTCCATCTATATAAAATATTATTAGATAATCTTGTCTTGTACCGTCATCAGCAAGTGCTTTTTCATAGACAGTTCTACTACCAGAACTTGGAATAGTATCTGTAGCTAAAATATCAAAAGTCATATTTTCTAGCGTTCTTGCATCAACTCCAGAAAATAGGGATGCATCATAACTTGCTACTACATAATTTAGTGCTCCAGAACAACTACCCGAAGCATTATATATGCTTGGTATTAAATCTGCGTTTAATTGAATGGATAATTTGGCTTTTACTTTTGTGCATTTTGGATCTTTGCTAGCACTTAAATTAGTTACAGCCATTCCTCTTTTTATTGTAATCTTATTATTAGATATTAATTTATTAGCATCTACAAGTAGCATATCATCAGTAACTAAATTGCCTTCGGTATAATTAATATTAAAACAAGCTGTATTACCACTTATATTTATTCTACTACTTTCCCAAGTAAACCAAGCAAAAGTAAATCCTGCGATCAATATAACAAATAGTACTATACCAATAATAGTTCCAATTATTTTAACTTTTTTATTTTCTTTCATAGATATCTCCTACTCTTTCTATTTAAGTATATCATTTTGAAGTTTATTAGTCAATTGAAAGAAAATATTTTTTATTTTAAATCACTTAATGTTAAAGCATATACCTCATTATTATTAACATAAAAAGATACTGTTTCTAAATTATTATATATATCATTCATAGAAAGTCCTATTGTGTATATAACTTCTTCAAGTATTTTGTTACTATCTGGATTACTTAATAATAGTTCATTGAAATTTAATTTTAAATTATTACCTTCTAATTCATAGTCATTTAATACTACACCGGCATTTAAATGACTCATTAAATTTGTTTCATATATTGGAGAACTGCTTAATTCTTTAATTATTACTTTTACCGGTTCTATTTCCTCTTTATTTATATATTTAGTTACTGGTACATAATAATTACTATCGTTATATTTATTTACATAATATACCGTATATGAATCAATATTATTAATCGTTGTTAATTCATATTCTTTATTTATACCATAACTTCTATCTAATACTGAAGGAATTATTTTTTTGCTATGTGGAAGATTTGTTAATATATTTCCTTCTACTTTAATTATTATTTTATCTATACCTTTGATACTAGTTAAAGTATAAATTATTGATTCAATCATCTTTTCTTCCTCTACTTCTGATACATCAAGAAATTCTTTAGAAAAATCTATTGTTAATACTTTATCTTTTAATTCTATATTAAGTATACTAGTATCTGGTGGTATAATACTCCTAAAACCATTAGGAATAATATTTGATTTTTTTCCTCCAATAGTAAGACTATCTAATAGATCTTTAGCTTTATCTATATCATTACAATTACAACTAACAATATTTGTTCTTGCTACATAATCATTTTTATCTATTAAATATATTGTATCAGTAATATTATTATAAGTATATTCAATATCTTTGTTTTTTAATTCTATTTCTTTTCTATTATCTGGTATTAAATATATTATTAGCAGCAGTAAAACTGCTGCAGTAGATACCATTATTTTTTTAATAGACATTCTTTTTAACATAAACCTATCACCTAGTAAAATATATGTGTTAATTAGTAAATAAATTACATGAGAAAAAGAAAAAAGCACAATTTGTGCTTATAATGATATTTCACCAAGCCTAATTAGTTCTACCACCGCTTGTGCTCTTCCTTTTACAGATAGTTTTTGCATAGTATTAGAAATATGATTTCTAACTGTCTTCTCACTAATATTTAAAATATCAGCTATTTCTTTCGTACTTTTATTATCCACTAGTAACGAAAATACTTCTTTTTCTCTTTTGGTTAATATACCTTTACTCATAAATACCTCACTTCCCTTGTACATAGGGTGGTCAATGTCTTTTCATATTATTGTATTCCTATATTAAAATAAAGTGAGGTATTTTAACCTAATTTAATTAAATTTTACCGAAATATACATCTTATTGTCAAACTCTTTTTGAACTAGTCGCATTATCTCATTAGCTTTAGAGGTATTAGAATCATCTGAATCGAGTACGACTCTTACATTATCACCATCTATTTTAACAAAATTATCACAACTGCACATTTCTTTTATCTTAGTTTCTATTGTCTCTTCTTTAGAAGAATTTTTATTTATTAATTTTAATTCTTCAAAATAATTGTTTTTTTCTTCGATACTGACACTTTTATCAGTAATTTTTTCTTTCAAGCTATTTATTTTTTCTTTAACTGTGGTATCATCTTCTACTTTAAGAGAAGCAACTACACTTGATTCTTTTATTTCTGTACTTGTAGTTTCTGATTCTTTATTTGATAAATCTTTATCAAATACTTCATTAGGCATTGTTACATAATAAATAGATAATACTAATACTAAACTAAATAATGTTAAAAACCATAAATTTTTCTTATTAATCATATTCTTTCCTCTTCTTTCTATTTAAATATATTAGTAATAAGAAAAAAATATGAAATAAATTCATATTTTTTAGCTTCTTTTATAATAAATGATAGTTTGTTCCTCTTTTGAAATTTCTTGTTTTAATATCAGCATATTGGCATCCTCTAAAGTAACATAATATTTGCCTTTTAAATACCAATCATTATCTTTAATATTTAAGATACCGCCTTCATATGTATAATTTACTGTGCCACACTCGATATTATCATCACTATTATAGTAGCAAAGTTTCATATTATTATTTTTTTGTAATTCAATAACACATCTCCATGGAACCATATTAGAAGTTTCTTTTCCATCTAATATAGTTTTATTTTCTTCAAGTGTCCATGTTCCATATAGTTCTTCTATTTTTATATTATTTCTATTTGTAATATAAATAATAGTTACAAAAATAATTGCAAATACTAGTACTAATAGTAGTATAATTAATATCTTTTTTTTCATAATATTTCACCTCTAATTACATGCATCATAAGTTCCTGTACAACTACCATTTGGCTTTTGCTGATATACTCTACACTGGTTATTTACGCATGCAGCACCACATGAATTACTAGCACTACATTGACTATCTTTAGTACAATAGCCACATGGTTTTACGGGAGAACCGCCAGTACCACCACCACCAGTACCACCACTACTAGGGCAATACCAATTAGCCTTAAGTTCAATATTATATTCATCGCTATCAACATCAAACCACTGCCTAATGACTTTACTTTCTGGATAATAGTACCAACCATATAGTGAGCAGCCGCTTCTTGATATCCTTGGCATAGTAATATTCGTTAAATAATAACTACTATCAAAGGTATACCTTACTCCTGCGGTGGCCATAAAGAAGAATTCTGTAGTGCCATCACTAAATTTACCTCCATCAGCATAAAATGTAACTTTATGACATTGTGTTAAATTATTTCTGAGAATAGTGCCTGATGTACTTTGTTTATTCTTTGATGTGTAGTTACATCTTGCATCAGCGCTTGAAGCAGAATCACATGTAGTAATATAATAGTAATCACTACCTGAACATCTATAATCATTAATAGAATCTTCCTTAATCCAATTAACATATAATGTTACTTCACAATCTGAATTAGATGCATCACATAAATCATTGACATCATATCTAGTTGCTTGATTAAATGTATTTTTTGCATCATTATACCATTCTTTACCACTAACTGCTTTATAGCCACTTCTTACAATATTTATATATGCAGGATTATTATAATTATATAAACCATTCGAACCCAACATATCACCATAATTATATGCTTCTATTATTGTACTTCCGTTTAATGTTACATATGATCCACTTGTACTATAAGCAGAATTATTAGTATTTAATTGACCACCATTAACATTATATTTAATTTTAATTTTATTTGCCTTCCAGCCAGCATAGACTGTTATATTTTTTGTATAGTTATATGTATCAGATGATAAATATTGTGCTACTCTTCGGCCTTCATTTACACCATATGTTAAATAATGGTTATATAATTTATCTGCATCATAATTAAAAGCATTATATAAATCTGGATTTGTATCAGCATAATAATTTAAAGGTTTGTCTTTGTAATCAGGGTTATACCATCCAATAAAAGTATAGCCTTTCCTTTTTGGAGTACATAAAGTACCAATTTGTGAATTATAATTAACAGTCTTTGATGTACATCCACTTCCATTATTATTATTATATGTTATGGTATATGTTGACAATTTAGTTATTGGATAATATGTTTCACTCTTATTTATAGATTTTGAAATATTTACATTCCAACTGCTTGTTGTAGCACTACTATTAGTATTCCAACCAACTACACTATATCCTGCTTTTTTTATAATTGGAGAAGTAATAGTACAACTTTTATTTCTATCTGCTAAACATAACTTTTTAATATCACTAGTTTGTCCACCAATTGTATCAGCAGTTCCTCTACTAAATATAGTTATATAAGAACTAAAACTTTTTGTACTTGACTTAGAATTATTACTTTTATCTCTTGTTTCAGCAGTAACATCAAAATCCCCATTCTCTGTATAAGAAAGTATTACTTCTTTATCTGATACTTTATACCAAGAATTAATTGATATTTCCTTGGTCTCTTTATCACAAACATAATTATTTGTTATAGTACTTAATGTACACTTCTTTACATTTTTATTAGATGTAGCATTAATATCAGATTTAAAATAATGATTACCATTTTGATTACCATTTTCATCTATTATATTGGTATCATCATAAGTTATCTTAATACTATCATTTGTATTTATATTTATACTTGGAGATTTTACTTCTTTTGTTTTAACTATTTCTGGAGTAGAACAAGCACGTGAATCATTTTTTGATGTCATACAAACTTTAACATAATAGTTTTTGTTTTGCACTAATCCTTCAATCTTACACTCTTTATTAGTGATTGTACCTTTGCTTGTAAAATTACCACTGGTAGTTTCGTCATAAAGACATTCTCTCTTTTTAATATTACTAACATTACCATCTTTAGTTTTAAATTCGGCATCTGTAAATTCTGCAATTATAGTATCAGTATATGTATTTTTTTTGTTAATGATAGGCAATTTCTTTATATCTTCTGGTTTAATATTACCAGTACAATATTGATGTGCCTCGTGTTTTTCTTCATCTTCATTGAAGGCTTGTAAAGTTAAAACAAATTCTTTTTTTATTACTTTAGTAGTTTTATCTTTTACTACTGCTATATAATCATTTAAACCTATTGTATTACCTTCAACATTTTTAGCATTTTTATCTAAAAGACCCTTATTAATAAGTTCTTGTATTGTAGTACAAAAATATATATTATTAGATTTATTAGAAGCCTTCCAAGTATCATCAGTGTATTCACCTGAATATGTTCGTGCAGACTCTTTTATACCACTTACTGATATTGTTGTACTAGTAGTTTTAGCCTTATCTACTGAACTAATAATACCATAAGTTGTTAAACCTAATACTAAACCTATTATTAATATTGTGGCTAATAACTCTATTAAAGTAAAACCCTTATTAGATAATTTCTTCATTCTTTATCACCTACCATAATTAAATTATACAGTAAAAGGTAAAAAAGAGCAAGATATTTTATAACTGAAATATAATGCATTTCTTGCTTGCTTAAACAATAAGAAAAATTTGTATAAAAAAACAAGTATTTTAATATTTACTTGTTTTCTTACTTTCTATTAATTTTTTTTAAGTAGTTTTTTATTATAATTAAATATTTGTCTTTTTATCGAGTCCAACACCAATGTGTAACATTTGGTTTGTATTTATTTTTCCAAGCACACATATATTTTCCTTCTTTTTCTGTTTTTCCACTCTTCATATTTGTATCACAATATAAATTAATTAAATTACCTCCTGCAACACCGCAATCAGCATCTTCATTACAAGTACAATTTAACAATTTTCCTTCACCAGAATCACCGCCTGAGCCTCCAGAACCGCCAGAACTGGTTGGACAAGTTAATTTACTTCTACTATCAACCAAATAATCTTTCCAGTTACCATCTGAACCTGTTCCACCTTTTGACATGTAGCATTTATCATCAACCTCATACCACCAATCATTAACTAGCTTAGTTCTTACTTTAACTGGTACACCGCAGGCATAAGCTGTAACTATAGAGTAACTTGTTCCTGAACCACTACGGCAATTTAAACCAATATTAGCATTTATATACATTGTTTTTGTACTAACTTCAGTCCAATTAACTCCAAGCGTTATTGTACAATCAGTTTTACTAGCAGCACAGAAATCACTAGCTTTATATGTATTTGTATCTTGACTATATGTTTGCTTAGTACAGTTTCCACTTAAACATTTCCATTCTGCTCCACTTACACCTTCATAACCATTTCGCATAATATTTAAATAACTTGAATTATTATAATTAGGTAATCCAGTAGACATAATAGTATCATTATAATACATTGAATGTAAATTACTACCATTTTTAGTAACTATACCATTTGCATCTACTGAATATGCTGCCGTAGATATCAAGGTACCACCATTAACACTAAAGTTTATTATTACTCTATTTCTACGCCACTGAGCATACATAGTTATATCACTATTACCAGAATATGTTGCACCAGCAGAATATGAGGTTCCATTACCAGCACTACTAGTATTCCAATTAACAAACGTATATCCTGTTCTAATAGGTTTACTAGTACTTAAAGTTATGTTTTTATTATGTTCTTTTACTTGATTACTAGGCGCACCACTTCCACCATTAGCATTATATTTTATAGTATACGTCTTTAATTTTACTATTGGAAAATATGTTTCACTCTTATTTATATTTTTTGAAGTGTTTTGTGACCAAGTACTTGTCATAGCATTACTATCGGTGTTCCAACCAACTACATTATATCCTGCTTTTTTTATAATTGGAGAAGTAATAGTACATGTTTCATCCTTATTTACCAAACACAATTTTTTAATATCATTAGTTTGTCCACCAATTGTATCAGCAGTTCCTCTACTAAATATAATCTTATATAAACTATAGTTTTTATCAGTAGATTTATAATTACCACTCTTGTCTCTAGTTACCGCAGCTATAGTAATATCTCCACTATTTGTATAAGATAATTTAACTTCTTTGTCATCTACTTTATACCATTTATCTTCTGTAATATTTATAGTACTATCACTACTACAAGAAAAAGTTTCTCCCTCTTCGTTACAAGTACTTACATTTTTATTAGATGTAGCATTAACATCAGATTTAAAATAATGATTACCATTTTGATTACCATTTTCATCTATTATATTGGTATCATCATAAGTTATCTTAATACTATCATTTGTATTTATATTTATACTTGGAGATTTTACTTCTTTTGTTTTAACTATTTCTGGAGTAGAACAAGCACGTGAATCATTTTTTGATGTCATACAAACTTTAACATAATAGTTTTTGTTTTGCACTAATCCTTCAATCTTACACTCTTTATTAGTGATTGTACCTTTGCTTGTAAAATTACCACTGGTAGTTTCGTCATAAAGACATTCTCTCTTTTTAATATTACTAACATTACCATCTTTAGTTTTAAATTCGGCATCTGTAAATTCTGCAATTATAGTATCAGTATATGTATTTTTTTTGTTAATGATAGGCAATTTCTTTATATCTTCTGGTTTAATATTACCAGTACAATATTGATGTGCCTCGTGTTTTTCTTCATCTTCATTGAAGGCTTGTAAAGTTAAAACAAATTCTTTTTTTATTACTTTAGTAGTTTTATCTTTTACTACTGCTATATAATCATTTAAACCTATTGTATTACCTTCAACATTTTTAGCATTTTTATCTAAAAGACCCTTATTAATAAGTTCTTGTATTGTAGTACAAAAATATATATTATTAAGTTTATTAGAAGCCTTCCAAGTATCATCTGTGTATTCATTTGAATATGTTCTAGCAGCTTCTTTTATACCAGCTAATGTTAATTTTGAGCCTTCATCTTTAGCACTTTTTACTGAACTAATAATACCATATGTTGTTAGACCTAATACTAAACCTATTATTAATATTGTGGCTAATAACTCTATTAAAGTAAATCCTTTATTTGATAACTTCTTCATTCTCTATCACCTACCATAATTAAATTATATAGTAAAAAGAAAAAAAGAGCAAGATTTTTATATCCTTATTGGATCAAAATCAAACTCTACTTTTACCTTGGAATTATTTTTATACATACTATCAATAAATTTTAATGTATCATATAGGTTATTATCCTTTTGATATTTTAATATTATTTGATAATGATATATATTATTTATTTTAAACATACTTGCAGTAGTAGGTCCCAATATTATGGTACTGGGATTTAATTTACTTTTTAAATAGTTTCCTATTTTACCGGATTCTTCAAAACCTATATTATAATCTTTAGAGGTAATACTAATTAAAGTCATATAATAGTATGGTGAATATTTTAGCATTTTACGTATTTGCATTTCTTCTTTATAGAAACTTATATAGTCGTGTCTTGAAGATAATTCGATACTATAATGTTCTTTATTATATGTTTGGATTATTACTTCACCAGGACTTGTACTACGGCCCGCTCTACCAGATACTTGGGAAAGTAACTGGAAGGTATTTTCTCCCGCTCTAAAGTCTGGTACCATTAATGATGAGTCAGCAGATACTACTCCCACAAGAGTTACCAGTGGAAAATCTAAGCCTTTAGCTATCATTTGTGTACCTATTAAGATATCATATTTATGACTACCAAAGTCTTCAATTATTTTTTCATGTTGTCCTTTTTTACTAGTGGTATCGACATCCATTCTAACTATTTTAGCGTCATATAATTTATGTAATTCTTCTTCTAGTTTCTCAGTACCAAGACCATAGTCTTTGACATTTTCTCCCCCGCATTTAGGGCATTTATTATTTAATGGTACTGCTTTACCACAGTAATGACATTTTAGATTGTTACTACTTTTATGATAAGTATAGGTAATATCACAGTTTGGACATTTCAAAGTATAACCGCAGTCCCTGCAGGTTATTACTGAAGAGTATCCTCTTCTATTTAGAAGTAATATTACTTGTTCATTTTTAGCTAGTTTTTCTTTTATCTTCTCTTTTAAAATACTTGATAATATGAAATTGCCTTTTTTTACTTCTTCTTTCATATCTACTATTTGGACTTTAGGAAGAGTACTAGATCCTACTCTAGTAGTTAGTGTTAGAAGTTCATATACTTTATTACCTGCTCTTGCCATTGATTCTAGACTAGGAGTAGCACTACCTAGTAATACTGGGCATTTATGATAGTTACTACGCCAAATAGCTATATTTTTGGCATTATACCTTGGATGATTTTCTTGTTTATATGAAGAAGTATGTTCTTCATCGATTATTATTACTCCAATATTATTAAATGGTACAAAGATAGCACTTCTTGTACCTATTACTATCTTAGATTTACCTTCGGTTATTTTTCTATATTCATCATATCTTTCAGTATCAGATAATTTAGAATGTAATACAGATATTATATTACCAAATCTAGAGATAAATTTACCTACTATTTGAGGTGTTAGACTTATCTCTGGTACTAACATAATAGCGGTCTTTCCATTATTAATAGTCTTCTCTATAATATTCATATATACTTCAGTTTTACCAGAACCGGTAACTCCATATAAAAGAAATGTTTTTGAAGTACCGAATGAATTTATTACTCTAGAAGCTACTTCTTTTTGTTTATCAGTTAGTTCTACTTTCTTATAGTTATGTGAACCTGTATAATTATATCTTTTTTCTTCTTCCATGACTATTTTAGCAAAACCATATTTAATAATAGTATTAATACTACTAGTCATTTTAGTTATTAGAATATCCCCTTCTTTTAACTTACATAATATATTTATTTGACTTTCATATTTACAATTTTTAATATATTCATCTATTTCTTCAATACTTTTTAATCTTTTAAGATATTTATTATATTTTATTTTGATATTGGTATTTATTTCAGCTTTTAGGGCTTTAGGTAGCATTACTTGATAGGATGATACTAATGAACATAATAGTTTATTACTCATATCTTTACCTAGAAGAAGCATTTCTTTATTTAATACTGGAGTATCATCTACTATATCTAGTATATCTTTTATTTTGGTTTTATCATAATTTATATCTGGATTTATCTTAGTAACAAATCCTTCAAGAATCATTTTACCAAAACTTATTTTTACTCTAATACCTACTTTTATTTTACTTATTAATTCTTTTGGTACTGAATAGATATAATTTTGATCTACTGCTTTGGCTCCTATTTGAGTTAATACATTTATATACATACTACCACCTACTTATTATTTTATCATATTATTATGAAATTTGTTTATTAAATATTTAAGATGGCTATAATATTTTATAGCCATCTTCCATTAGTAATATTTAATATTTCGTTATTTTCATATTTAGTGGTATAATTAATAATCTTTTTAATTAGATTTTTAATACTTTTATCACTATTTAAATCTATATCTTTTATATCTATTATTTTTTTTAAGCCTATTTTATATTTATAACTATTTACATACATATAGAGACTTCTATCAATTAATCTAATTATTTTTACTTCTTCTTCGTTATCGGCATTACAAGAGAATATTAAATCTTTATACCAATCTATTAAATCAAATGATAATTCATCTTCATAGTCGACTTCTGAATTTATTATATCATCGTAATGTGGACAACATTTTAATATCTTTTTTACATTAGATATATCTATAGTTTGTGTAATCATAGGCTCTCCTTTATTTTACACTTACATTATAGCAATAGTTTATTTATTTGTAAAGATATTCGACATATTTAGATAATATATTATATTCGCTTTAATTCTAAGGTATTAAAGTGTTGTTATTAGCCTATAGTCTAATAACAATGTATCTACATACCCATTATATATAAGCCATAAATATATACTAAAAGAAAGATATTAGTCATATCTTTCTTAGTTATTACTTTTATATGTTAAATATCCAGTAGTATAATTAGCCATAGATATATCTGTTTTTGTATTATCGTAGGATACTGCTCCAGATAAAGAAGTACAAGAATGAAACATTAAAGAAGAACTAGTAACATTTGATGTATTCCATAAATCAGATACATATATAGTTTTAATATTTTTACAAAAGGCAAACATACTATACATATTAGTTACATTTGATGTATTAAAACTAGACAAGTTTAAATTAACTAAAGAACTGCAATCATAAAACATACCATTCATATTAGTTACATTTGATGTATTAAAACTAGACAAGTTTAAATTAACTAAAGAA
>ERZ773193.4150-NODE-4150-length-12081-cov-19.104274_pt1 | contig 12081 bp, 9 predicted proteins | sample MGYA00511110_ERZ773193 | MGnify/ENA primary metagenome ERZ773193 (study PRJEB29015, sample SAMEA2737784) | human gut metagenome | biome: human gut; feature: human-associated habitat; material: faeces | place: China | collected 2012 ...
CTCCTGCCGCCATTTCTGACTTCTGCTCACAGCTCAATCTCTCCTTTGTGCTTTTTTGGAGGGCAGCATTCCTTCTGCTTTTCAGCCTTTGCAGACTTGAGCCTGTCCATGATGGAGGACTTTTCGCCCCTTTCGGGGGCTTTGACCTCTGCGGTCTTGTCCTCCTTCGGACCGTTGTTGATGATCCCATCAATCATGCCGTAGTCATCCTCCATCGACATCTCCGCTGCCTTGAGGTAGTTTTCCTTCTCAAGTGCCGCCATCCAGCTTTCCTTGCTGATACCGAGCATTCCGCCCTTTGCCGCATGGTCGGCAATCTCCTTTGCATCCACGCACAAGCCCTCGGTGTTATCCGAATAGAGACGGTAAACCTCGCAGCCCTTCTCCATCGCCTTTTCAGCCGCGTCCTGACCGGCGGGCAGGACGCCAGCCCATGCGTAGCCGTAGTCCTTCATATCCTTAACGGAGAGCGCAGGATCGGGCATTTCCGGCACTTCCTTGACCTCAAGGTCGAGAAGACGGAGCGTGTCATCGTCAAAGCCGTTGTAGACATCATCAAGGACGAGCTTGCCGCGCTCATCGACGATGATGCAAGCCGCCTCATCGCCGTAGGCGTCATGCTCCATCAGGTAAAAGCTGTGACCGCCGACCTCGTGCTGGTCAATGGTGTGCCACGTCCCGATGTGACCGGCAACCGTCAGACCGGAGGTATCGGCGTTCATCTCAAAGTCCTTCTGCTCGGTAGCTTCCTGCTTCTGCTGTTCCTTCGAGATCATGGGGATCGCAACAATCTTATCGCCCAACTTAACAAACTGCTCCGGCACTTTGAAGTGGTCAGAGAACTTCTGCATCTGCTCTACGGTCAGAGAGCCGAAGCTGTCATCCGTCAAGCCTACTACCAAGAATGTTCCGGCAACAACGTCGTAGATGTCACCGTCCTCATCACGCAGAGCGCGGTTCAGGGGCAGACCTTCCAGCTTGCCTTCCTCGTTGCAGACTAAGGCAACCGGGTCTTCGTAGGGATAAATTGCCTCGATGCAGCCGCCGACCTCATGCTGCAAGGACTCCAGACCGGAGTCAATCTCCTTCACATAAGGCTCCTTTCCCGGCTCAACGACGAGAACGGCGATGGTGCTGTCACGCTCGGCGTCTTCCCCTGAGCCGGTGATCCGGTATTCGTCGGGAATATCGTCCAGCTCACCGTTAAACTGTCTGTCCCAGCGTTCGCTTGCGACGCGGACATAGCCTTCATCGGTGAAGCGTCCCTGTTCATCATAAGCGATGTCGTGACCATAGCGTTCATAGTCGATGTAGTCTGCCAGAGGACCGAGATCCTTTTCGGAGTAGATACCGGCTTCGTTGGCATAGTAATAGCCGAGGTCATATTCGTCGTTGATACCGGGCATGATGTCGTAGCAGTCCAGATTGAACGTCAGGTTGATGAGATCGTCGATGTCGCTAACCTCATCGCAGCCAGCCTCCATAATGGCAACGAGCTTTTCCTGATCGCTCAGGGAAAGCTCGTCAATCAAGGCGGCAAGGTAGTTGAGCTTATCAAGGCTCTCGTACTCGCCAAGCATCTTCTGAACGCCATAGATCGGGCATTCGTAGTCGGTGATAAACCACTCTTCGTAGGGCTGACCGAACTCATCCTGCTTGCCGATCCCAATGCGCTCAAAGACCTTCTGCATCTCTTCTTCGGTGGTGGGGAGCTTCACCCACTCACCGACCAGCATACCCTCGTTGTACTTGCCGAGGTTTGTGACGAAGGCTTCAAAATTACCGTCTAATACGGGCATAGGCATCCTCCTTTCAGTCATCCACCATGCCGTCCGGCATGATATACAGTTCCTCAAACTCCGTGTCCGTCATGGCTTCGAGCTTCCGGATGGTCTTATACATCAGCTCTGCGATCTCGCCGTCCATGTCGTTCAGGGTGACGCCCTTCATATCGTCGATCAGCCGCTTCCGGCTGGACGTGTTGAAGCAGCACATCAGGTTGAGTTCTTCCACGGTAAAATTCTTCATATCAGAGTTCCATATCCTTTCCTTTGTTTTTCTGCGGCTTCGGCGTGTGGGACGGCTGGGCTTTCTGTGCGGATTTCAGCTTGTCGCGGATGGATTCACGGGCAGCGGGCTTCTTCGGAACGGTGTCATAGACGGCAATACCGGTATCTTCCACATACGAGCGGACATACTGGATGCCTTCCGAAAAGCGGATGGGGCGGTTCTTGTCCTCGATGTTGGTCAGCCGGACTTCATCAGCGGCAAAATCAACCGCGTCAATCCTGCACATGATCCCGTCTACATTCAGCGTCGCGCCGACAGGAATGTAATCTGCGGCTTTGAGTTCCTTGAAGGTCTCGCCGTCCTTGCTGAGAAAGACATCTGCGCCGGACTTCCAGAGCTTGTGAGAACCGGCTACCCACGCGGCTTCACGGAAGCCGGTCACCGGCATGGAGGTCTTGCCGCGTACCTTCTTCTCAAGGAGCTTTGTGCCGAGCAAGGGCGCAGCTTTTTCCGCGTCCTTGCCGTACAGCTCAAAATAGCCGTTCTGGGCAAAGCAAACCAGCGCGTCCGGATGCGCCTTTTTGACCGCCTCATATTTGCGGAGTTCTGCGACGGGGAGCGGCGAAAGCACCTCTGTCCTCTCTGCCTCCGGCAGTCTGTCACGGCGGGTTTTCTGCTTGGACAGCACTTCTGCCAGCGCCTCCGCGTCCTTCGGTAGCGTCTGGTGGGTTTTGACGCCGCCATGCTCAGCGACCAGAGCCATTGCTGCATCGAAGCTGCTGCGGCAGGGGGAGTCCAGCACATAGCCGTCTGCAAAGGTCAGCCGGTCATGATCCGGCGCAACCGAGTTCTGCGCCACATTTGCCGCCTGTTCCCGGTAGTTGATCTCAAAGACATCCCCGAACACCTTGCCGCGCTTAACGGCTTTCGGAACGATGACGCGGGCAATGCACTCGTCGTAGGTCTGTTCCGCATAAAAACGGAAGGTATTGTGATCCCGCGTCCCCTGAATGAAGACCTGATTTTCATTGAGGCAGTGCGTTCCATGCGGACGGCAGAACCACATCAGCGTTTTGTCTTCGGGATTCCGGCTTTCGGCAGCGTGGCTGATGATACGCTTGTCGATGTCGAAGTCTTCCTTGTAGCTGTCTACATGACTGTCCACGAGCTTCTGCAGCTCCGCAACGATGTCAACGTCTGTGTATTTCTTCATGCGTCTCCTTTCTCACAACTCCATGTCGTGCGTTTTGGATTTGACCGGTAACTTCTTCTCCGGCTGCTGTTTCGCGGTAGTTTTGAGCTGATCGCGGATAGAGGGCTTTTCCTGCTTCTGCTCCTGCCCGACATATTCCAGCGTCGGCATCAGCTCACGGTAACAGCCCTGTGTTTTCCGCGCCGCATGACGGCGATGGATTTTGAAGAGCGGCTCACCGTTGCGGGTGACGGTGTTGCCCTCGATTTTCACCTTGTACTGCGCCATCGTGCGGAAGGACTGCTCGGACGAGCGGTAGGTTGACCTCATGCCGTCGTTATGGTAGGCGATTTGCCCCTTGAGCGCGTCCATGACCGCATCCTTGATCTTCTTTTCCTCCGACGTCAGGCGCTGCTTTGCGGGTTCAACAGGAGCTTGTACAACCTCAGATGCTGTCTGCTTCTGAAATTCTACAGTGAATAGATCAAGCAGTCCGGGATTGACCTTATCCACGATGAAGTCCGTGCGGTTTTCAGCGCAAACCTCCACCTTTTTCGCCCATTCCTTTACGGAAGTCGTGATACGTCCGTCATGGGATTTCTGCTGGACAGTGTTTGCCAGCACATAAGCAACCCTTTCTGGAGAGAACTTCTCCATAACTCCTTGAACGGCAACTTGCGCATTCAACCGATTATCGCCGTAGTTCTCATTGATCGCTGTTTCAATCGAATCACGGCAAGCAATATTGGCAAGGTGAGATGCCCGATATGCGTCCATCTCACCGGCTTCGTAGGCGTAGTTTGCCATTTCGTGATAGATTGGTACTTCGACGTAGGATGGTGTGATTTCAATGGCTTTTGCCGCTTTTTCTTGAAACTCCTCATAATCCAGTATGGTGATCTCATCATCCATAACGCCTAACTCTGTGCAAAGGGACTTCATAACGGAATGTGCCGTGGTGTCCTCGTCTGGAACAAAGCCGCCGTCTTTGAGCTTCATACTGCTGTCATAGAGTGAGTAGTCAAAGCCGCCGTCCGTAGCATGGACTTCGATATAGCCACGTTCTCCGATGCTTACGGCAATTTCGCCTGCCTGCTCTACCGCTTGTTCTCTGGATGCCACCAACTCTTTGAGCTTGGCGTCAATGCCCTCGATCATCTCAGCCGCCGTCTTGCGGATGGTGTCCAGAGAGCTTTTCAGCTCCTTGGTTTCCTTGCCGGATGACCAACCGGCGATGTAGCCGAAGGAGTAGTCCGAGGTTTCAATGCCGTATCGCTGGCAGACGGTGTAGGCAACGCTTTCCGCTTCAACCTCCTTGGTGTGCCGATCCTTCTTGTCTTCGGGGGCGGCTTTCTCATCCGGCTTGACGGCGTGGAGCTTGGCGTGGGCGATTTCATGAATGGCGGTTTTGACCGTCTGGATTTCGCTCATGCCCTCCTGAATGGCAATGCGGCTTTCAACCGGCGAGAAGAATCCCTTTGCACCGCCCGGAATATCCTCAAAGGAAATGGGGACGGGGGATTCCTGCCTGAGCGCATCGAAGAATGCCTCATAGTTCTCGACGGTGCCTTTCAGCTCATCGACGATGATGTCCGGAAGCTCCTTGCCGTCCGTCTGAGAAACATCAAAGACGCTTACCACCTTGAAGGCAGGACGCAGAACCTCAACCGTCTCCGTGACAGTCTTTCCGTCTGCACCGATCACCGGCTTCTGCGTCACAGGATCAATCTTCTCGCGCTCTTCCTGTGCCTTGTACGGCGCGGGCGCAAGAATCTTGATGCCCTTTTCGCCCTTCATGACCTGACGGTCAAAGTTGCGCTGCCACGAGGTATAACCGGCAACATAGGTTGCCTCCGGCTTCTGCATCGCAATGAGCAGCGTGTTGTTGAAGGAATAGTTGTAGAACTTGGACATCGTGCGGAGGTATTCCTTGAACCGCTCGGATTCAAACAGCTCCTTGATGCCCTGTTCCAGCTTGTCCGTGATTTCGCGGACTTGCTGTGCATTTTTGCTTTCAGCCATTTCAAACCTCCATTTCGGATTTGTTTCGGGGAGAAGAAAACCCCGTCTGGGATTTGCTCAGTAAACGAGCCTTTACCTCTGACGGGGTTTCTCTGCGCGTCAGCCGACGATGAAAGATGTTATCCTCCTTCTCCCATTCAATCAGTCTGTCAAACAGCTCCGGGTGTTTTGTAATCATGTGCAACAGCTCTTCGTCGCTTGCATTGGGACAGAACCAGCAACCGTTTCTCCGGCAGTGAGCGTAGATCGGGGAAAGCAGCCCGTGTTCCGTACAGAGCTTGTAGGCGTCCGCCTCGGTCATGCCGTATTTGGCAAGCAGACTGACCTTCGTTACTCCATCCAGCCGAGCAAGGCGTTTTGGCTCATCCTCCGCGATGCCGACATAGCTCACCGTGTCCGGCGAGAGTGTGGCATTGTACTTGCGGACTGGCGGGATTTTGCAGTCTCGATTGACTGCACACATACCAGCCCATGCAAAGCCGCGAACCTCGCCCTTATGCGGTCCGCGGGTGATAATGTGATGGAATACGTCATCGTAGGTCTTGTCGGCATGAAGAATGGTGAACTTGATGCCCAGCTCCTTTTCGCAGAAGGGCTTGAGCCGGTCATAGATGAAGTCCCGGTGTTCCGGGACTTCACCGCTTGTGTTCTGATTAAACATGACCTCGCTGAAAACCGCCTCGTCCAGCGGCTCATTGTGCTGTGCCGCCAGCAGGAGCGTCGCTACGCTGTCCTTTCCTCCGCTGCAAGAGGCAATATATTTCGGGCGGCTCATCGGTCAAACTCCATCTTGAAGCTGACGTATTTGCCGCCGCTGTCATCCAGACGGATCACCGCATCGTAGAGCTGAGGCTTCTTCGGCGTGTAAAGCCCGGTCACGCGGCACCAGCCCTTGTCCAGCAGCTCCTTTGCGATCCTCTTGGTCAGCTTCTTTTTCTTACTGGAAAAGAACTTGTTGTCTTCCCACAGGCAGAAGGAGCAAGCCTTGTTCGAGCAGTAGAAGTTGCCCTTGCCGACATAGACCGGAGAGCCGCAGCGGGGGCATTTGCCGATTTCCTCCTTGCCCGTGCCGAAACGCTGGGCTTCGGCATCGGAGAGAAACGGATAGGCTTTCACGAGATCGCCGGTCATCCGGACAATGCCGCTTAGGAAAGCGTCCGCATCTGCCTTGCCGCGTTCAATCTCCATGAGCGTGTTTTCCCATTCCGCCGTCATTGCGGGAGAAGTGATCTGTTCCGGCAGGACGCAGACAAGGTTGCAGCCGTCCTTCGTGGGAATGAGGGATTTGCCTTTACGCTCTGCAAAGCCGGATTTCACCAGCTTTTCAATGATACCGGCACGGGTCGCGGGTGTTCCGAGACCTTTCTTCTCGGTGTCATCGTCGAACTGATCGTTTCCGGCGGTCTCCATCGCAGACAGAAGCGTGTCTTCCGTGTACTGCTTTGGGGGCGTCGTGAAGTGTTCGGTGACACTGGCAGACACACCATCCAGCATATCGCCCTCATGGACTTCGGGCAGGGACTTCACGGGATCGTCCTTTTCCTTCGTCTTGAGGGAGGACTTGAACAGCTCTTCGATGGCTTTCCATCCGTTTTGAACGACGGTCTTCCCCTTGGTTTTGAACTCGTAGCCCTCGCAGGAGAGCGAGATCTGCGTTTCTGCGTAGGTGTGCTTCTCGCCGGTCGCACACAGAAGGCGCATCCCGATAAGATTGAGGATTTTCTGCTCCGACTGAGGAAGCGCCGAAACATCCTGCTTTTCAAGCTGGACGGTCGGGAGAATGGCATGGTGATCTGTGACCTTGCTGTTGTCGGTTACGCGGGCAATGTCCGGAGTAACCGAAACGCCGGAGAAAAGCGGAAGCTGGCGGCAGACGATGGAAATGACCTGACGGGCAGTGTCCTCCATATCATCCGTGATGAACTGACTGTCCGTGCGCGGATAGGTCAGGAGCTTCTTTTCGTAGAGTGTTTGTACGAGATCGAGCGTCTGCTGGGCGGTGAAGCCGTAGTATCGGTTTGCCTCGCGCTGCAAGGTGGTCAGATCATAGAGCTTCGGAGGATTGACGGTTTTCGTCTCCCGCTTGAGAGAAGAAACGACGGCTTGCTTTTTCTCGCAAGCCGCCGCAATTCTTTTTGCTTCCTCTTCGGTTTTGACCTTTTCCAGATCGGCGGTCAGATCGCCCTTGCCGACGTGGACGTTGAAATACTTCTCCTTTTGGAACGTGGAGATTTTCCCGTCACGCTCCACCAGCATTGCAAGGGTCGGCGTCTGGACGCGCCCGACCACCAGCTTCTTGTGATAGAGCGTGGTGAAAAGGCGGGTGCCGTTGATACCGACAATCCAGTCTGCCTTCGAGCGGCTGAGTGCCGCTTCATAGAGGCGGTCATATTCCTTGCCGTCCCGGAGATGCTGGAAGCCTTCGCGGATGGCGGAGTCCTCCAACGAGCTGATCCACAGACGCTTGAAGGGCTTGGTGCATCCGGCTTTGTTGTAGACCAGCCGGAAGATCAACTCACCCTCGCGTCCTGCATCGGTTGCGCAGACCAGCTCGGTGACGCGCTTGTCCTTCATAAGAGCGGACAGCACCTTGAACTGCTGTGCTTTGTCCTTTGTGACCTCGAACATCCAGTTTTCCGGAACAATGGGCAGATCGTCATACCGCCACTTGGCATACCGCTCATCGTAGGAGCTGGCGTCTGCCAGCTCCACCAGATGACCGAAGCACCATGAAACGATATAATTGCCGCCCTCCATGTAGCCGTCCTTGCGGGTCGTCGCGCCCAGAACCTTTGCGATGGACTGGGCAACGCTGGGCTTTTCAGCAATGACTAAGATCAATCTTCATCACCTTCCGTTTCGGCATCCTCCGCAATCTGCGGCTCATCATCCTCGTTGATGTACGGCTCTTCCTCGTAGCCTTCATCATCAAAGAAGTCCATATCCTCATCCTTGGGCTTTCTGCCCTTGACGAACTTGATGTAGTAATAAGCTGCACCCGCAGCACCGGCAAGGGCAAAGATGACGAGGATCATGCCGACGTTGGACTTCTTTTCGGGTTTAGGGGCGGGAGCATCGGTTTCTGCATCCTTATCCGGCTCAGGTGTAACGGGGGCTGTGCCGGTGCATTCGCTCATGTTGGTCTTGCAGACCGGGCAGTCGGTGTTGACCTGACCGGCAGCGCACTTTTCCTTGCAGTTACAGGTGGTCAGAGCAGCCGCAGTGTCTTCATCCAGCAGCGCAAGCAGATCGCTCTCATCGACCATGTTGAGGAAGTACGTCTGATACTGTTCCTCGTCCTCATTGATGGGTGCATCGTAGTCGATGACAACGAAAAAGGTATTGCCGTTCTTCGTCTGGACTGTGATGAACTGCTTGTTGGTTGCCTTGTCATAGAGCAAGTCGCGGGTGTAGGCGTTGCCCTCATCGTCAATCGGCTCACCCTTCGGCTTTTCCGGCGTGGTAGTGGTTTCAGGCTGCTGTTCCGGCTGGGTTGCCTCCGTGACGGGAAGGTTCTGCTCGGTATCATCGGCGTAGGCAAACGCCGTGACAGAGAAGCAGGACATCACCATGACGCAGACCGCAAGGACGGTCAGAAAACGAAACTTCTTACGCATTGTCAATTACCTCCGTATTTTCAGCGGGCTTGGTGCCGCCCTTCATGGAAGACAGGAACGCCATGATCTGATCCTTGTCCATCACCATAGAGCGCACGGTATTGATGATTTCAAGGTTTTCCAGCTCTGTCTTCTTGTCGTACAGCTCCTTGAGCTGACCTTCGATTTCGGACTTCTTCTTTTCAGCCTTCTCAATGTCGGAGAGGACTTTCTGATACTTGGGATTCATGCAAAACTCCTTTCTTTTAATAGGCGGGTCTTCCGAAGGCGTAGAAATGCTGCTGCCAGTAGGAAGAGTTGATGGATGTGTACTGAATGGGGTCGCCGCAGTGAATCATGACCCCATCACCGACGTAAATGCCGACGTGGGACACACCGGGGGTGTCATACGTCCCGACGAAAAAGATGAGATCACCGGGCTGTGCATTCGCCTTTGAAACCGGCGTACAGACGTTGTAAAGCCCTTGTGCGCCAAGCCGTCCGGTATTCACAAGACCGCTGTTCGTGAGAACATAGCTGACAAAGCCGGAGCAGTCGAAGGACGTGTCAGGATTGGAGCCGCCCCAAACATACGGATAGCCGAGATACTTTTCCGCCTCGGTAATCAGCGCTGCAAACTTCTCGTCGTTCAGGTATTCCGGGTTGACATCGTAGTCGGCGGGAGGATTTGTAATGTACTTGTCCACATAGGGAGAGTCACCGAACAGATCCTCGCGGTTGCCCAGCACCGACATATACGTTGCGTACATGGAGAGCTGTTCCTGAGACATGATGTAGACCGGGACGTGGGAGAGATTGAAGTTTTCGAGCTTCACGTTGCAGATGTAGTAGTCATACGGGACGCGGTAGGTTTCCGTGTGCGTGTTGCCGTCTGCATCCGTCCATGTGTCGGTCTCCGTGCGGTATCTGGTTTCGACGATGACCTCTTCGGTGAGAATGTACTGCTTTTCAAACAGCATTTGGAGCGTACCCTGCACCTCGTCCAGTGTGAACTCGCCCTCATGGAGAGCCGAGAGAATGGAGATCAGCACATAGGGGTCATGCTCAATATTATCCAGATCGAAGTGGTATTCATCATAGTTGTGAGTGCTTTCGTAGGTGTCGAGATAGCGTTGCAGCTCCTGCTCCATTTGGCAATACTGCGCTTCTGCGCCCAGCATCGCATCATCCTCGCTGAGATAGGAGGAAGCGATAACCGACGAACCGGTAGAGGTGAGCATCGAACACGAGCTGATTCCGGCACCGAGCAAAACGAGAAGGGCAATTCCGACGCCGATCCAGACAAAGACCTTCTTGTTCTTCTCAAAGAACTCCTTGATCTTGTCGGACACCTTTTCACCGAGCTTCTTGCCGGTATTCTTTGTGGCAGTCCCGGCAGTCTGAGAACCGGCATTTCGAGCGGCGGCATATTCCTTCTTGATGCTCTGCTTCTGGTAGTGCTTGTTCATGTTCTGCTTCTTCATTTCAGGATGCTCCTGCTGATTTCTCTCATATTGGAGCTTTGCATCAGCAGCATCCGCCTTATGTTCCAGCTTAGAAACCTTCTCATAGGGCTTGTTGACGCTTTTTTCTCTGTGATGACTGAAATGCCTTGCGGCGGTCTCGGCGACAATCTCTGCTTTGTGCGCCCCCTCGACCGCCGAGTTTTCCTGCTCGACCTCATGGATTTTGCCGTGAATGCCGGAAGCAAGGGTGTCACCGACCTTGCGGACGTTATTCTCTGCCTCAAATTGCAGCTTGCCTTTGCCCTTGGGCTTTTTCAGCTCATCCTCAAAATGAAGGCGGGTTTTGCCCTTGCCGGTCTCTTCATCAAAAACGCGCTCCTTCTTGAGAACCTTGTGCGTGGGCAGCTTCTCACGGGCGGCATCCAGACGCTCATGCGCCTTCTCGGACTTCCTTTCGAGCTTCTGCATCCGCTTCGTGGGCGGGACGGCATCGTCCGAGACCGGCTTTGCGGAGGAAGTCTCTGCCGCTTGGGAGAGAACGGCATCCGCATCCACCGCCTCCACTGCCGAGGTCTTGCGCAGCTTGTGTGTGACAACCGTTTCAGCAATCACCGTGCCGGTATGAGAAGAAACGCCGTGCTGCTCTAAAGTTGGAGGCTTGAACGGAGTCTCTGACACAGGCAGCGGTTCGGGTGCATTCTGGGGTAGATTTTCTGCCCTTTTCTCTTCTGTGACGGACGTTTCCGAGGGCGGCTTAGTGTCGTTATCCTCGGTGTGTTCCGCCTGAAACTGACGCTGCTGACGGCGCATCTGCACCTTTTTCTGTTCCTCCGCAGAAGGAGCTTCGGAAGGCACGGCGGTTTCAACCGACTTCACAAGCTCTGCATCTTCCAGCCTTCCCGAAACGCGCTGCTCGGTGCCAGCCGTCAGGTTTTCCTCAACCGCGCCCTCCCGCGTCATCCGCATGACCACCTTGTCGCGGGCTTTGAGTTCCGGTTCCTTGGACATCAGATTTCACCTCCAATCCGCTTGTAGGCAAGCTCGGTGTATTCAGGGTTCAGCTCGATGCCGACGAAATGACGCCCCATCTGTGAGGCAACCATACCGGTTGTGCCGCTCCCCATGAAGGGATCAAGCACAATGCCGCCTTCGGGACAACCGGCGAGAAGACAGGTTTCAACCAGCTTTGGAGGGTAGGCGGCATAGTGACCGCCCTTGAAGGGGACGGTGTTGATTTTCCAGACATCGCGCTTGTTGCGGAGCGGATTGATGTCACAATCCTTGATCTCTCCGTGCTCACGGGGGCGGTTAATGGACTGCGGCTGAGGCTGACCGGGAACGGGCTTTCCGTATTTGTTGCCACCCTTCATGCCGCGCTTGAGGCGTTCTGCCGTTGCAGGGGCAATCGGCTCGGAGATTGCCTTGTAGTCGAAGAAATACTTTTTCGACTTGGAGAACAGGAAAATATGCTCATAGCAGCGGGCACAGCGGTCTTTCACGCTCTCCGGCATGGGGTTATCCTTCATCCAGATGATGTCGTTGCGCAGATACCAGCCGGTATCGCGGAGGGCAAAAGCCAGCATCCACGGAATGCCGATCATGTCCTTCGGCTTGCAGCCCTCAACCTTGTTGTTGAGAGCCACAGCCTGACCGTTTCTGCCGTAGGGGTTCTTCGGGTCAATGAAATCTCCCTGATTGCCCTTTCCAGCGTAGGTGTCCGAGATGTTCAGCCAGAGCGTTCCATCCGGACGCAAAACGCGCCTGACTTCGGTAAACACTTCCGTCAGGCGCGAGA
>ERZ773193.4151-NODE-4151-length-12081-cov-4.496009_pt1 | contig 12081 bp, 8 predicted proteins | sample MGYA00511110_ERZ773193 | MGnify/ENA primary metagenome ERZ773193 (study PRJEB29015, sample SAMEA2737784) | human gut metagenome | biome: human gut; feature: human-associated habitat; material: faeces | place: China | collected 2012 ...
GACATTTGTTTTTCTGGGCTCATTAACGAGCAAATAAGCTTGTGAAACAAGCGAATAAGCTCTGAAAGAGCGGATTTGCGAGTTTGATAAAAAGGCTAATTGATATGTGATATAATGACCGAGTTTGACAATCACCACATGTTTGTCCCCAGCGGGCAATGTGCATCTGACCGAAAGGCTCTCGCTTCCACATAAGCACCACATTTTCGGCAAGTACCTTTATTAAGCCATTTACACGCCTTGCATACCGCAAGGCGTGTTTCATATTGCGACGGATCAGCCTGTTCCATTTTAGGGACACTTCTTTGAAAGTCCAACACCTGCTGTAGTGCCGTCTGCTCATCCATTTCCCGTAGCAGACAGCGTACACAGGGGATCCGCATATTTGATCCAGACATATTAAATCTACATTCCCTTCTCAGACAATCGGACAATAAATCCGACATACACTGCACGGTAACAAAGTAACTGTCTGCTCGCTGCCGTTCCAATGTTCTGTACGATACTGCACCTTCACCTGATCCGGCTGTTCAAAAGTATTGTGCGCATGCACCTCATCCTGAAGCACAGCAATCTCTGCTTGTCCGTTAAATTGGCTCTTATCTTCCAAACGGCAGATCACCTGTATTTCTTCCTTCAGCGAAGTATTCGCAAGCGTAATCGTCATATTTCCATCATCACTCACAGACACCGACTCCGAAAGTGATGGTATCACTTTTCCATCATGATCTACCGGCAACGTATCAACCGCACTTTGCACAAGACTGGCACCCTGATGTTCTTTATACATAGCAAACACATCATAAGTTGGCGTCTTAACGATCTGATCCCCCTCTGTCAACACCATCGCCTGCAATACATTGACAACCTGTGCGATATTTGCCATTGAGATCATGTCGCTATGTTTGTTAAAGATATTTAAATTCAAAGCGGCTACGATCGCATCACGCATCGTATTTTGCTGGTACAAAAATCCCGGATTCGTTCCCGGCTCCACATCATACCAAGTTCCCCACTCATCTATAATAAGATCAATATTATGCTCTGGATCAAGCTCATCCATAATCTTCAAATGACCATCAATGACCTCCTCGATCCCTAACGTTTTCGCGATCGTTGTGTAATATTCCTGCTCAGTAAAATCCGTAGCACTTCCTTTGTGTTCCCAGTCGCCCGGCACGGTATAATAATGCAGACTAATCCCTTTGGCGTGCTGATGGTTAATACGACTCATCAGCTCTCTCGTCCATGCATAATCATCCCCACTTGGTCCACAAGCTACTTTATATAATTTATTGCCGGAATATTCTTTGCAAAACTGCTGATACCGCTTATATTCATTGGCATAAAAGTCCGCGTCCATGCTGCCACCGCAGCCCCAACTTTCATTGCCGATACCCAAGTATTTTACTTTCCAAGGCTCTGCATGACCGTTCGCTGCACGTAACTCTGCAAAAGTTGATCCTGACTCTGCCGTCATATATTCTACCCATTCTGCTGCCTCCTGCACCGTACCACTTCCCATATTAACAGCAATGTATGGTTCACAGCCGATCTGTTCGCAAAGTTCCATAAATTCGTGCGTACCAAAGCTATTGTCCTCTACTGTACCGCCCCAGTTTGTATTGACCATCTTCCGTCTGGACTCCTTCGGACCAATGCCATCTTTCCAATGATATTCATCCGCATAGCATCCACCCGGCCAGCGCAGTACAGGAAGCTTAATCTCACGCAGAGCCTCCACAACATCATTGCGCATGCCGTTGGTATTCGGAATATCCGAGTCCTCTCCAACATAAACGCCGTCATAAATGCAGCGTCCTAAATGCTCCGAAAACTGTCCATAAATCTCCGGTGCGATCGTGCTCTTGTGAACACTTGGTGTTATACTTAACACTGACTTTTTCATAAATAAATTTCCCCCTTTTTACTATTTTCTCCCAATACACTATAAGTTGGCAACTAATTTCAACCTCAAAATAGTCCACCGATCAAATATACCGCAAAGGCCGCAACCCATGCAACGATACATTGCCAGATCACCATGCTGACAGCCCATTTACCGCCCAACTCACGTTTTACAGATGCGATCGCTGCGATACACGGAGTATACAGCAGACTAAATACGAGCAGTGAACCGGCCGTCAATGGTGAAAGCACTGTACTGATTGATCCGCTGAATAAAACTTCTAACGTGGAAACAACACTTTCTTTTGCCATAACTCCACTGATCAATGCGGTAGCAATTCTCCAATCACCAAGTCCCAGCGGAGTTAATATAGGCACAAATATCTGCGCGATCATTGCAAGCATACTGTCCGAAGAATCGGACACCATATTCAAACGCAGATTAAAACTCTGCAAAAACCAAACTACTACCGTTGCGACCAGTATAACTGAAAATGCTTTCTGCAGAAAATCTTTTGCCTTTTCCCATAACAACTGTCCCACATTTCGCACACCAGGCAAACGATAATTAGGCAATTCCATCACAAAAGGAACCGGTTCTCCCTCAAATAATGTTGCTCGGTATAGGAAGGCTACCAAGATTCCCATAACAATGCCAAACAGATAAAGCCCCGTCATGATCAGGCCGCCGCGCCCCGGGAAGAACACGCTGACAAAAAACGCATATATCGGTAATTTGGCCGTACAACTCATAAACGGCGTCAACAAGATCGTCATTTTACGATCTCTTTCACTAGTCAGCGTACGTGTTGCCATGACAGCCGGCACTGTACAACCAAACCCGATCAACAATGGAACAATGCTTTTGCCGGAAAGACCGATCTTGCGAAGCAGCTTATCCATTACAAAAGCCACACGGGCAATATACCCACTGTCCTCCATTAATGACAAAAAGAAAAACAAGGTGACAATGATCGGCAAAAAGCTTAGCACACTCCCCACACCGGTAAATATTCCATCCATGATCAAACTGTATAACGCATCATTCAGCTGAGCTGCTTTTAATCCTTTTCCTACCATATCTGCGATTGCATCAATACCTAATTGCAATATATTTTGCAGCCATGCACCGATCACGTTAAACGTCAGATAAAATACTGCAGCCATGATCGCAATAAAACACGGAATCGCTGTATATTTTCCGGTAAAGATCCGGTCTATCTTCTCACTGCGAATTCGCTCTTTACTCTCTTTTGGTTTTACCACTGCTTGTTCACATAAACGTTCAATGAAATCAAAGCGCATATCTGCAATTGCAGCACTGCGGTCTACACCTCGCTCTGTCTCCATCTGGCACACAATATGCTCCAACATTTCCTTTTCGTTTTCATCAAGTTTTAACTGCTTTAGGATCAGCGAATCTCCTTCAATTGCTTTCGTTGCAGCAAATCGCACCGGGATATCTGTCTTTTCAGCGTGATCTTCAATCAGATGGATCACCGCATGAATACACCGATGTACGGAACCATCGTGATCTTTTTTGTCACAGAAATCCTGTCGCATCGGTCGTTCCTGATACTTTGCAATATGAAGTGCATGTTTCACGAGTTCCTCTACGCCCTCGTTTTTGGCTGCAGAGATCGGAATGACAGGTACCCCTAGCAATTCCTCCATCAAATTGACATTGATCGCTCCATGGTTACCGGTTACTTCATCCATCATATTCAATGCGACTACCATCGGAATATCCATCTCCAAAAGCTGCATTGTCAGATATAAATTACGTTCAATATTGGTTGCATCGACAATATTGATAATTGCTGTTGGATGATCTTGCAGCACAAAGTTACGCGAAACGATTTCTTCGCTGCTATATGGTGACATCGAATAAATCCCCGGCAGATCCGTCACATTCGTATCTGAATATCCCTTAATAGCACCATCTTTGCGATCCACTGTAACCCCGGGGAAATTGCCAACATGTTGATTCGCACCCGTCAACTGATTAAACAATGTCGTTTTACCACAATTTTGATTGCCGACAAGGGCGTATGTTAAAGTGGTTCCTTCCGGCAGAGGATGTTCATCCTCTTTGGAATGAAACTTTCCCTCTTCACCAAGCCCCGGATGTACAGATGGCTGTATTCTTTCACTACCGGCATGACTATTACTGCGCTTGTCAATCAGTTTTATCTTAATCTGTTCTGCTTCTGCCAGGCGAAGCGTCAATTCGTATCCGTGTATTTGTAACTCCATCGGATCTCCCATTGGTGCAAACTTGACAACCGTCACCTCTGCTCCGGGAATCATTCCCATATCCAAAAAATGCTGTCTAAGTGCGCCTTCGCCACCTACTTGCGTCACAACAGCACTCTTTCCTATCTCCAGTTCTTTTAAGGTCATACTATCCTCCAAGTATAATTCTTATCGAGAATTTTTCTCATTAAATTACGGTATATCAATATATTTTCGATGTCAACTCCTTTTACCGTTTTTTTTTGACTTTCCTGACATTTATTGCTATTCTTTTGGTAATGATCTGCGCATCTGCGAAAGTAATGGATCCCATTTCTTTCGCTCAAGCTGATACACAAAATATCAGGAGGGAGCAATTTATGTTACTGCATGTACTGGCGGCAATTCACAATATTACTACTTTGCTGTTTGGCATTTTTATATCTGCCTTTTTTTTAGGCGTGCGCCAAAATAAGTCTAATACGATCAAGCTGCTATTGTATTCTCTGGCAGAGGGTACCGTCTATCTGCTGTCACTCACTCTGATCGGTGAAACTGCTACCATGCAGATCTACCCTCTGTTCATACATCTTCCGCTCGCTCTGTTTTTGACATTCTACTACCATTACACATTTCTTTCGTCCTGTGTTTCCATCGTCTCTGCCTACCTTTGCTGTCAGGTCAGTACGTGGATCGGAATGTTTGCACTTTCTCTCTCCGGTGAACAATGGTGTTATTACTGCTTTCGCATCATCGCAACCCTCGGTACGTATTTCTTCCTATGCCGCTATGTGTGTCACACGACAGAAATGATTTTTGCGAAGGATAGACGAGAGCTTTGGGTTATTGGCTTTCTCCCTTTTGTCTATTATATTTTTGACTATATGTGTACAAAATTTTCCAATCTGTTATACTCCGGCAACAAAGCTGTGGTCGAGTTTATGGGCTTCGCTTCCTGTCTGGCCTATCTTACATTTCTGCTCATATATTTCAAGGAATACGAACGCAAACAGCAGATCCGCCAATACAGCGATCTGACTAAAATGCAGCTTCTTTCTATTCAAAAGGAAATTGAACAGGTCAAACTTAGCGAACAAAAAATTGCTATTTTGCGGCATGATATGCGGCATCATCTAACGATCATCTTGACACAGCTTCAAAACAACAGTCCGGATCATGCGATGGATTACATCAAACAACTATACGACAGCTATGATGATACCGTCATTACAAATTACTGCAAAGATGAGATGATCAATTCCGTAATCTCTATCTACCATACACGATTTGAAAATATCGGCGTTATCTTTCAATGCAATATTGGCAGGATGCCACCATTGCCGGAATCCGAAACGGATGTTAGCACCATTCTGTCCAATGCACTGGAAAATGCATTGCATGCTCTGCAGAACATGACTATTCCGAATCGTATGATCACCTTAACAATCTCTGAAAAAAACGCACATCTCTTGATCCAAGTCAAAAATACGATTGAAAAACCGCCGAAATTCATAGACGGTATTCCAATCTCTGAGACACCCGGTCACGGTATAGGCGTGCGAAGTATTATATATTATGTTGAAAAGCTCGGTGGACAGTGCCACTTTTCTGTATCCGGCAACTACTTTACCCTTCAAATTATCATTTAACGAATGAAAGAAAGAGGACATTATGAAAATAGCAATTTGTGATGATGAACCAATTTATATAGAAACAACTTCCAGTTTATTACAGAAATGGGCTGGTGAACATGGTATTGAAATGCAGATCTTCACGTATGATAATGGCGACGATCTGATCGCTGCACATACAGATGAATGTATGGATTTGATCCTGTTAGACGTCATTATGCCTCTTTTGAACGGCATAGACACTGCTGCTGAATTGCGCGCAAACGGACAGGATGTTCCCATTATTTTTCTAACTTCCTCCCGTGAATTTGCAGTTGAATCCTACGAGGTCAAAGCCTTTCATTATCTGCTGAAACCCATTGACGAAATACGATTATTTGCTGTCATGGACGAATACCGGAAACAATTTTGCAAGACCAAAGAAACCTTTACGGCACAGACTGTGACCGGTTTTTACAAAATGACGATCGAAGAGGTTGCCTGTCTGGAAGCGCAAAACAAACTGGTACTTGTAACCTTTTCAAACGGGACGCAGATCACAATCCGTGAACCATTTTATAAGTGCGAAGAGATATTCCATATGGATTTGGGATTTATCAAGTGTCATCGCAGCTATATCGTAAATCTAATGTTAGTAGAACAATTTACTAAAACCGAAGTGACTCTTCAAAACGGCATGGTCATCCCAATTTCGCGAAATAACTATGCTGCCTTCAAGGAAGTTTATTTCCGATATATGTTTCAAAAATAGCAGTTGCATTTCCCAATTATGGTGTTAAAATAGATAATTGCGATATTGAAATTGTTAATTACTCCCTGTACATTATATGAGGCAAACAAATCGGAGTTCAGCGTTACATACGGAGGTCGAAATTAGATGAGTAAAGATGTCACGAAAGATATGACAACAGGTAAGCCACTGCTTTTGATCCTGCAGTTTGCATTTCCTTTGTTGATCGGCAACTTTTTTCAGCAAATGTATAATGTTGCTGATGCAGCGATCGTTGGACGATTCCTTGGACCGAAAGCGCTAGCTGCAGTCGGTGCCTCCTCTAGTGTCCAATTTTTGGTACTTGGATTTTGCATCGGCATCTGTTGTGGATTTGGAGTTCCTATCGCTCAACGCTTTGGCGGCAAGGATTACAGATCCATGCGCGCCTATATCTGGCACAGCATTTTTATCACGATTGCTGCCGCCGTCCTGCTGACAACGATCTGCGTACTGCTTTGCCCTGCTATTTTACATATTTTAACCACACCTGCCAACATCTATAAAGATGCCTATATTTACTTGTTAATTATTTTCCTGGGCATCCCTTGTACTTTACTGTACAATCTGCTTTCGAGCATACTTCGTGCCGTTGGCGACAGCAAAACACCTTTTTTGTTTTTGGTGTTTTCCACCATATTAAATATTATCTTGGATCTGGTCTGCATCGTTGTCTTTCACTGGGGCTGTGCCGGTGCTGCAATTGCAACGATCACCGCTCAGGGGATCAGTGGGCTGCTTTGTCTCGTGTTTATACTAAAGAAGGTACCGATACTGCATCCAACTGCAGAGGATCGCGCTTTTCGCCCACAGATGGTATCGCATCTGCTTATCATGGCGATCCCTATGGGACTGCAATATTCCATTACAGCGATAGGCAGTATGGTCATGCAGTCCGCCAACAACGGACTGGGTGACGTCTATATTACCGGATTCACCGCAGCTATGCGTATTAAGCAGTTTGCCATGTGTCCATTTGATGCAATTGCAACCGGTGTATCCACCTTTTGCGGACAAAATCTTGGTGCCGGGAAGACGGATCGTATTAAGAAAGGAATCTTGCAGGGCGTCTTCGTCGGCATGGCATATGGCCTTATAGCAGGCATTGTACTTATCTTCTTTGGCCGTACATTGACACTGCTGTTCGTGAAGCCATCCGCTACTGCAGTGCTTGATGCTTCTGCCAAATATCTGCGCTGCCTCGGATTCTTCTATTGGTCACTCGGCATCTTAAACACCTGCCGAATGACCACACAGGGTCTTGGCTATTCCGGCAGAGCTATCCTCTCGGGCGCCGTCGAAATGGCGGCACGCTGTTTCGTCAGTCTGGCATTGGTTCCTATTTTTCACTTCGATGCAATCTGCTTTGCCGATCAAAGTGCTTGGATCACTGCTACGCTCTACATCGTACCGACTTGTCTGCTTGTTGTGCGCTCAATTGAAAAAAAAAGAAAGGAATATAAATGATTATGAGAAAAAACAACTGGAAAACGACTGCAATAGTGGCACTTCTAAGCATCTCTATGGTGCTTCCTACCACCAGTGGATCAGCGGCAGCTGCTTTTGCTGTAACGCCTAAGGATGTCACTACGCACAGAGCGACCGCGACTGAGCCAACCGCTGCGCCTGATTCCAAGGCAACACCGCCAATATTAGAAACAGATGTGGCGAGCGCATCCAACGGATGTACAATGCTTGGTATCTATGGTTCGTATTATAGTCAGGCACAGGAAGCTCTAGACAAGTTAAATGAAATTCGTAAAGAAGCCTGTGAAGCCGGCAACATACCGGATCCGCGCGATCCCAGCCGTATGCTGACATCCGATGATTATAAACCGTTAAAATGGTCGAGAGACCTAGAAAGCATCGCTCGCATTCGTGCGGCAGAGGCTGGCATTTCGTTTAATTTCATGGCATCCGGACATGATCGTCCCAGCGATAAAGATACTTTTTCCCTATCCTTTCATGGTGTATCTTCCAATTGTGAAGATCTCGCTTACTGTTGGGGAAAAAGCATGACCGAAGGTGTCATGCTGTGGAAATCTGAACAAAAAGACTGGGTCGATCAAAATCTGTCCAATGAAACCGGTCATTATACAAGCATGATCAATCCAAAATACAACTATGCCGGATTGGGCGATTTCTATTCCGAAGCAGCACCTTATCCGAATACCGTTGCCGGTGAATTTTCTACGAGAACCGGTCTGAACGAAACCATGCAGGATGTGCAGACCGATGTTATACAAAAAGTTGAGATCTCCAACAAACATATCAAAGAGAATTTCTTAGACGGCGCAGATACGATAAACACGGAGCAGACTTCCAGCTTAACCGCAAAAGTACGTTTGGAACGCACTCGCAGCAATGGCAAAGTGTCCACCCGCGAGATCTGGTCCGTTCAGCCTCTAACCTATTCCTCTTCCGACCGTACGATCGCTACGGTAGATAACAACGGAAACGTTACAGGTCTTACCAATGGAGATGTCACCATTACAGCAAAAGCAGATAACACAATATTTGCGACCAAAACAATACATATCTCTTGTGCGCATACGCGTAAAGAGACCGGTTATACACCGGCAACCTGTACAAAAAATGGGTCACGTACATATCACTGTGACACCTGTAATAAAGATTTTGAGGAAATCATCCCCAAAAAACCACATAACTATGTATATGGAGAAATCGATGCCAATGGCAAGAGCACGGGTATCTGCTCCGACTGTCAGAATACGATCTACATCGCTCCGCCAACCTCATTCGATATTTATTGGCGCAATAGTACCTCCACCACAAGTTACTATTATTCTTCCATGCCGACCAGCAACCCAATCGGCTCCACCATTTATGCATGGGCACAAAATATCAACGGCGATAGCGATTATCAGGAGCTCCGTATTGAATCCACGGATCCGTCTGTCGTTTCCACGCCCGGTATCATATCCGATAAGACCTACTTAAATCCGCTTAATGTATTAGCTGCAGGCATTACACAAATCACTGTGTATCCAACCTATAACCCTGCCCTAAAGAAAACCTATACTCTTCGTATCGGTGAAAACGGCAGTGTTGACATTGCACAGGCCGAAATCACTCTGTCCGAAAAGTCGTACATCTATACCGGCAATCCACAGAAACCAAAAGTCACTGTGACCATGCATGGTACTACCCTGACCGAAAATAAGGACTACACGATCCGTTATGAAAACAACACCGCCGTCGGTACAGCAACTGTCACGGTAACAGGAGCCGGTCTGTTTTGTGGACAGACAGCGATTCCGTATACGATTCAATCCTCTGCCGCCAAACCACATACACATGTGACTGTAATCGATGAAGCAGTTCCGGCAACCTGTACCACTCCGGGACTTACCGAAGGATCTCACTGCTCTGAATGCGGCTTGGTATTCACGACGCAGCAGGTTGTAAATGCACTCGGACACGATTGGGCATCTGACTTCACCATTGACATCCCGGCAACCAAAACATCTACCGGAGAAATGTCACTGCATTGTAAACGCTGTAATGAACGTTCACGTATTACGGAAATACCAAAACTGACAGACAATAATGCGGGCAATAACGACTCCGACGATCCGGACTTTGACAAGCCGGACTTTGACAATCCGAGCTTTGACCTTCCTAACCAAAATAACAACAATTCCGGGAATGAACAATCTGTCAACAAAAACAATACCGCCGCTCCAAAAGTCGGCACTGTATTTACCGTCAAAGGACTGCGTTACCGCATTGCAAACCGCAATGTGCGCACAAGTACTTGCACTGTAACCTGTCTCGGATATAACAAGAAATATCTAAAAAACAAGAAAAAAGGATCTGTTACATTATCCATTCCAGCTAAAATAGCTTACGGCAAATATAGCTGTACGGTTACTGCCATTGGCAATAAAGCATTTTGTGGCTGCAAAGCACTCAAGCGTGTTTCGACCGGAAGTAATGTGCTATCCATCGGAAGTAAAGCATTCTCCGGTTGCAAAGCACTTAAGAAAGTAACCATTTTGAAAAAGACAAAGAAAATCGGAGCCTCTGCTTTTGCCAAATGCAGCAATCTGCGCACCATAACCATTAAGACGACGTCTCTAACGAAAAAGTCTATCGGTAAAAAAGCATTTCATGGCATTGCAAAGAAAGCGAAATTTAAGCTGCCATCCAGCAAGAAAAGGCTGTACAAAAAATGGGTCAAAAAATAAACAGGCTGCTTCAATATCCCTCATGTTTAACAACCCATTTGCCATTCTTTTTCTTCAAATAAATGATACGATACTTTCCGCTCTTCGTATCCTTGCCTTGGAACTGTATTTGGTCACCTGATCCACCATTGTATTCCAAGCTCTTCACCTTTTGTGTGGTGTGTTTATAATGTTCTTTAGCCACCTTGAGTGCTGCGTGAATATCTTCTTCATCAAGAGATTCCTTAGCGACTGCAGAAGCCCTCTCCTGCTCTTTCTTCGTTGGGCTTGCAGTCGCTTCCTGCTCTCTCTTCGTTGGGCTTGCAACAGTTTTCTGCTTCGATGTACTCATTGTATTTTTTCGTCCGCTTGCTCTTTGACCACATGCCGTTGCAAGTGCTGCCACTACCATAATAGTAATGATAAATACTTGTTTCTTCATAATGTCCTCCTTGTATTCCTGTTCCGGTTTCACCATACTCCCTGCATCCACATATTGTGATTTCAAAAGAGTCTGAAACGCCCTACTTTCTTTGCAGTGACATCATAAAACAACAATGTATCTAATTTGTATATAAACTCTTTACCGTTCTCTCTTCCGTTTTTGGACGGGACACTTTCGCTACGATGTGCTACGTCACGTTACTTAATGTCTCTGAAATACGAGACATAATAAGCAATCGGTGGTTCAATCAATACTTCCGGTATGGGAAATTTGAGCCAATAATTTTTCAAAAGACTCTTCAAACATCTTATCATCTTCCGCTGTACGTTTTTTTGGTCCTTTCACATGATTTTTATGAGAGGCACGTCGCGCCTTCTTGTTGAGATGTCTGGTCATTAACATCTGATCGATATTATCGTTCGTATACCATTTTCCAGACTGATGAATCGCCGCCGCTCCTTTCCCCAGTGCCATCGCTGCGACCCCATAATCCTGCGTAATTACCACATCATCTTTCGTACACAGACTGATCAATTTATAATCGACAGCATCTGCTCCCGCATCAACCACGATCACATCACTATAGTCTGACTGCAAAATATGATTCGTGTCGCACAAAAGAGTCACCGGGATTTGAAACTTAGCTGCAACTTTTTCCGCAATAGAGACAACCGGACATGCGTCCGCATCAATATATATTTTCATATCTTATTTTCCCCTCGATCACATTAATAAATACTACTCTAACACAGTCTGTGCGAAGTTTGAAATCTATAACTTACTCAAACTTCCCCTACTTCAAATCCTCCACAACCACATATTACTTATTATGTCAGCAATAAATAAACTATTTTGCAGCCAACAAACTAAATTGTTCTGCCATCCGAGAACTAAGATAATTGC
>ERZ773193.4160-NODE-4160-length-12029-cov-24.974695_pt1 | contig 12029 bp, 9 predicted proteins | sample MGYA00511110_ERZ773193 | MGnify/ENA primary metagenome ERZ773193 (study PRJEB29015, sample SAMEA2737784) | human gut metagenome | biome: human gut; feature: human-associated habitat; material: faeces | place: China | collected 2012 ...
CATGCCATTGAGCGTGTCTACCCGTTTGTTGCCCAGGCTGCCGGTTATTACCCGGCCGTCGTCATGAGCCGCGACTATGCTGTGATCCGCAATGACACCATGCAGGCCTATGCCACTGGCATGATCCGCCCGCTGGCCCGCGTGTTTGACTGTACCACCTTCTGGGGGGCTTCCAGCGCGGCTGCCGGCTTTGCGGCCAAGCGTCATTTGTTTGGCGTCTATGGCCCCTACGCCAACAGCCGTCGCCGTCACGCCCGCAACTGGCTGCGGGATAACCTGCCGGAGTCCGCCTACAAGGGCATCATCAACACCAAGCGTGCCATCTTCGGCCCCCACCACGGCCCGTATGAGGATTAAGCCCCATGAAACGGCTGATCGTTTATTTCCATTATGACCCGCTGGGCCAGATCGACACCGCCTGCCGTGTGGCCGTGGAAGCCATGGCCCATTATGGCGAGGTGTTCTTTATCTCCAACAGCACGCTGCGCCCGGCGGACCGTGCCTGGGCGGCGTCGGTGACATTGACCTGCCGCGAACGGGAAAATAAGGGCCTTGACGTGGGTGCCTATAAAGAAGCGCTGGCTGTCATCGGCCGGGGCCGCCTGGCCCGCTATGACGAACTGGTGCTGATGAACTTCACGCTGGCAGGCAGGGTCTTGAGGTGGTCGATGCTCACACCGTCAAAGTTCTCGGTGATGGAGACGGTCTGGTTTGCATCGCACAGCCCCACCTCGGCAGCCTTCTGCTCCACCATCATGGCCTGTGCGGCAGAGGAGCAGACGGGCTTGGTGTTGGGCATCAGGTTTACAAAGGTGTAGCCGCCGGCGGCAGCGGCGCGGCTGCCGGTCTCGATGTCCTCCTTGTACTCAAAGCCCGGGGTGCGCCAGTGGCAGTGCAGATCCACAAATGCGGGCAGCACAGTCAGCCCACCGGCATCCACCACCGTCTCGTTCTCGGCGGCAAGGGCGGAAAGATCCTGCCCTACGGCAGCGATTTTGCCATCCTTTACATAGATCTCCAGCGGCCGTCCCTCGGTGTTCACAGCGTTTGTCAGCAGCATCGCGGTTCCCTCCTGTAATGATATTTTTGTGTGTCAGGCGCCCGAAAACGGGCAAAAAAAAACTTTTCCCCGCAAAGGGAAAAGCTCATTGCGCAAAAAAGGAAACAACGAAGCCACGGCAAAACCGGACGCGAACTGCTTGTTCAGTTTCGGGTTCTGGGCGCTGCACAGCATGGTGTTTCTCCTTTTCTTGATGGTTGCGTTTTCATTCGTATTATTTTATCATAGAACCGCAAAATGTGTCAATGGCTGTGCGCAAAATCAGGTGCTAAAAGGTTTCTGGCATCTCTCGCCGAATTTTGGACACTCTACCCAAAACCCGGGCCACGCGGCAAAATAAATGCCATTTTGTTCCACAATCCCTAGTACAGCACTGTACTTTCGTCTCTTGCTGTGCTATTATAATACGGTAAAAGGGAGAGCCCCGCCGCGTGGGCGGGTGTTTATGGGAAAGAGAGGTTTTCCGCATGGGTTTACTTGAGGACGCGCGGAACATCCAGCGCAAGGACCCCGCCGCACGCAGCGTGCTGGAGGTAATGCTGCTGTACCCGGGATTCCACATTCTGGTGTATCACCGCATCGCGCACTGGCTGTACCAGCACAAGCACTTTTTTCTGGCACGGTGGGTCAGCCAGCATGGCCGCCACCGCACCGGCATTGAGATCCACCCGGGTGCCACCATCGGCAAGTGTCTGTTCATCGACCACGGCATGGGCATCGTGTTCGGTGAGACCTGCGAGATCGGGGATAACTGCACCATCTACCACGGGGTAACGCTGGGCGGTACCGGCAAGGATACCGGCAAACGCCACCCCACCTTGGGCAACAACGTGCTTATCGGCGCGGGCACCAAGGTGCTGGGCCCGGTGTTCATCGGGGATAACGCCCGCATCGGTGCGGGCAGCGTGGTGCTGCGCAACCTGCCCGCTAACTGCACCGCCGTGGGCGTGCCCGCCGAGGTGGTGCGTATCAACAACAAGGCGGTGAACCCCGCCGACGATCTGGACCAGCAGGATCTGCCGGACATCGTCTCGCAGCGGCTCACCGATCTGGACCGCCGCCTGAGCCAGCTGGAAAAAGCGGCGCAGGGCGATATCCCACCCACTGCCGCGCAGATCGCCGCCCGGCAGCGGAAATAAAAGATTCCTTTGAAAAAAGAGGAGACAGGCTTCCCGGAAAGGTCGCCTGTCTCTTTTTTTGTTGTCAGCTGCGGTTATAACACCGGCTCACTGTTTTCTTTATTGCAGTACATCCGGGCATCGGCCTGCCGGATGGCCTCGGTCAGGGGCTGCACATTGCACACGCCGCCAATGCTTACCGAAAGCCGGAGCTCCGGGTGGCTGGGCACCCGCGCTGCCTGCACAGCGTTCTGCACTCGTCGGATGACGCTTTCTACGCCGTCAGGGCAGTTCTGGGGCATCAGCAGCAAAAACTCATCGCCGCCATAGCGGATCAGGATATCAGTCTGGCGCAGGCAGCTCTGCATGGCTGCGGCCACGGTTTGCAGCGCCTCGTCCCCTACCAGATGCCCAAAGCTGTCGTTGACCGACTTGAACTGGTTCACATCGATCATGGCTACACCGCCGTGCATCTCGCCCCCGGCAAGGAACTTATCAAAATAGCGGCGGGTGTAGGCTCCGGTCAGGGGGTCTACGAAGGCGCTGCGCTCCATGCCGTTGCAGCGGTCCAGCAGCAGCCGGTGGCCGCCCATATCCAGCCAGCGGCCATCCGTCAGCCGGGTGACCAGTTCCAGCATACAGCCCCTGCCGCCTACCTCGATATACTTGGAAATGACAAAATAGGCTTCCTCGTCCTTGAACTCGATCTTATTCAGGATGGTCTTGCGGGCATAGGCCTTGGCGGAAATGCAGTTTTCGCACCGGGTATCCTTGTTCCATACCATGTGGCAGTTGCCGGGCTTTTCGGTCAGGATGCCGTCACTGTCCAGCGCAAGCACCTTGCGGTGCTCCGGGTCTACCAGACGCACCACATCAAAGATGCCCTGCAGCCGCCGTAGGAACCGGGCGGGATCTTCCTCCGGGTCGATGGCGGTCAGCAGCTCGGCCTGATGCTCCACGCGGTGCTGTTCATCGGTCAGCTGCCCCAGCACGTTCACGCAGCGGCGCACCCCGGCACCGCTCCAGATGGTATGCAGCGCCATCCGGTGCAGGTGCGGCTTCCCATCTCGCTGCACCATGACCGGCAGCACCACGTCCGGCGCTTCCGGCGTGGCGCGGCTGATGGCCTTGGAAAGCTTGCGCCGATCCTGCTCGTTCAAAAAGCCAAGTCCCTTGCCCTGCGCAAAATCGGTCACCGTTTTTTGCTGCAAGGGCTCGGCATGGTAGTCATACACCGTCACGCTGCCTGCCAGCAGGTCGTAGTCGAACCGGATGCCACCGCACTGGGCGGCGTAGAAATCCGTGCGCTCCTTTTCCTGCTCCAGCAGCAGCTGGGAGTGGTTCTCCCGGGGCAGCGCCTCCCGGTGCAAAATCTCCTCGGAAAGGCGGTGGGTCTCCTGCCGGAAGCCCCTGTCCCACTCCGAGCGGGTCAGCTCGGTGCGCAGCTGCTCCGAGGACTCTCGCAGGCAGTCCAGCAGCAGCGGGTTGAACGCGCCGCACTCGCCGTTCAGGATCATGCGCAGCGCGGTGTCGTGGTCGTAGGCGTGCTTATAGCAGCGCTCGCTGGTTAAAGCGTCGTATACGTCTGCCAGTGCCACCACCTGCGCCGCAATGGGAATCTCGTCCCCTTTCAGCCGGTCGGGGTAGCCATTGCCGTCCCAGCGCTCGTGATGCCAGCGGCAGATGGCGTGCGCCACCTGCAAAAGCGGCTCGTCCCGCGCAATCGCCTGTCCCAGATCCTGCAGCATCTGTGCGCCCGCCACGGTATGGTTCTTGATAATGGCAAACTCCTCGGCGGTCAGGCGTCCGGGCTTGTTCAGGATCTCCTCCGGGATGACGATCTTGCCGATATCATGCAGCGCCGAAGCGGTGCTGATGAGAGCGATATCGCTTTCGTCCAGCTGATAACGGTCGGTCTTTTGCGCCAGCCGGTGCAAAAGCAGGTCGGTCAGGGTGCGGATGTGCATAACATGCAGCCCGCTTTCACTGTTGCGGAACTCCACCACATGGCTCAGGATGCTGATCATCAGCACGCTGTTGTGCTCTTTTTCGTACACCTGATCGGTAACAAGGCGGGTGAGCCGCTTTTGCTTGGCGTACAGCATGAGGATATTCTTCACCCGGCGCAGGATCATAATCCGCTCGAAGGGGCGGCGGATATAGTCTGCCACACCCAGATCATAGGCACGCTCAATGTTGGCGGTATCCTCTGCCGCCGAGATGACGATGACCGGGATCTCGTCCAGCCATGCGTGATACTTCATCACCCGCAGCACGTCAAAGCCATCCATGCCCGGCATCATCAGGTCCAGCAGCAGCAGGGAGATATCCGTGCGCTGCCGCATCAGTTCCACTGCCGCTGCGCCATCCTCCGCCTCCAGATAGTCATAGCCATCGCCCAGTATCTCCTTGAGCAGGGCACGGTTGATCTCGGAATCATCCGCGATCAGGATCTTCGGTTTCTCGTTCATGGCCATGTTTCTCCTTTTGCGGCGCATCCATCTGCTCCGGCTTTGTTCCGGGCACACCGTCCGCACTGACTGGATGTAATAGGTTTTCCCTTGCATCCGCTTTATAACATTCATTTATACTTTACTGGATTTTACAGCAAAATGCAAGGCTGCGTGCAACATTTCTGCCATTTTCCGGTATTTTCCGCAAACGTTTTCATTCCCGGTTGTATAAATGCAATCCAATTTTTACAGTACCCTTTGCAACCGTTGTTCGAAAGCAAGCCGTTTGTCGTTACAGCCCTTCCTGTGAAAATGCGGTTGCCGCGCTCCGCAGAGCGCGGCAACCGCGAAATATAAACCTTATTTCCGCTGATGATGCGCAGAGCAAAGCGGAGCGCATTTCAAATCGTCCCACGCAGAAAGAAAAAAGGACCGCTGCGCAAAACACGCAGCAGTCCTTTTAAGATTCATTCTTGGGGCATCATGGCATCAAACCAGCCCATCAGCTCCGCAGCCATCTGTTCCAGCCGGGTCTCCGGCTGCCATGCAGGCTGTGCAGGCTCCGGAGGCAGTGCCTGTTCCGGGGCGCAGAGGCTTTCTTCCGTTTCCGGTGCAGGCTGTTCCGGTGCAGCCTCGCACTGCGGCACAGCCTCGGGGGCGGTGTCCGGCTGCGCAGGTGTTTCCGGGGCGGTCTGCTGCATGGCGGCAAGAGCAGCCTCGGCTCTGCGGCAGGCGGCTTCGGCCTTTTCTGCCCGGGCATTGGCCTGTTCCAGCTGCTCCCACGCCTGCTCACAAGCGGCTTCCAGCTCTGCATTATCATGCTTGAGGGCAAGCATCGTGCGCTCAAAGGCGAACATCCGGGTCTGATACCGGCGCACCTCGGCGCGTGCCGCAGCCAGCTTGCGGCTCAGCTGCTCTGCCTGTGCCCGGGCGCTTTCCGCCTGTGCTGCGGCAGATGCCTGTACAGCGGCCTGCCGGGCAAATTGTCCGCGCAGGGCACCGGTCTCCCGCTCTGTCTGCACCATGATGCCCTCCCATGCACACCTTGCACGGGGCTTTCGCTGACCGCATGGGCGCAGCTGCCAGCCCCATTGTAGCCTGTAATTACTTCCGCTTGTTCAGGATGGCCAGCAGCTCGTCGTAGTAACGATTGTCGCTGCTTTCCTCTTCCACGGCCTTCTTTTCAGCCGGAGCAGCAGCCGGGGCGGCATTGGATGCCGGGGCTGCGCTTGCGCCGGTATCGCTGCTGAACACCGCAGACGGCACAGACTGTGCACCGCCCATGGCGTTGTTAATGCTGTTGCGCAGGTCGCTGGCGCTCTTGTTGTCGAAGCCGGTGGCCACAACGGTCACGCGCATCTCGTCGGACAGGTTCTCATCAAAGGCAGTACCCCAGATGATGTTTGCATCGGGATGTGCGCTCTGGGTGATGAGGCCTGCGGCGGTCTCCACATCCTCCAGACCGATGTCCGGGCTGGAAGTGATGTTGATGATAACGCCGTGCGCACCGGCAATGCTGGTCTCCAGCAGCGGGCTGGAGATAGCAGCCTTGGCGGCGTTCTCGGCCTTGCCTGCACCCTTGGCGCTGCCCACGCCCATGTGGGCGTAGCCGGCATCCTTCATGATGGAGCGCACGTCGGCGAAGTCCAAGTTGATGAAGGCGGGCACGTTGATCAGGGCAGAGATGGACTCAACGCCCTGACGCAGCACGTTGTCGGCAGCCTGGAAGGCATTCATCAGGGTGATCTTTTCCTGACTGATCATCTTCAGGCGCTCGTTGGGGATGACGATCAGGCTGTCAACGTGCATCAGCAGGTTGGCAATGCCCTGCTCGGCCAGCCCCATCTTGCGCTTGCCCTCAAAGGAGAAGGGCTTGGTAACGATGCCAACGGTCAGGATGCCCAGATCGTGTGCCACCTCGGCCACAACGGGTGCCGCACCGGTGCCGGTGCCGCCGCCCATACCGGCAGTGATAAAGACCATCTGGGAGCCCTTGAGGGCATTGGCGATCTCGTCCTTGCTTTCTTCAGCGGCGCGCTGGCCGATCTCCGGGTCTGCACCCGCACCGCGACCCTTGGTCAGCTTGGAACCCAGCTGCACCTTGACCGAGGCATGGTTCTTAGCCAGTGCCTGCTGGTCAGTATTCATTGCGATGAACTCCACGCCCTGCAGGCCATCGCTCACCATGCGGTTCACAGCGTTGCCGCCGCCGCCGCCCACACCGATCACCTTGATCGTCGTAACGTTTTCGTCCAGTTCTTCATCGAGCATCAATGCCATAACTTTGTCCTCCATCGGATTTTTATGTGGAACTGCGCAAATGCCGCACAGAAATTATCATACGATATTTATATAACTGTATCGTATCATTTTTTTGCTCCGATTGCAAGACAAAATTGCTTTTTCGTGGGTGTTTTTTTCACAACCCCACTCCGGGCGGGTATTTCCTGCCAAATCTGTGCGCCCAGCCCCGCCAAAAGCCGGTCAAGGTCTGCATATCCGCGCCGGACAAACTCCACCCCGCCAAGGCGGCTGCTGCCCCGGGCAGCCAGCGCCGCAAGCGCCAGCGCCGCCCCGCCCCGCAGGTCCGGTGCAGTCAGCTTTGCCCCGCGCAGCGTCCCGCCCGGCTGCACATACAGGGTGCGCTCTGCCACCCGGACGTTTGCCCCCAGCGCCGCAAAACCCTCGGCACAGGCAAAACGATTTTCAAACACCCTGTCCTGCAGGCGGCTTTCCCCCTGTGCGCAGAGCATCACCGCCGCCAGCAGCGGGGCGGCGTCCGTGGCAAGGCCCGGGTAGGGCGCTGTGTGCACGTTTCCCGCGCCGCGCAGTGCCCCGAACCGTGAAATGGCGGCAGCATCGTGTGCCCGCTCTACGGTGCAGCCCATTTGTTCCAGAATTTCCAGCAGCGGCGCATACAGCCCGGGTGCGCAGCCCGCCAGTTCTACCCTGCCGCCCGCCGCTGCTGCCGCGCAAGCCAGCGTAGAGGCGATGATGCGGTCTGCCACCGGCATGAAGGTGCAGCCCGCAAGGCAGCGCCTTCCCTGCACCCGGATGGTGTCGGTGCCCGCCCCCTCCACGCAGCCGCCGCAGGCGTTGAGAAAGGCGGCAAGATCCGTGATCTCCGGCTCTTTTGCAGCGCCATGCAGCACGGTCTGTCCCTGCGCCGTGGCGGCGGCCAGCAGCAGCGTCTCGGTAGCGCCCACGCTGGGGAAACTAAGACAAATTTCTGCGCCCCGCAGCCCCGCCGGGGCGTACAGTGTAAGCCGTCCGGGCGCTGCGGGCAGCTGCCGCACGCCCATCTGCGCCAGCCCCTGCAAATGCAGGTCGATGGGTCTTGCCCCGATACGGCAGCCCCCGGGCAGCACGGTGCTTACCCGCCCCAGCCGCGCCAGCAGCGGCGCACAGAACAGGATGGACGCCCGCATCCGGCCTGCGGCCTCCGGTGCAAGGTCGGTGCGCATAGGCTGTCCCTGCACCGCCAGTTCTGTGCCCTGCCAGCCCGCTGTGCAGCCCACGCCCCGCAGCAGGGCAAGACAGTCCTCCACATCGGTCAGGCGCGGCACATTTTGCAGCCGCACCGGCCCGCTGCATAGCAGCGCAGCTGCCAGCAGCGGCAGCACACTGTTTTTGGCCGCAGGCACTTCCACCCTGCCCTGCAAAGGCCGCCCGCCCGTAATGATCCAATCCCCAGCCATGCCAAGACCCCCGTTCTGCAAAAGATACCCCATGGTATGCAAAACGAGGGTCTTTGGTCAACAAAATGCGCCGGAAACGGCTTTCCCGCAGTCTGCGGGATTTGTCCGGTCATTTGTCCGTTTTTTTTCGCATTTCCGCGCCGCTCCTGCCCTGCCGCGGCAGGAAATGCAGCCTTTCATCAGCTTTCGCCCCGGGACACCGAAAGCACGATGCCCATCTCGCCCAGAAGCATCATCAGGCTGGTGCCGCCGGAGGAGAAAAAGGGTAGACTGATGCCGGTGTTAGGAATGGTGTTGGTGACCACCGCGATGTTCAGCACCGCCTGCAATGCAACCTGCACCACAAAGCCCACCACCAGCAGTGCCCCGAAGCGGTCCGGTGCGTAGGCTGCCAGCGTGATGCCCCGCCACAGCAGCGTGCTGAACAGCAGAATGACCGCACACGCGCCCAGAAAGCCCAGTTCCTCGCAGAGGATGGAAAAGATGAAGTCGTTCTGCGGCTCAGGCACGAACAGATGCTTCTGGCGGCTGTTGCCCAGCCCCAACCCCGCCGCCCCGCCGGAACCGATGGCATACAGGCTCTGGATGGTCTGGTGGCCGTCGCCCAGCGGGTCGGCAAAGGGGTCGAGCCACGAGTTGAGACGGTCGGCGGCGTAGGGCACCAGCTCCGGCATCAGCACGATAGCCGTGCCGATGGCGGCAGCGCCGCCTGCTCCTGCCAGCATGAACCACCGCAGCCCGGTACCACCCACGAACATGAGCACCGCGCCAATGCTCAAAATCAGCACCGTGCCGGAAAGGTGGGGTTCCAGCAGCATAAGCACCGCCACTACCCCCAGCACCAGCGCAAAGGGCACTACCCCTACTGCAAAGCTGCCCATGCGGTCGTGGTTCAAAGCGATGATGTGAGCAAATACCAGTACCACCGCAAATTTGGCGATCTCGCTGGGCTGTAATGTGCCAAGCCCCGGCAGCACAAGCCAGCGCTTGCAGCCGTTATATTCCGGCATGAACAGCACCGCCGTCAGCAGCACCAGCGAGAGTGCCAGCAGCGGCCACGCCAGCTTGTGATAGATGTGGTAGTCCACCCGGCTGGCCATCCACATGGCCACCAGTCCCATGGCGGCGTACAGCAGCTGCGGCCGCACATAGGCAAAGGCGTCCTGCCGCCGGTACAGTGCCACCGCGCTGCTGGCGCTGCACAGCATCACCAGCCCAAAAGCTACCAGCGTGAGCACCAGCACCAGAAAAGGCAGGTCCATGGGCGGCAGCGGCCGCAGCAGCCCTTTGCGGGCAGCAGTTCTGTGCAATCCCGGTCACCTCCGTTTCTGTTATTGTACGCGGATGCGGGGGCGGTTAGTCATACGCACCGCCCCCGGGTGCATAAACTGCCCGCAAAGGGGGTGCTGCCATGCGCGGTTCAAAACCCATGGACGCCCTGCGCACCCTGCCGGAGCGGGCGTTCCGTCTGCGGGCACGGCTCATTGCAGTGGGCCTGTGCGCCGTCTGCTTTGCAGGGCTCATCGGGCGGCTGTTCTGGCTGCAATTATGCACCGGCGGCTGGTACACCCAGCGAGCGCTGGGGCAGCAGCTGCGGGACACCGTTGTGCCCGCCGACCGGGGCAAAATATACAGCGCCGACGGTGCGCTGCTTGCCGCCAACAGCAGCTGCTGGACCCTGCGCGCCAGCCCCCGGGAGATGCCGGAGGAAAAGCTTGCCCTTGCCGCCAAGGGGCTTGCGGAGATTCTGGAGCTGGACGAGGCCAAGCTGCTGGAAAAGTTCAGCGACCGGCGCTCCAACGACTGCCTTTTGCGCTACCGGGTGGAGCGGGAAACTGCCGATGCCGTGCGGGATTTCTGCGCAGAGAACGGCATTACCGGCGTGCGCATCAATCAGGACTCCAAGCGCTGGTACCCACAGGGGGAGTTTTTGGCCTCGGTGCTGGGGTTCACCAACGTAGACAACGCCGGGGTCAGCGGGCTGGAACTGAAATACAACGACACCCTTACCGGGCAGAACGGCGTGGTACTGACCGCCGTGAACGCTTGGGGCTACACGCTGGCGCAGAGCTACGAGACCGAGCTTGCCCCCGTGGAGGGCTGCGGGCTGCGGCTGACCATCGATGCAAATATTCAACATTATCTTGAAAATGCGTTGAATTATGCGGTGCAGGAGCACCATGTAGCCGCCCGCAGCGTGGGCATCGTGCTGGAGGTGAACACCGGGGCAGTGCTGGCCATGGCCACTACCCCGGCCTACGACCCCAACCAGCCCCGGGTCATCGCCGACAAGGCCGCGCGCGCCGCCGTAGATGCCCTTTCCGGTAAAGAGCGCGCTGCCGCCTTGCAGCTGGCGCAGCAGACCCAGTGGCGCAACAAAGCGGTGAGTGACTTATACGAGCCGGGCAGCGTGTTTAAGCTCATCACCTGCGCGGCGGCGCTGGACGCCGGTGCCATCACGCGGCACTCCACCTTTTACTGCGGAGACTCTATCTCGGTGGCGGGCACGCGGTTCCACTGCGCCAACCACAAGCGCCACGGCAGCCAGACCGTGACCCAGGCACTGGAAAACTCCTGCAACCAGAGCTTTATCCAGATCGGGGCGCGGCTGGGTAAGCAGGCTTTCTGCGATTATTTTGCCGCCTTCGGCCTGCGGGAGCCCACCGGCATCGACCTGCCCGCCGAGCCGAAAAAGAGCCTGTACTACACCGCCGACCGCATGGGGCCGGTAGAGCTTGCCTCCTGCGCCTTTGGGCAGAGCAGCAAGATCTCGTATCTGGAAATGGCTGCTGCCGTCTGCGCGGTGGTGAACGGCGGCAAGCTGATGCAGCCGTATCTGGTATCGGACATTCTTGCGCCGGACGGCAGCGTTTTGCAGCACAATGCCCCGGTGTGCAAGCGGCAGGTGATCCAGCCCGCCACCTCTGCCACCATGCGGGAGATGATGGAGGCGGTAGTACTGTACGGCGGCGGGCGCAACGCGCAGATTGCGGGCTACCGGGTGGGCGGCAAAAGCGGCACCAGCCAGAAGCTGGACAGCGCCGACGAGAAGGCCCGCATTGCCAGCTTTGTGGCGGTAGCGCCCATCGATGACCCGCAGTTTTTGTGTCTGGTCTGTCTGGATGAGCCACACAGCTGGACCACCGCCGGCGGCAGTCTTTCGGCACCGGTCTGTGCCGAGGTGTTGGAGCAGACGCTGGTGTACAAAGGCGTTCCCCGGGCAGCAGACACCGGCAGCGCAGACGCGCAAGCCGCCGCTCTGCCCGCCGATGGGGATAGCTTTGACGGAGCGTGACGATTTTGAATGGCCTCCGCTTGCGCTCTGGCCATAGTCAGCAGAAAAATTATTTTAAATAGAGCAATGCCGGAGCGTCTGCGGACGCTCCGGCATTGCATTTTCACGGGAGAGGGCGTAGAGGAAAACGGCAGCTGCCGCTCCGCTTTCTGCGAAAGCGCGGCGCTGCGGGGAAAGATTTTTGCAGACTTTCAGCGGGCTGAACTCCCTCAGTCAAAGCCTGACGGCTTTGACAGCTCCCTCCGGGAGGGAGCCTTTGGCATGGCGAGAAAGTTTCCGACTAAAGCACAAAGCTTGCGGGTGGGAACGCTCCCCTTGGGGAGCTGTCGCGCAGCGACTGAGGGGCTTTGAATCGGCGGAGCCGGAAAAAACGGTTAAAAGATCTTCACGCCGAACAGGCGTGAA
>ERZ773193.4163-NODE-4163-length-12020-cov-2.901295_pt1 | contig 12020 bp, 9 predicted proteins | sample MGYA00511110_ERZ773193 | MGnify/ENA primary metagenome ERZ773193 (study PRJEB29015, sample SAMEA2737784) | human gut metagenome | biome: human gut; feature: human-associated habitat; material: faeces | place: China | collected 2012 ...
ACCGAAGCCATAAAAACAACCCCACTCTGCTGTTTCTTGGGAAGCCGGCGGGGTGGGGTTTATACTATACGCATAATAGTAAGCCTTTCTATTTCAATTTTTACCAACCATACTTTCTCCAATCATAAAAACATATTAATTTTTTAAAATAAGTAGAATAATCAGGTTTCTTTTTTAGTACTAAAAAGTCATTGAAATTCTTTGATATAAAATCATGTAAAATTTCAAGTTCTTCATCTTTTATATCTAAATAGGGAATTAAAGCGCATACTTTCCAAATAGCATCTGCATAATCTTCAATAGCTTCATTTATAGTTTTTTTCTTTTCATCCTCCCGAAATGAATAAAAATAAAAATCTTCTTTCTTATTAAGAGGAAAATTCACACCTAATTTATTATTGTTATAAGTTTCATCACTTATTATGCCAACCGCCTTTAAATATTTATAGCAAGGAATAAACTTTGTATTTTTACGTAATTCTGGTATTGTCTTAGTTAATATTATTTCATGTTCATAATTTCCATTATTATCAACTATATCTCTAAATAGATTAATAGCCTTTAATCCGGTATATCCTACTGCAGATTTGTATTTATCAATAGCTCCAAAACCATAAACAACTTGAATATTAGGCGTTACATCTATATCTTTTCCGGGTAAAGCATATAATTGTTTTTCCGGTTTTTCAGAGAAGACTATTTCATAGAATTGTTTCTTATATAAACGTAACAAATGTGTAGGTATTCCTCTTTCAAATGTTGCTAAACATTCATATACCGGTTTATATTCATGGGTAATAATACGAGTGACAGGCAAAATAAACCCATGTTCCATAGTAATATCATGTGGCTGAATCATAAAATCAGAGTTTTCATCAGGATTCCATTCTACAAAGAATAAATTATTTTGCAGCTTCTTAATTTTCTCCTGATTAAGACATTTTACTATAGATGATAATATTTCCTTTATATTGCTATCATTTATAGAGTAACCTATGAAGACAATTGGGTGTTCTATAAATATTGTTATTAATTTAGCTGCTAAATATGTGTTTTTATCATTAAATCCATTATAGTCTTCTTTTGTTAAAACCATTGTTTCAGGTTGATAAACACAGCCGTGTACTTTATATATTTCTCCAATATTAAGAACGGATGAAAATATCAACTCTTCTTGCCCTACATATTTAGTTAATTTAGGAAGTAATATTTCTATTAAGTCATCCCAATTTGTTGTTATTATTCCATCTATATTAATCGTTTTAAGAAGCTCTAATTCCTCTGTGTATTTTTCTGGAATACTATTATGTGTTAGCTCTTTTAAGAAAGTTGCAATTTTATATTTAAGCACACTACTTGTGCTTATTGCCTTGTCTTGAAATGACTGCTTGAATTTGTTATCATTAGGTAAATCCCAAAAGGATTTATTTTCTTCTTTTGCTATTTCAGAGGCAATGACAGATAAATCATAAGTCCCTAATGACGTATAATATGCGTTAATATGTTTAGATGCAAATCTTGATAATAATTCTTCCCATGTAGGGGTATTTAAATAGTGTTTTGTAAATCCCGATCCAAGAAATAAAAAAGGAGCACTTTTCTTATTCTTAATTATTCCTATAAGTTCTTCTTTTGTCATACTCAATACAAATTTACTATCTTGGCCCTATAAATCTATCTCCATTAAAATGAATCATATGGTCTGGATTCTCCGCTATCCAAACTTCGGTTTCCCATGCAATATCAGCCACATGTTTCTTGAACTCTGATCTATCAGGAAAAGCAGTAACATATACTTTCCCCGCTTTGCATTCTTTCGTGAAATCTTCCAGCTCGATTACACGTTTGGGAGATACCGGCCCATGCGAAGTAACCACTTCGATTAGGAATAGCCACTCTTTATTACCGTCATAAATGACAATATCCGGCAGTTTGCTGTGTTCTGTGATCGGAATGCCAATTTCTTTTAAAAGCTCCTTGTTACAATAAAGGTCTTTATTGGCAGTATCACCGATATAAAGGACTTTTGCGCCTGCCGCAAAACGAGGTGCAAACTCATTAATGACCGCCGCTTGTACTTCATTATGCTTGCCCGGAGACAGTTTAAATTCCTTACCTTCAATAGTAACCGGTATCATTTCCATCTCACGGCTTTTCTCATACTCTTCAATCAATCGCCCTACCGCATCATTAAAGTTTTGGGCTTTTATTTCCCATTCTTGGGTATTGTATGATTTTATTGTTTCATAGGCTTCTTCTGTCAGTTTGTAATGGGCGTTTGGACTGTTCACCGGTAAAGCCGGATTATCCGGGTTATAATCTACGATACGTGCCTGCAAGAACTGATGAAGCACCTGCCGTCTGAAAGTTTCCCGTGTATTTGGGGCATACGGCTGCTCTTTTTTATAGTTCTCATTGACAAATGCCATAATATCCTTGCTTATTTTTAAGCTCTTGCGGGTGGCATCCGCCCAGTTGTCTTCTTCCTTTAATCCGCATAATGCAAGTAAAGTCAAAGCGGATATTTCATTCTGCTGCGCCGGAGGCAAACCCAACACTGACAATATATCTTGTGCATCACTTATTTTACTCATATTACATAAAATATTTGTTTACAATCTTATTTACGTTCACCATAGAATAATCATTCATGGCAATCAGGTCTTTTCCGATACTTTCAATGACTTCAAGGGGAGGCATGGGCATCTCCCTCAATTCCGTAGCACTGACATTTACATTTCCATTGAATGTTCTGAAATAATTATCGAACAAGTCACTATTCAATAAGGCGGCTATCCCCATTACCTCCATACGGTTCAAGTGTCCTTTGGGACGATAGATATAGTTCAGTTTGTTTTCGATTCCTACATGTGCGCAGGAAGTCATGTTTCCAAAATAAGGTGCGGCAATTAACCGGCTATTATCGTCTTTGGAGCTGAAACGTCGCAACAGAACATAATTCTTGTTAGGTAACAAGGTGGATACAGACATTTCATTTATATGGATGAATTGAGGTTTTCCTTCCTTTACGACAGGATGATCAGCCAGCATCTTTACTACGTTATGCAACCAATATAGTGCTGCTGTTCCTTCTCCGGAGGTTTCACATAATTGTTCCTTTGAACGAAAAGCTACAACCGGGCCGGTGGAAATCTGGATATGATATTTGTTCAGGTTGCCATCCCATGATTTGAACAGCCTGATAATTTTCTCGTCTTCAAGGCTGACCGGCAAATGCAATATCAATTCTTTTGAGGTAAGGTCAATGATTTCTTTCCGCTGTACTTCTTTGATTGCAGGGGTGGCCAAGTCGGAAAGCCCCTCACTGTATGATAAAACGACATTATAATCTGCCCCCTTTTTAGGGGAACATTTCATTATAATTGTTTCCTGAAGCACATTATCTTTGGAAAACGTATCTTTCCGGGTATTGAAAAGGTGGACAAAATCTATCTGTATATGCTTAAACAGGAAATTACGGAACAAACGGAAATATCTTCCCGAAGTGAAACTTCTTGGGGTTATATAAATCATCTGACCTTGTTCCGCAAGCAATAAAGCTGATATGGCCATAAATATAGAGTATATATTAGGCTGTCCGTCTATAATGCATTGAGCCGCTTTCACCCGTTTATCCTCTTTGGAAAGTTTGAAATAGGGAGGATTGGATATGATCAAATCATATTTCTGCAAACTCTCAGCCCTGCCATAAATCGTATCAGAATATAATACTGAATAATTGGATAAAATAAAGTCCTCACAATATGAACGGCAATCAATCCGGACATTATGGCGCATCCCCCATATTGTTATATATTCCAGAACTTTTTGTAATCCCGGTATAAGATTTTCATCGGTTTCGTATGTAACCAACTCTATCTGTTTTACTTTTGATTGCAAAACCAGATTCTCAATCATGGCACATGATAATATGGCAGTTCCACATCCCGGATCTAATACGGAGACAGAATCCTTATTCACACTTATTTGTTTACCCATAAAATAGGCGATAGATACCGGTGTGAAAAACTGACCGTTACTTTTCTTGAAAGCAGCAGTAACAGTATCAGTATATAACCTGCCTATTCTATCTGCGTAGTTAGTAGGCAGCTCGTTCTCATAAGGCTTTATTTCAGACCAACTTATATTCATAATTGCAAAATTAGGAAAAAACCTTTGGATTCTTCTTATGAATGTATTTTTCTTTTTTTGCAGAATCATGATAGATACTTGAGTATTGAGGGAATTAACTTTTCATATTCCGGTTTTTACGCCACGAAACTGGAATATTTTTAGGTGTACACATAAAAAATGATACCCCTCTGGACCGCTGTCCTTTGGAGTATCACCATTCGAACAAGAAAAGAAACTTCATCCTGTTTCACAACTGTATGAAGTCATTGCCATGACAAACACCAATACGCAGTTTGGGATTTCCTGCCTCACGGCAGTAGTTTCACCGGTACAAAGCAAAAACATGGACTTATTCTTTCGGCAGCGGATAGCTCTCGGACAGTTTGTCCTCACGTGCCTGCCGTTTTATCTCGTTCTCGTCAAAGTTGTTGCGGATGAACTCGTGCAAGTCCGACTCCTTGTAATATGTCTTGTGATATATCGAATAGAACTTCAACACCCCGTTATTCCGGTATCGTTGCAGCGTGCGTTTGCTGATGCGCAACAACAGGCATACTTCCTGATTGTCGTACAGACGCTCTCCGTTCAGGTAGTTCAGGTGCTTTTCCCTCGTTTCCGCCTTGTCCAGCTTCCGTGAGATGCGGTACAGCTCACCCATGATACGTTCCATCCATGCTTCAAATTCCGTTTTATCTACTAACATACGCTTTCCTCCTTAAAAGTTCCCGATAACATAATAGCTCTGGTTATCGGATGATTTCAGAATGATTTCTTTCTCACGCATGAACCTGATGTAGCTTTTCGCCGTACGCTCCTTCACTTCCAGTATCGACTGGATTTCTTCCGCAAGCTCCACATAAGTAACAAAACGCCTCCGGCTGAATACCTCTTTGGCCACCGCTACAAGCTCATCCTCTTTGCGCTTGTCCTTTTCCTCTTTCGGCTTTTCGCCCAGATAGACGTGCATGGCCTTTTCTTTATCCCACGAAAACTGCATGATAGGCACATCCAGCGGACTTCCATCCCTTACTTTCAGAGCCTTCACCACCGATATGGCCGGATCGCTGTCCTTCTCTATGGAAAGGATCGCCGCAGCCTTCCGCTGCAACTCGCTTCCCAAGTGTCCCCTCAGCTTCAGCCCGTTGGGGATAAAATGCAGTACCGTAACGATACACGTCTTGTAGATACCGGCCAGCCGGTACAGTTCTTCCACGACGGCTATGCTCTCCGCTTCATCGTTGGCGCATTTTATCAAATCCGCAATCCCGTCTATCACCACCAGATGAACACCGCCGTATTGATAATGGTACTTGTCCAAGCTCTGGATAATGGAAAGCAGGCGTTCTTTCCGGCTCATTCCCGTAAGACAATACGCCTTGAACCATTCCGGCATCGCCTCACGTCCGCATCGCCGCAGCAGGTTGCTGATATTCTTATACAGCTGTACTTCGCTCTGTTCCGTGTCATAGAACAGTACTGCCTTGTTCCTGCCGTTTTCGTGGAGCGTAACGCCCAGCGCATCCACATCCGTTCCGGTGGGACGGATAGCACCGGCAATCAGTGCCGCCACATAGTTACTTTTTCCCGTGCCTTCTCCGCCGGTGATACAAAGCAGGTTGCCTTGAGTTCCGAGAGGCACGTCATTTACCGATACGATCATCTGTGCAATGGGAGGCGGGTTGTTGAAATCCACCTCGCAGGATTTCAATGCCGACATGGTTTCACTGTATAAGGTTTCCAGATAGTCCAGAAAAAGCTTTATCAAATCCTCACGGCTGTTCCCCAGCATGAAGTAGTCCGATACATCCTTTTCCGTCTTTGTACCGGCAAGCGGGAGCAACAATCGTTTAACCCCGTATTCCTTCAGCTCCTCTTCACGCTTCGCCGAGCTTTTCAGCCCGGTACTGTCCACATCATAGAGGAGGATGATATGTTTGAACCGGAATGAAAGCCGGTGTATGACAGCCGCAGGGATAAAAGCCGTTTCCGAATTGAAACAGATCGCATGGAAGCCGTGTGCCGCCAGACTCATCACATCCTTTTCCCCGCCTGTGATAAAGAGCAGATCACCCTTTGCCGGCAGCTGCTCCAGCCCGAAACAGTAGTTGTCGCCAAAATCACCAGCATACAGGAACCGCATTTGTGAACACGGACGGTAAACCTTGATATGCTGTTTCCCCATATATCCGAACATCGGTTCATCGACGCTTGTCATGCAGGAAAAAGGCTTCCTTTCCTGGTTCTCGCTGCTGAACTTCTTCAGCGACACCGTCCGGTACGCTTTCAGAACATTTTCCCCGATTCCCGATTTGCTCCAAAAGGCAAGTTCCGCAGCCGTAAAGGGCTTTTGCACGACAGTATAAGGCCGGACGCTTTTCGCTTTCGGTTCTTCCGATACCACTTCACTCTTTTGGGGGACTTTGCTATGGCTCACATGATATTCCTCATGTGTGGACAGCCCCAAATGCAGATCACGGTTTATCATTTCCATGATCTCGACAAACTCTTTAGGCTCCTTGCAGCTAAGGCCGTTCAGCCTGCCCACCAGTTCAAAGCAGTCCCCCGAATAATCCTCATTCCCGAAATCCTTCATTTTAAATACACCTGCCTTGCGTTCGTAATAAATATTGCACGAAGCCTTCGTATCCTTATAAAAAGGGTTCAGGAAGTTCTTTCCCACCTTGAAGTCCACCGGCAGGTAATAGCGGAATACGGAAATGCCCTTTTCCGTCATTTTCAGTATATCATCCTTTCTTATCATTGCCGGTTCTCGTTAGGTAGTTCTTGCGAAAATCCTCCAATGTTTGAGGCTTGCACCGAATGGTACGCTCTTCCAGACAGCGTTCGACCTCCGACAGCTTGTACATACACCGTCCACGCAGCATGGAGTAGCTGATCAGGTTTTCATCCCTCAGGCGTTGCAATGTACGTGTACTGATTCCCAACGCTTCCGCCAGTTGGTTGCTGTCCAGCCAAGCCTCCTTTTTTTCTTCCGAAGGCAGCTGCGCTTCGGCTACATACCCGGCGATTTTTTCAATCTTCCCTACAAGCGCTTTATACGCTTCACTTTCAAATGTAATAACTTCCATAACAAACTTAATTTTTAATGTTTGCTGCAAAAGAATAACAATAAAAGGCAGCGCATGGGATACTATACGTGTACTACACCATGATTTTTTCGGTTCAGCGAAAAAGGAGGGGGAACCGCTTCACATAAATGGCGGTATCGAGGCGGACGGCAAGGCTGTAGGACTGATGCAGCATCCGCCCGGTGCAAGGGGCAAACCTATCCATATATATAGGTTCGCCCCTTGCACTGGGGATCTTTTTTAAAGATTTAATAATCAAATGTTTGGAAAATAAAAAGTAATGCCCTATCTTTGCGGTATCAGAGAACGGCTGACAAACGAATGCCTCTCACTGACAACAAGCGTTCCTATAAATCGTTACTAATTCGTTACGGTACAATTTTTTAAGGTTTACAAGAGCTTATAAATCAAAGATATAGACCGCTACGGTGAAAGCCCCAGGCGGATCACTAGACAAAGAATAAATCCCTGATAATCATTGATTATCAGGGATTTATTCTTTGTCTTTCTCTTGATTTCATCATTACAAGCGGTAGAAGTCGTCGTTGATAAGTCGTACTTTTAGGATATTCAGGAAAATAGGTATTATCTATCAGCCCAAATTCAGTGTAGCCAATACCACAAGCCGAACAAACGGCCTTAATTATTGAATAACAAACGGATATACTAGGGATGTCACAGGCTATTAGAGAAAGTTTTATGAAAATAAGTTCTTTGTTTGAGGAACAAGATGCAGCTACAACAGATATTCCTTTTGTTAAGTATCCTGATTATGAAAATCTGACTGAAGAAAATATTAGAATGGTTATCGGATTTAAATCAGCAAAATTATTACAGAGGAAAGATGATATTACTCTTCGGGGAATTCCTGCCCGAAAAGTAGTATCATGCCTGCACAGAGGAACATATAACAAACTGGCTAATTTATATAATGAGATATCCGAATGAATAAATGCAAACAGGTATAAAACCACAGAAACATCAATTGTTTTTTATTCATTGACTAATATGGAATGACAAGGTAGCTCTGCAATAAAAGTAGTGCCCAATCCTAGCTGAGAGTATACTTGTATTCGTCCGTTCATTTTATCGACAATAGATTTACAAATAGATAACCCCAACCCCACACCTTGTGCAAAAGAGTCCACTTTTTCAAATCTTTCAAATATCTTCTCCAACATATTCTGAGGAATACCACGACCGGTATCTTTTACCCCAATTCTAACGCAATGCTTATCTATTTCATAAAACACTTCCACATATCCACGAATCGTATTCTTCAAAGCATTTGAAAGAAAATTATTCAATATCTGCTTGATACGCAACTTATCAAGTTCCACCAAAGCATCATGTTCCGGATAACTGGTCAGAAGTTCCACACCAGAAGGAAGAAGACGAGCATATTCTGCCACACACTCATCAAGAAGCTCCGTAAGATTAAACCAATTCTGATGTAACTCCAAATATCCGGCTTCAATTTTAGACAAATCAATGATATCATTGATCAGATTAAGCAAAAGTTCGTTATTATGACTAATTAAAGAATTATAAAGCTCCTTTTCCACTACATTTTCCGCACTGGCCAACAGACTTGAAAAACCAACAATAGCATTCAACGGAGTACGGATTTCATGACTCATATTAGCCAAGAAGGCTGACTTTAAACGATCTGAAGCTTCAGCTCTATCACGTTCATTAACGAGCATTTCTTCTATCTGTTTCAAATCTGTAATATCATAATTAATACTAATCAATTCTATGACTTTATCTTGGGGTGCATATTTTCTGACAAAGAGATTAACATGCGTCCATGTACACTCTCCCTAAAGACACGTATTTTATGACTTAACTTATCAGCATTTCCTTTTTGTACCTCCTCAAAAAACTGAAGAATCAAATCACGGTCATCAGGATGAAAAGATTTATATGTACCAATAATCTCGGATAAAGGAGTTCCATACTCTTCTCCTATATTTTTATACCAACTTTTCTGTGCATGTCCCTGCTTGCTTAGAATATTAAAATGAGCATAACCCACTTTCGCATAGTCACCTATTAACTCAAAAAATTCCTCAAATTCCTGAATCTTATTATAAGCAACCGTAGTCTCCGTTTTATCAGCATTAATCAGCAGATAATTAACCGGATTATGATTCTCATCATACAAAGTAGTTACTTTAGTCACAAGATCGATTGTACCTTCCGCCTTATTATTCGAATAATATTCTCCTAACTTTGAGAAATCATAGCGAAAAGTAAAGTCCGCATCCTCATTATTCCTCAACCTCTCCTTCATCTCTTCCGGGAAAACTGGATTCTCGAAAATATTGATGCCTAGAAGTTCCTCCTTACTATCTACATGAAACAAATCCAATTCTTTATCATTGAGGTCGACCAATACTCCCTCCTTATTATACAACTCAATGCCAACAGGCAAATTCTTATAAATATTATGTAAAAGCCGTTCACTACGTTGTAAAGCCTGACAAGCTATTGCAGTATCCGGTCCGTCCTGCATTTCTGCAATGCCATACACAATCGTATTTCCCTTATCATCTACTTCTCGAAAACAAATCTTACTACGCATCCAAACTGACCCTTTTTGGTTTTTTAATAAATAAACGACTTCCGACATCGACTGTACATCGAAAGAGCGAACCGTTGTCGGACCTTGTTCTTCATTCAAAATACGTTTATTGAAATCCTCAAAACTAATAGTCCCTGTTTCATCCAAATTCAGAATCTCAGATATATATTCGGAACAGGTATAACATTCCGTTGCCAAATTAGCTTCCCACCACCCCATATTGGCATTAGCCATTAACTTTGATAAGAACACAAAATCTTGTTGTTTGCTCATAATTGATGAAGTAAAGACATTATCCATTAATCATTTCAACACATTCACGAGCACAAAATTAGATATTACAGGCTTCCCATTCTTTCAAAATGACACTTTTTTAGCATATTATAAGAAGAATAGCCACTAATACCTACTTTCTATAGTATTAGTGGCTATAACATTTACAAATATTTGCTTAAATAGTTTTTCGTATGATTACCAGCATTTTAGAAGGCTAAATAATCAAAGTAAAAAGATATGCTTCTATTTTCTAATTGATTCGTAAACAGTTTTTGCCATTATTTTGGCACCTTCTTCATTCGGATGAATTTTGTCCGGAAAGAGTTGTGGTATTCCATCCATTGCCGTATGAAGATCAATTATATCCAACTTGTTTTTCTTGGCAACTTTTTTAATCATCGGAATAATTTCTTTAGAAATAATATCATCGTTGATACTTTCATTAGCTTGGTATGCCTTAGAAGGGTAACAGAGATAGATTTTCGGTTGGGCAGGCAATGCCTTGAAAGCATCAATCATAGTCTGCATATCTTTCGTGAAGTCGGCTTTATGTTTCCAGTTAAACGATTTACTGTCATTTGTTCCCAGTTTGATAACCACAACATTAGGATTGAAAGCTAATGCATCCTGATAAGCCTTTTCATTCATATAAGGACGATCACCCTTATTCAGCAACGTGCGGGCACTTACTCCGAAATTCTTTACCCAATAACCGTCACCCAGCATACGACTTAAAACAGAAGGATAACTATCACGATCACGATTCTTAATCCGTGCTCCATACGTAATACTATTGCCAATACAAGCTACACGAACGGCATCCTTACGGGGAGCTTTGAAACTACGTAACCATGAAGTCAGTTCGTTCAACATCTCATCCTTATAAAGGAAACCTTCACGAATTCCCCAACCATGACCACCGGAAGGGTAAATATGCAGAACAGCAGGAACACCATTCTTATTCAGAGCCAGATAATAATTCACTCCATTAGCGGGCGGAACAGCCTTATCATCATCACTATAAACGATAAAAGCACGCGGTGTTTCTTTTGTCACTTGCTTCTCATTAGAATACTCCTTTTCCAACTCAGCAGAAGCATCCTTACCCAAAAGGCTGTTATGGGAACCCATGTGAGTATACGACTTATCCATTGTAATTACCGGATAGAAAAGAATCTGGAAATCAGGACGAAGTTCCGGTTTGGCATGAGTCGCGATTGTCGATGCAAGATGTCCGCCGGCAGAAGATCCCATGATACCGATATCTCTCGGATTCAGATTCCATACATCAGCACTGTCCCGCACTATCTTCATGGCAGCCTCGGCATCCGAAATAGGAAGTGTACGGTCACCATTCGGCATACGATATTTCAGAACGATCAATGCGATACCCTGTTTGTTGAAATACGGTGCCCAATCATATCCTTCGTGGTCTACAGCCAAGTGCGAATATCCACCACCCGGGCACGCCACTACAGCACGACCTGTAGCCAAATCCGGCGCCGGAAGAAATACGCGAAGCGAAGGTTGTTCAATATCAAAAGGGTTCGGAGCATTCTGAGCTACCGCCTGAGAACCTGTGAACCATAAAAGCAACAGGAATAAAAGAATAGAAAATTTCTGTTTCATAGTATCTGTATACTTTGATTAATGAATGATTTAATGTGCGAAGATAGTAAATTTATGTATCTTTGCGCCTCCTTTTAAATAGAAAAAGAAATGCAAGGAATTAAAAACCTGACACACGGGCCAATCAATCGTCAACTATTCAATTTAGCAATGCCTATCATGGCTACGTCATTTATCCAAATGGCATACAGTCTCACGGATATGGCATGGGTAGGACGGCTGGGTAGTGAAGCCGTAGCAGCCATTGGTTCTGTCGGAATCCTGACCTGGATGTCCGGTTCTATCTCCCTATTAAATAAGGTAGG
>ERZ773193.4164-NODE-4164-length-12012-cov-2.246717_pt1 | contig 12012 bp, 9 predicted proteins | sample MGYA00511110_ERZ773193 | MGnify/ENA primary metagenome ERZ773193 (study PRJEB29015, sample SAMEA2737784) | human gut metagenome | biome: human gut; feature: human-associated habitat; material: faeces | place: China | collected 2012 ...
GACGATGCGAATGCGCATGGGGGGGGGTATTCTCAGCCTTATTCTTACGGGCAGTCTTTGTATTTTAGGAGCGGCTCAAGCTGCAGAAACGCTTCCCTTCTTTTCGTCATTTGCAATTTCTCTCGTCGCCTCTTTAGTAGCTATTTCTCTTTCTCAAAGATCGTTCAATCGTGTATCTTCAGGTGTTTGGTCAGAGTCTTTCGTTTTGTTCTTGACTTTCGGAGCAACAGGGGCGCTCACGGTTTTCTTCGATTTTCTCGATAATCCAATTCTGTCTTTTTGTATCCCGGCTTGTATATATTTTTGCTGTATTAGAGAGAGGCTGACGCTTCGTCGCGTTATCGGCCTGTTTGCTGCTATAGGGCTTGGGTGGTGCTTTGGGTATGCCGCTCTTTGGGTTTTTAAATGGGCTGCAACAGCACTTGTGACAGGGGAAGATGTCTTTGGTCAGGCCTTTAATCAAGCATTTATTCTAACAGGCGGCATTGAGCGAGAAGGCATCGAAAGAGGTCCTTTGCAAGCGATAGCCGCGAATTTAAGACCGCTTGGTTTTATGCGAGCAGTTTTGTTTGCTTCTCTTATAGGTGCTCTTGTATGTATCTTGAGTTCGGTAATACGCTATTTTCGCACTAAAGACGATAAGCTTAAAACTCTTTTGCTGGTTTCTGTCGCATTGCTCTTGATTAGCTTCGTCCCTTATCTCTGGTATGCCGTTCTTTCGGATCATTCGATCATGCATGCTGGGCTTATGACCTATCGTGACCAGATAGGCGCTCTATTTCCTTGGCTTGCGATCATTGCGCTTACAGTGCTCTTGGCTTATCAAAAGCGAAAAGGAGCAAAAGAAATAGACGAGAGCAACAGGTCTTTTTTAGATTAACCTAAACCAGCGAATGCTATTGTTGTAACACGCGTTTCTTTGAGCACGTCTCTTCGGGTATGCTGAGTGGTAAAAGGCTCGATCGCGATGGACATAGGGGCAGGTTGATCAAGAGCATCGAACAAAAGCAGTATTTTCAGCGTCTTCTCGTTACAGGTGGTGCTGGTTTCATGGGGTCGAATTTTGTCCGTTGGGTGATGGCGAATCAGCCTGATGTTCGGGTGATCGTATTTGATAAGCTCACTTATGCGGGAAATCGTGCGAACCTAGCGGGACTTCTCGAGGAACGTTTGACATTCGTTCAGGGCGATATTTGCGATGCGCAGCTTGTTGATAGACTAGTTGGCGAAGTCGACGCGATCGTTCATTTTGCAGCAGAGTCTCACAACGATAATTCGATAGTCGACCCACTTCCTTTTCTTCGTTCCAACATAGAGGGCACCTTCATGCTTTTGGAAGCAGTGCGCAAGCATGGCGTGCGCTTTCATCACGTTTCAACTGATGAGGTATACGGGGATTTGCCCTTTTTCAACCATATGGCACAGCAAGCAATGCATTTGGAGGAAGCCTCTCAAATATCTGATGACAATAGTACTGGTGTTCTGTCCGGCAGCTTGGAAGGTTGTGTGATAAGCGGCCAACTGTATCCAGATAGATTCACTGAAGGGAGCCCGTATCGACCGAGCAGTCCTTATTCAGCGACGAAAGCAGCATCTGATCTGCTCGTGCGAGCATGGTGTCGAACATATGGGTTGCCAGTCACCATCTCAAATTGTTCGAACAATTATGGACCGCGCCAACATGTTGAGAAGTTCATCCCGCGCCAAATCACGAGAATTCTTTCAGGCAAGTGTCCTCAGCTCTATGGAGACGGGCTCAATGTGCGCGATTGGATTCATGTCGATGATCATTCGCGTGCAGTTTGGGAGATTCTTACGCGTGGGCGGCTGGGTGAGACCTATCTGATCGGGGCTGATTGCGAGCGGAGCAACATCGATGTGTTGCGCATGATTCTTGTTGCGATGGGGCGCGATGTTAACGATTTCGAATGGGTGGGGGATCGACCCGGGCACGATCGCAGATACGCGATCGATGCCACTAAACTCAAGCGTGAACTTGGTTGGCAGCCCGAACGTACCGATTTCGAGTCTGGCTTGCGCGAGACTATCGCTTGGTACGACCAGAATCGAGATTGGTGGGAAGGCACGAAGAGTGCCACCGAAGAAAAGTATGCCAAGCTCGGTCAATAGCTAACTACTAGGCGATCAGGCGCTTCGGTTTTGGCGATTATGGTCAATTTTCCTTATGGCGAATTCATTGGCAGCTAGTGGTAGGTATTAGATTTTTTGTTTGACTGGGCGCATTGAAAGGAACGAGCATGTCTGATTAGGCTATTTCTGGGAATTTTACGTTCACGGAGACTTCTATCGAAGGCGTGAAGATCGTCGACGTAAAAGCCTATGGCGACGATCGCGGCTACTTCATGGAGACGTATAAGCGCCCTGATTTTATTGCCGGTGGGATTGACTGTGAGTTCGTACAAGACAATCAATCGTCTTCGACGCGCGGCGTGCTGCGCGGGTTGCATTATCAGATCGAGCACCCGCAGGCGAAGCTCGTGCGTGTTGTTTCAGGCAAGGTCTTCGATGTTGCGGTTGATCTGCGCAAAGGTAGCCCGACGTATGGCAAGTGGGAGGGCGTAGTGCTTTCTGCTGAGAATAAGCGCCAGTTCTTCATCCCTCGTGGGTTCGCGCACGGCTTTCTCGTTTTATCCGATACTGCCGAGTTTTGCTACAAATGCGATGATGTCTACCACCCCAACGATGAAGGCGGCCTCATGTGGAACGACCCCACCATAGGGATCGAGTGGCCGGCGCTCGAGGGTGATGCCGAATTTGATCCGTCCAAGATCATCCTGAGCGAGAAGGATAAGATTCATCCAAGCCTTGGTGAGGTTTAGTTTTTAATACGTTTTACTATACGGCTCTTGCAGCTGTGTGTAATTCTGACTGTATGTACGCTAATCCCAATGCAGACTTCTTTCTAAAGTTCTCTTGAAATTGATAGGGTTGAGCAAGTTTAATATGCACATGCCGTTGAGCGTAAGGTTGTCATATGCTTTTAATAAGAGGTCTGAGCTCGAAAGAATATGCGCTTCCCGCTGATGATGGGTTAATAGGATGTCGGGATTTGGCAACTGCCGTTTTGGGCGAAGTCGGACCGACAGGATATGTTTTTTCTGGGTATTACGAGCGCTTGTTTTGCTCGAACCTATACGGCATTCAGGGGCATATTGAAAATCTGAAATTGCTTCCGCAAAACTGGAATATGCTTTTTCGACTGACGCTCGATCCTATGGTGGCAGATAGCTATCTAACATTTTTCCATGTGGTAGAACCTGAGGTTACCGATAGATGGCTGAGAGAAAACTATAAGGAAGATTCCCATTTCATATTTTACGAACCGCAGATCGATCTTCCTGCGTATCCGTGCGTGTATGGCGATGGTTATTGTGGTTCATCCCTGATCTATCTTGATACCCCAGAGGAACTGAATGCTCGTGAAACAGGAATAAACAACATCGGTTTATTGGCTCTCATAGACGAGGAATTCGATGATCAAGTTGAGCAAGAAATCATCGGATCCTATTTGTGGAACTCGATGACAGCTTTTGCCCCTTTGTTCAATCGGATTAGAGATGAGAAATTCGACGAGCGCGAGAACGAGTTTAGACTAATGGCGCGCGGAAAGCGACATTTTGATCGTGATGAGATTCGGTTAGAGAACTTGCCGGATATAGTGCTGAAATGCGACGATGAATTCTTTAGGGCAGTCTACTTGTCTACGGGCGAATTAGTGTTATTAGATTCCTGTGATCAGCAGCAAAGCATTGAAGAGGTGGCATGGAAATATCGTTCGCCTATTCTTGTTGAATCTTTTAAACAAATTGACGTGCGTGACACGGCGCTTAGATGTGGCTATATTGGCGACCGCAACACATGTAGGAAATTTGTTAGAGACGAGCTTCGACGCATGCGAAAGGGGCATTTCTATCAATCAGTAGCCCCTAAAGCAGTTAAGCACTTAAGTAATTTTCTTGTGCCGGAAGACTCGCTTGACGAAAAAGATATATTGATCAGGATGCCTGACGAAGGATTCTATTCGTTTGTCGGTCCAGGCGTTAAGGTAGAAGCATGCCCAAATCCGATGGAAAGAGGCTTATTCGATCCAATTTCAGCATACACTTCAGCTTTGGAATTTGTGATTGGAACGGAATATCCGGATGAGTGTATGCCTCTACCGAGAGATGGCGCACATGAGTTTCTGCACAGTTCGCTCGGACCTTGGCTGCCCATGGAGCTTTATAGAGAGATTCCTGAAGAAAGCATTGAGAAGGAGCTGCAACTTATAAAACAGGGTCGAGTGGAACTGGGAATATTTACTGATTATCCGCCGTTTAGCTCTCTATTCGATGTGGACAGAGTTAGGGAGCGGCTTGATAGGAATATCACTCGATCTAACATGGAGACTTATCTTCAGAATCATCAAATTGTTTTGGATGATCCGGCTGTTCATCGAGCGTACGAAAAGAACATAGCCAATTTAATGAGAAATTTTGATACAGCTAAGCACCAAGGTTTCGAAGAGATCATCAAAACAATGCCAGCATGCTACAAAGAGCTAACAGGACTTTTGCGAGTAGCCGATTTTAAAGACGGATTATGCGTCGGTTCTCGTAAAGATTTCAATGGTTTTGTTGCAGTATTTCGAATCAATCCAGATGATCTAGCGTGTGATTGTGTGGAATCGAGCGATTGCGAGAAGAATTTATCGTTCTCTCTTAATCCGGTGATTCCTCAGCTGAAATTCGATTTATCAAAGTTTTCTTATGCGGTATCTCCGCAACTTGAATGGACAGATCAGATCCTCGGCGCAGCTCATAGTATTCAGAAGGCAGCGTTGGTTTTTTCGCACACTCTTTCCAAAGGAGTTTGGAGATTAAGTTGCACCTGTTGTTCAGACGGAGAGCAGAATGGGTCGGTATTCGTCAAATTAAGGCCTTATAAGATCATCTGCGGGGGAGAATTAGATGACGAAAAAAGGCAGCTGATCAGTAGCGAGCTAGGTGATTTGGTCGAAATCGAGTTCGAGTAAAGGTTTAACTTGTTTCGAGGCGATGAGCAATAGCCTGGGTATGATAGGTGGCGCTATGTCGTTGATGACTCGAAGTTGCGCCGCGAGCTTAGTTGACAACCTCTGCATACCGACTTCGCGGTCGGCTTGTATTAGGCTATTGCCTGGTACGCTAAGAGCCTCAATTGGTGGGAAGGCGTGCAGTTTAGATCAAGGGAAATGAACTATGTTTTCTTCCCTTATGATATGGCAATGAGGTATGCGGATAGGGTCTCAGGAAGCACGATCGCGTAAACCTCTAATACGATTCAGCTTAGTCGAGTTTCTTTTGCCGCCACCTGTGAATACTCTTTTAGGATTTATGAGCGGAATCGTTTTTTTAGGGAGACTATTACCTGCTTGTATAGTTGTCGTCAATGATTGATTCAGGATAAGATACTACAATGATGAGTTTCTTACTTATAAGCATTTAATATTTTCAAGTACCATATTATGGACATCGAAAGTTGTAAAGAACTGCATAATACTTAACAGGATTGTCGCACTAGAAATCGCACCAAAAACGAAATACTCTAGTGCGGCAGCACGATTGACTAGGAGTCGAGCCCACCAGTCAAATTGGCAAGAATGCACGGAGGGGGATTATCGTGCAGATAGCTCATATTTCTGATGCCGGCAAAATGGAGCCGATTAAGGACCATTTAGAGCTAGTTGCCAATAAGGCAGCCAAGTTCGCAAAGAGTTTTGACTCGGCTGACTGCGCTCATTTGGCAGGAATCCTGCATGATGTTGGGAAGTATTCGGCAGGATTCCAAAAGCACATTTTAGACAACGGTCCTCGCGTTGACCATTCCTCGGTAGGAGCAAGCCTGATCGCAAATGTTGGGCTAGACGCTAAGATTGGGTATCCGCTCGCTTACTGTATTGCTGGTCACCATGGTGGGTTACCGAATGGAGGCTCATCTGCTGATAACGAGGAAGAGCCAACTTTAAATGCGCGCATTAGACGGAAGCGATCGGCGTGCGATTCTGTTTTCCCCCTCTTTGCAGAAGACGGGCTGGAATTAAGAGCACCAGAGATCCCTGATTTTTTGTACCAAGGAAGCAAGGATGGCTTTTCTGTTTCATTCTGGACACGTATGTTGTTCTCTTGTCTTGTGGATGCTGACTTTTTGGCTACAGAAGAGTTCATGAATGGCTGCGAACGCAAAAGGGCTGGCTCGCATTCGCTTCAGGATCTGTGCATGACTCTTGAGGAGGGGTTAGCTTCATTTTATCCGCCTAAAACTCTTCTCAACATCAAGCGATGCGCCATTCTAGATCAATGTAAAGAGGCGGCAAACGGTGAAAAGGGATTCTATTCTCTTACTACCCCTACAGGCGGAGGAAAAACTCTAGCATCAATGCGTTTTGCACTTAACCACGCATCTCAGCCTGATCATATGATTGAGCGAGTTATTTATGCGATTCCCTATACGTCCATTATCGAGCAGACAGCACAGGTATTTCGTGATTATCTTGGTGTCGATAATGTCTTGGAGCATCATTCAGGATTTGATTTTGACGCAGATGAGCTAGGAACAGGCGCCTCTCCAGAAAAGATAAAAATAATGGAGCGGCTTCGACTTGCAAGTGAAAATTGGGATGCTCCTATTGTTGTTACAACGAACGTGCAATTCTTTGAATCTTTATATTCAGATAAGACCTCACGATGCCGTAAGCTACACAACTTAGCAAATAGTGTCATTGTATTGGATGAGGCACAGATGATACCGATAAGTCAGCTGCGTCCGTGTATTGAGGCGTTAAAAGAGCTAGTGGAGCATTATGGTTGCACAGTCTTATTTTGTACGGCAACTCAGCCTGCTTTGTCGAGCGTTTTTGGCGAGCTCGATATGGTTCACGAGATTTGTCCAGATGTGCCAGAGTTGTTTGATGCGTTGAATAGAGTGTCTTATTTGTACCAGGGGAAACTTGACGATGAAACTTTAGTTGATCAGCTACTTGCGCAAGACCAGGTTCTTTGCATTGTGGATAGCCGAAAACAAGTGCGCAACCTTTACGATCTACTGAAAGGTAAGACTGGTGATTCGGAGAGCGTGTTTCATCTAAGCACGCTTATGCATGCACATGACCGGTCCCGAACCATAGCTCGTATTAAGTATCGTTTGAAAAATCAGCTTCTTTGCAGGGTTGTCTCAACTTCGCTTGTAGAAGCAGGAGTTGATCTGAATTTCCCTTGTGTCTATCGGGGTATGAATGGCCTCGATAGTATTATCCAGGCTGGTGGGCGTTGCAATAGGGAAGGGGGAGAAAGCCCAGAAAACAGCCATGTGATGATATTCGAGCCGGATGCTTCCTATATCATTCCGGAGAACAAAAGAATGTATAAGTCGTTAAATCTTTTGATTGGGAAAAAGACAAAAGATTCGTATTACGTCTGTGAAAAAGGAAGCCGGAACTATCAGAAACAGAAGAAAAAGGTTGCTTTAACGCGCACGGATTTGATCAAAAAGGTTCTAATGAAAAAAACGAGCCATTGCCACTGCATCAGCCGCAGTATGTTGAGGAGTATTTCAATCGTCTATACAAGATGCGAAGAAACGGGATGGATAAGAAAGATGTTCTTCGGCAACTGTCGGAAAGCAGTGTTTATTCCATTCCGTTTCGTGATATTGGGCGCGACTTTCGTTTGATTGACGATGCTTCGTTTACAGTAGTGATTCCTTGTGAAGAGATAGAGCATGAGATAGAAGCTGTTCGCGAAGGAAACGCAAGTGCTCATACTATACGGAAGCTGTCTCGATTCTCGGTGAATATTTACGAACGAATGCGTGATGAACTGCTTTCGAGCGGTTTCATAGCGTGTCTATTTGACGACGTGTATGTGCTATTGATGGAAGAGAGATACTTGTCTGAACAGGGTCTTCTTTTAGATGAGGTACAGGGCGAAGGAATCATGTGGTAGGAGTGGTGTTGTAGAAACTAATGAGGGGCACCGAAGGCACCCCTCATTAGTAGTTGGCAGTTTGGCCCAACTGAAAAAGATTTTATTTCAATCCACGCATCTCTTTATGCGACTATCGTAGTCTATTTCATTCAGAAAAGAATTAACTAAAAATTATTTTGAAAAAAATTATTGACCTTAAAACTATATCTGGATAAGCTGATCAGTAGATGAGGTCCCTCGTTCTCCTTGGTTGCAAGGAATGCATGCTGCAAAGTCAATTCGGTAGAGGAGTTCATCTATCTAGAATATCAATAGGGCATATATGAAGAAAAAAGGAGGGTTTCATGAGGGGAAGTAAGAAGCAAAAGTCTATGAAAGAAAGGAGGTGGTTCCATGGCTTACGGCATTAAGGTGGAGGTGTGGGGAGACAGAGCGCTATTCACGCGCCCTGAGCTCTCGGTAGAGCGTATGACCTATGACGTTATCACGCCAAGCGCTGCACGCGGCATTCTAGAGTCAATCTATTGGCATCCAGGTATGCGCTATAAGATCGATCGTATTCATGTGCTGAATCCGATCAAATTCACGAGCGTCCGCCGTAACGAAGTTAAATCAAAAGCGCTTTCCTCTGCTGTACGCACGGCTATTACAAAAGATGGCCCACTGCCATACATCGACACGCATGAAGAAATCCAGCAACGTGCTTCGGTCATGTTGACCGATGTTCGGTATGTGATCGAGGCTCATTTCGATATGACGGAGCGGGCTACCAAGGAGGATAATCCTGGTAAGTTCAAGGACATCCTTATGCGTCGATTGCGTCGCGGGCAGTTTTACTCAGCGCCTTATTTCGGAACGAGAGAGTGTAGCTGTAATGTTCAGGAATGGAGCGGTGGGGATCCTCGCAAAGAAAGCTATTACGCCTCGAAAGAATGTCGCGACCTGGGACTCATGCTCTATGACATGGATTATTCTGACGTTGATGCGCATGGCATCGCACAAAACATCACTCCAATGTTTTATCGAGCGATCATGCGTCATGGTGTGATTGATGTTGCGGGAAGTGAGGTGTTCAGATAATGCTTAAAGCTCTTGTTGATTATTACGAATACCTCCGCGCTCAAAATAAGGAGGGAGTTGTTGCTCCAGGTTGGAGTCCTACGAAAGTTACCGCTTTTCTCGATCTTGACCAGGAAGGCAATCTTGTAAATGTCATCCCTGTTGAGGAAAAACGCGGAGTAGAACGTACGGTTCCAAGGCAAGTTGAGCGTTCTTCAGGCGTTGCTGCAAATCTGCTCTGTGACACTTCTTCATATCTTTTAGGAATAGATGCAAAAGGAAAGCCTGAACGCTCTGTGAAGTGTTTCGAATGTGCTCGAGAACTCCATACGAAGACATTGAGTTCATGTGAGAGCACTGCGGGAAAAGCGATACGTTCTTTTTTCGAAAAATGGGATCCAACAGAGGCTGCATCCAATCAGGTCGTACAAGAGCACGAAGAGCTTTTGCTTGCTGGGCGTAATCTTGCATTTTCGATTGAAGGGCATGAAGCACTTAACGATGAGGCAATCGTAGAGCTGGTAAATAAAAGAGCATCTTCCTTGGAAGATGCTGATTCTTCTGCCAGCCAAGTAAGCCTGATAAGTGGGGAGAAACTTCCCGTTGCACGCATTCATCCGAAGATCAAAGGTGTACGAGGAACGCAATCGAGCGGCGCAGTGCTCGTAGGATTCAATGCACCTTCGTTTACTTCATACGGACACGATGAAGATCAGGGGTTGAACGCTCCGATTGGCGAGTATGAGGCATTCGCTTATTCAACGGCGCTTAATTATCTCTTGTCAGATCCTGGTCATCATATACAAGTGGATGACACAACTATCGTATTTTGGACTCTTGAACAAGATGAGGAGCGTTCGGAAGACATCATCCAGATGGTCGAACCCGGAGCACTCCTTCAGCTTTCTTCTGCTTCTGCAGAAGAGCCAGATGAAACGCCGAATGCACAATCACGACAAGAAAAGGCTGATCAAAAGATCTCTTCCATCATGAAGGCAGTTGAGCAGGCAAAAAAAGTAGGCGATTCGAGCATAGATGCGCCATTTTTCGTAATGGGACTTGCACCAAATGCTGCCCGTGTTTCAGTTCGGTTCTTCCTGGTGAGCGCTTTTGGTGACCTTGTAACTAATATAAGCAGGCATTATGAGCGGATGCAGCTCGCACGGGGTCCGTTCGGAAGAACGTATCTTTCGCCTCAACGCATTATTTACGAGGTGGAGAACCCGAATTCGAGAACGAGTACAGCCGCAAGAAGACTGACGGGAGCATTGATCAGGGCAATCTTAACGGATACTGCGTATCCAAATGCGCTCTTTCAACATGCGATGGCGCGTTTGAAGGCAACGCAGGATAACGAAGAAAAGCACGTGAAGAAAGTGGATTATGGCAGAGCAGCTATTATTCGAGCTTTCTTGATCAAAAACTATGGAATCAGCGAAAAGGAGTTAACGGTGGATCTGAATACGGAAAGGGGCAGCGTTCCTTACAACTTAGGAAGATTATTTGCTGCGATGGAAAAAGTACAGGAGGAAGCAGCTTGGGTAGACGAGAGGAAACTCAATTCGACCATTGCCGATCGTTATTTCGATTCAGCATGCGCCACGCCAGGAATCGTGTTCCCTGTTATTGGCAAGCTAAACAATACCCATTTATGCAAGCTTCGTAAGAATGGACGTGGCGGTGCAAAAGCAAAGTTGATTGCCGATTTGAACATGAAGATACATGCAAGAACAGAGCATTATCCATCTCGTTTAACGCTGGAAGAACAAGGCGATTTTGTTATGGGCTATTGGTGTCAGCGCCAAGATTTCTTTACGACCAAAGATAAGACAGAAACAAAGACTGAGGAGAACTAGTATGAATAACCCTATCAAGAATAGATACGATTTCATCGTTTACTTCGATGTTGAGAACGGCAACCCTAATGGTGACCCAGACGCGGGCAATCTTCCACGTGTTGATCCGGAGCAGGGTTATGGCATCGTAACGGATGTTTGTTTGAAGCGGAAGATTCGTAACTATGTTGAGCTGGTGAAAGAAGATGAACCAGGGTTCGATATCTACATCAAGGAAGGTGTACCGCTGAACTCCAGCGACATGAGGGCGCTCGAATCAGTCGGTATCGACACGAGCAAGAGCGATACTGCTATCAAGGATGCGGTCAAAAAGATGAAGAAGGATGACCCGCAACTCGATTATCTGATTCGAAATTTCATGTGCAGTAACTACTTCGACATTCGAACCTTTGGTGCTGTCATGACTACATTCGTGAAGAACAACCTCAATTGTGGTCAGGTGCGAGGCCCTGTTCAATTGACTTTTGCGCGAAGTGTTGACCCAATTATTCCTCAGGAAGTAACCATTACTAGGGTCGCGATTACTACAGAAGCTGATGCAGAGAAAAAAGGCACTGAAATGGGTCGCAAACACATCGTTCCTTACGGCTTGTATCGCTGCGAAGGCTTCGTTTCTGCTGCCCTTGCCGAAAAGACCACAGGATTTTCTGAAGAGGACCTTGAGCTACTTTGGGAATCGATTATCAATATGTTTGAACATGATCATTCTGCGGCACGAGGAAAGATGGCGGTTCGGCAGCTCATCGTGTTCAAGCATGAAAACAAGTTAGGTAACGCGCCAGCGCATCAGCTCTTCGATGCGGTGTCTATAGAGAAGAAGAGTGGGGTGGATAGCCCGAGATCGTTTGACGATTATGAAGATATAGCCATCAATGCTGAAGCGATTCCTGAAGGCGTAACGTTGGAGTTTAAGATTTAGAGTTTTCGGAGTGTTCTGCGGCTGTAGAGCACTCTTTTTGTTGACTGAGTTGGCTCGTGATTTGTACTAGCTAGAATGGCCGGGATCAAAGAAGGCGAAAAACAGATATGTATTTAGAAGAGGATTTTCTTGCATTATCGGGCATTCAGCATTTCTCATTTTGTGAGAGACAGTGGGCTCTTATCCATATCGAGCAACAATGGAATGAAAATTT
>ERZ773193.4165-NODE-4165-length-12011-cov-4.686517_pt1 | contig 12011 bp, 9 predicted proteins | sample MGYA00511110_ERZ773193 | MGnify/ENA primary metagenome ERZ773193 (study PRJEB29015, sample SAMEA2737784) | human gut metagenome | biome: human gut; feature: human-associated habitat; material: faeces | place: China | collected 2012 ...
AAAAGAACTGATTATACAGAACAAGATCAGCAGATTATGGGATGAATTGTTTGAAGAAGTTCCGGATATTGTACAGAGAGAGTCCCGGAATAAGAATCTCCTTTTACAGTCGCGGCTCAGAGAGATGATGCAGTTTATAGAAAACCATTATAAAGAACGAATTTCTTTGGAAAGGCTGGCGGCGGAAGCGAATATTAGTAAAAGTGAAGCCCTTCGATGCTTTAAGCGTGGAATAGGGACGACTCCGGTGAAATATTTGATCGATTACAGGCTGGAGAGGGCAAAAGAATTATTGTGTAAGACGAATGATACGGTTATTCGGGTTGCCGCAGATGTGGGAATAGATAATACAAGTTATTTTGTAAGAATATTTAAGAAAATGTATGGGATGACACCAGGAGCATTCCGGGAAGAAGAAGGACTGAAAAAGGCTGGAGAAAAATAACATATTAGAAGAAATTCTCCGAATTTAGTTGACTTTTTGATACATCATGATATCATTACTTCGTATGGCTGAAGTGTTCGGGAGGGCGGAACAACTGGCTTTGTAAGAAGAACAAAAGAGAGAGGTTTTGGGAAAAGGAAAATGAGTGTGAAATACGATTACGAGAGAATTGTACAGGGGATCCTGGACATTGGGGAAGCTATGATTAGATGTGGAGCGGAGAACTTTCGTCTGCAGGACAGTCTGTACCGTATTTGCAGAAGTTATGGATTTGTAAAGTATGATATTTTTGTTATACCAAGCAATATCCAGATTACGGCAGAGACACCGGAAGGGCAGATTATTACACAGATCCGACTGGTAGAAATAGGGGAATGTGACTTTGACAAGCTGGATTATCTGAATAATCTGTGCCGTAAAGTCTGTAAAGAAAAGCCGGATGCAAAAGAAATGAGAAGACAGTTTGAAGAAGTGATGGGAAGACCGGAACAGAAGTGGTACACCCATTATGCGGCCGGTATTTTAGGTGGTACCGGATTCGCGGTATTCTTTGGATGTGATATAAGGGATGCGATCATTGCGGTGATCGTATCAATTGTGATCGTTGCAGCAGGGAACTGGCTGGCCGAACGTGAGAAGAACCTGCTGGCATATAACCTGATCTTATCGTTTATTGCAGAGATGATCATTCTGTTATCTGTTAAATTTGGATTTGCGGATCATGGGGAGCGGATCATGATCGGAATTGTCATGCTCCTGATCAGTGGACTGAGTACGACGAACGGAATCCGTGATCTGCTTCAGAAAGACTTTATCTCCGGATCGATCAATATCATGAATTCCATGCTTGGTGCTTCCGGAATCGCATTTGGTACGGCGATACCGATGATTCTTTTTGGCGGTGTAGAGGCGGAAGGATTTATCCTTACCCCGAATCTGATCGTACAGCTGATTTCCTGTACCGCAGCCTGCGTGGGATTTGCACTGTGGTTTAAGATCCGGGGCATGCAGGTAGTTTACTGTGGAATCGGAGCATTTTTTACATGGCTGATTTATGCACTTGTTTATGAGGCGCGTCCAAGTAACTTCCTTGCAACTACAATTGCGGCGACATTCGTTGCATTCTATGCATTTATTATGTCGCGGATAAATAAAGCACCATCAACAATTTTCCTGACAGCGTCTGTATTCCCTCTGATTCCTGGACCGAATCTGTACTATGTAATGTACGCATGCGTAAGCGGGAATATGCATATGCTCCTGGAACAGACGATCACACTTTTTGCAACCTGCGTTGCAATTGCATTTGGATTTAACTTTGTAGATATTGCATCAAGAACTATCATGCGTGGTATGAAGGTAGAATATCACATTGGAAAAAGTGACAGATAAATAAAAAGTTTCAGCCGCGGATTTCATTCTGCGGCTGAAATTTTAGCCTGTGTGCCGGGAATATGCCTGGATGAGAGCAGATTCCAGATGCACCTGGACAGTTCGAAGGCTTTCGTAAAAAATTATTTAATTTCTTGACTTTATACTTTCGGTATGGTACACTAACCTAGCGAATGGAAGTATAGGTCTTTTTTTTATGCCTATTTTTAACAAAGAAAGTTTCAGGCGTGAAGCTTTCACGACAGCCTCGCAAGCTGTCATGCAACTAAAAATTAGAACATAAAAAGCGAGGTGGAAGTTGTGCGTACAAGAATTACACTGGAATGTACAGAATGCAAGCATCGTAACTACAACATGACAAAGGATAAGAAGTCTCATCCGGAACGCATGGAAACAAAGAAATACTGTAGATTCTGCAAATCACACACATTACACAAAGAGACGAAATAGTCGTTGAAGGGAAGTGAATGTTATGGGCGAATCTAAAGACAAAGCGAAGACAAAAGAGAAGAAAACTCCTTTCTTCAAAGGTCTGAAAGCTGAGTTTAATAAGATTATCTGGCCAGACAAAACCACACTTACCAAACAGACAGCTGCGGTCGTAGTTGTTTCCGTTATCTTAGGAGCGATTATCACGATCTGTGATATCCTGGTAAAATTCGGGGTAGATTTATTAGTTAGATAAGATACTGATAAATGGTAATGCAGGAAAGGTGAGTTTATGGCAGAAGCAAAATGGTATGTTGTGCATACCTATTCAGGGTATGAAAACAAGGTAAAAGCCAACATTGACAAAACGATCGAGAACCGTCATCTGGAAGATGAGATCCTTGAGGTCCGTGTTCCGATGCAGGAAGTTGTCGAATTGAAGAACGGCGTACAGAAAGCGTCTCAGAAAAAGATGTTTCCAGGATATGTTCTGATCCACATGATCATGAACGATGATACCTGGTATGTGGTACGAAACACAAGAGGTGTTACAGGATTTGTAGGTCCTGGATCCAAACCGGTTCCGCTTACAGATGAAGAGATGGCACCACTTGGTATCCAGAAAGAAGACATCGTGGTAGATTTTGAAGAAGGAGATACTGTGACAGTAACAGGCGGAGCCTGGGAAGGAACAGTCGGCATGATTCAGACTATCAATATGGCTAAGCAGAGCCTGACGATCAATGTTGATTTATTCGGCCGCGAAACGCCGGTAGAAATCAGTTTCGCAGAAGTCAAAAAAATGTAACTTTATGCGCAGCGCATAATGAACACGTGGGAGGGAAATCCCCGCAAATACCACAAGGAGGTACTTTAAAATGGCAAAAAAAGTTTCAGGTTATATCAAATTACAGATTCCAGCTGGAAAGGCTACTCCGGCTCCACCGGTTGGTCCTGCTCTTGGACAGCACGGTGTAAATATCGTTGAATTTACAAAACAGTTCAACGCAAAGACAGCTGATCAGGGAGATCTGATCATTCCTGTAGTAATTACAGTTTACAGTGACAGAAGTTTCAGCTTCGTTACAAAGACTCCTCCGGCAGCAGTTCTTATTAAGAAAGCCTGCAACATTAAATCTGGTTCAGGTGTTCCGAACAAGACAAAAGTTGCTAAGATTACAAAAGCTCAGGTAAAGGAAATCGCAGAACTTAAGATGCCAGACCTGAACGCTGCATCCGTAGAAACAGCTATGAGCATGATCGAAGGAACATGCCGCAGCATGGGTGTAACTGTAGTAGAGGACTAATTCAGACTGCATAAGCAGAATGTAAGGAAACTGAAAAAATACGTGGGAGGGAATTCCCGTAATCACCACTAGGAGGTATTTAGAATGAAAAGAGGAAAGAAATACGTAGAAGCTGCAAAGTTAATCGACAGAGCAACTCTCTATGATAGAGATGAAGCGATCGCACTTGTTAAGAAGAGCGCGACAGCTAAATTTGATGAAACAATCGAAGCTCATATCAGAACAGGATGTGACGGACGTCATGCAGATCAGCAGATCCGTGGCGCTGTAGTTCTTCCACACGGAACTGGTAAAAAGGTTCGTATCCTTGTATTTGCTAAGGACGCTAAAGCTGAAGAAGCTAAAGCTGCCGGAGCAGATTACGTAGGTGGAGATGAACTCATTCCGAAGATCCAGAATGAAAACTGGTTCGAATTCGATGTAGTTGTAGCTACACCGGATATGATGGGTGTTGTTGGACGTCTCGGACGTGTACTTGGACCAAAAGGTTTAATGCCAAACCCGAAGGCTGGTACAGTAACAATGGACGTTACAAAAGCTATCAACGAAATCAAAGCTGGTAAGATTGAGTACAGATTGGACAAGACAAATATCATCCATGTACCGGTAGGAAAAGCTTCTTTCACTGAAGAACAGCTTGCTGACAACTTCCAGACGCTTATCGATGCGATTAACAAAGCTAAACCGGCAGCAGTAAAGGGTCAATATCTTAAGAGTGTGACACTTACTTCTACAATGGGACCTGGTGTAAAAATCAACCCAATGAAGCTTGCTTAATCAGTATTGAATAAATGTAAATAATAGAGACACCGTATGCGGAGTGATCCGTTACGGTGTCTTTTTGTGCAGCATGAAATCTAACAAACAGTATTCTGTATACATTGTGCATTTTTTGACGAACAATGCATGAAAATATTGAAAATCGGGGAAAATAATGATAACCTATGCCTGTGAAAAAAATATCAAGCAATTAAAAGGAGGCACTTTGTCATGGTTAATATTCAAAAGGCAGCAATTATCGGATGTGGGTTTGTAGGAGCGTCCTCTGCGTTCAGCTTACTTCAGAAAGGGATCTTTTCCGAACTGGTACTGATCGATGCGAATAAAGAAAAAGCAGAAGGGGAGGCAATGGACATAAGCCACGGTAGACCATATGCGCACCCGATGAAAATATATGCGGGATCTTATGATGATATCAGTGATTGTTCACTAATCATCATTACAGCTGGAGCAAATCAAAAACCGGGAGAGACAAGACTGGATCTGGTACACAAAAATGTAGCAATTTTCAAATCGATTATTCCAGAAATCACAAAACGCGGATTTGAAGGAATCCTGCTTGTTGTAGCAAATCCGGTGGATATTCTGACTTATGCGGCACTTAAGATTTCCGGATATCCGAAGGAAAGAGTATTCGGAAGCGGAACCGTTCTGGATACTGCAAGATTCCGCTATCTGTTAAGTGAACATCTTCAGGTTGCGAGCCGGAGCGTACATGCCAATATCATCGGAGAGCATGGAGACAGTGAGCTTGCTGTATGGAGCGGGGCAAATGTAGCGGGAATTCCAATCAATGATTTCTGTGAACTTCGCGGACATTATCAGCATCAGGAATCTATGGAAAGAATTTATAAGACCGTGCGGGACAGTGCTTATGATATTATCCAGAAAAAGGGTGCAACCTATTATGGTGTGGCAATGGCGGTTGCGAGAATTGCAGAAAGCATTGTTATGAATGAAAATGCGGTTCTTCCTGTCACGAGTCTGATGGAGGGAGAATACGGACTGGAAGGACTCTGTATCAGTGTTCCGACCATAGTTTCGCAGAAAGGTGCAGAAAAAGTTCTTGAGATTCCACTGAGCGATGAAGAAAAAGAAAAATTGCTTTCATCTGCAAAAGAATTGAAGGAAGTTCTGGATGGTTTGGACTTATAATAGAAGAAACTGGATGAAATTGAAAAAATAAAAAAATACACTTGACTTTCTGGTAAACGTATGCTATATTTACGGAGTAACTGCCGAAGACAGTAGGTGCCGTAAGGCATAAGGGTCAAAACGCCTACCGAGGAAGACAAGATTCATTAGATTTGAATTTGTAAACCTCTGTGCTTTGGCGCGGAGGTTTTTTAGCGCATGATTGCGTGATATGAAAGTCCCCGCTGGGACCGAGACTTTCTGGCAGTTGAAAATACTACAAGGAGGTGCACCATTCGTGGCAAAAGTTGAATTAAAACAACCTATCGTACAGGCAATCGTTGAAGATCTCACAGATGCTCAGTCAGCAGTTATCGTTAACTACTGTGGACTTACAGTGGCTCAGGATACTGAACTTCGTAAACAGCTGAGAGAAGCAGGTGTTATCTACAAAGTTTGCAAGAACACAATGATGAAGAGAGCTTTTGAAGGAACAGATTTCGCACAGCTTGACGAATATCTGGAAGGACCGAACGCTATTGCAATTTCTAAAGAAGATGCAACAGCACCGGCAAGAATCATCTGCGATTTCGCTAAGAAAGCAGAAGCTCTTGAAGTAAAAGCAGGTGTAGTTGAAGGCTCAGTATATGACGCAGCTGGTATTCAGGAACTTTCTAAGATTCCGTCAAGAGAAGTACTGCTGTCCAAATTACTTGGAAGCTTACAGTCACCTATTACAAACCTTGCTCGTGTTCTTAATCAGATCGCAGAACAGGGTGATGCTCCGGCAGAAGCTGAAGCAGAAGCACCGGCAGCAGAGTAGGCTGTACCGGAATCCCATCCGAGTGTGGGAACAGTAAGAGGCGAAAGAGCCAATCATTAAAATCAAATGGAGGAAAATAAAATGGCAAAATTAACAACAGCAGAATTTATTGAAGCTATCAAAGAATTATCTGTACTTGAATTAAATGACTTAGTTAAAGCATGTGAAGAAGAATTTGGTGTATCCGCAGCAGCAGGTGTTGTAGTAGCAGCAGCTGCAGAAGGTGGAGCAGCAGCAGAAGAAAAAGATGAGTTCGACGTAGAACTTGTTTCTGCTGGAGCATCTAAAGTTAAAGTTATCAAAGTTGTTCGTGAAATCACAGGACTTGGACTTAAAGAAGCTAAAGAATTAGTTGACGGAGCACCGAAGGTAGTTAAAGAAGGCGTTTCTAAAGCTGAAGCTGAAGAAATCAAAACAAAACTTGAAGCTGAAGGAGCAGAAGTTAACCTTAAGTAATTTTGGTTATCGCACTGTGAATGGCAAGAGCGTATCGCGCAGGATTTCCTGCAGTGATACGCTCTTTTGATTTTTTGTACTTTTCTGTGGTATGCATACAATGATGATGAGGATTGCGAGAGTGCAAAGCACGTAGCAATCTGGTATCAAAGGGACCGAAAATAAATTTTGCCACTTACATTATAAAATACAATAAAAATACAATTCTTTAAAAAGTTAGACTTGACAATCGGGAAAAACCTGTGGTAAAGTAAAAAATGCGCTATTGTGGAAACGTATGCCATAAGTGCGCCCTGAATAAGGCGGAAATAACCCGAAAATTTATCATATAAGGAGTGAAACGTCAAATGGAGAAAAACAGAATTCGTCCCATCACAAACGGAAAAAGTATGCGCATGAGCTATTCCCGGCAAAAAGAAGTACTCCAAATGCCTAATTTGATCGAAGTTCAGACCGACTCTTACAAATGGTTCCTGGATGAAGGATTAAAAGAAGTATTTGATGATATTTCTCCGATTACCGATTACAGCGGACATCTGAGCCTGGAATTTGTCGACTTTACATTGTGCACAGATGAAACCAAGTACACAATCGAGGAATGTAAAGAACGCGATGCTACTTATGCTGCACCGCTTAAAGTGAAGGTAAGACTTCACAACAAAGAGACAGATGAGATCAATGAACATGAGATCTTTATGGGTGATTTACCGATTATGACAAGAACCGGTACCTTTGTAATCAATGGTGCGGAACGTGTTATTGTCAGCCAGCTGGTGCGTTCACCTGGTATTTATTATGGAATTGCGCATGATAAACTTGGTAAAGAATTATACTCTTGCACCGTTATCCCGAACAGGGGTGCATGGCTTGAATATGAGACGGACTCCAATGACGTTTTCTATGTCCGTGTGGACAGAACCCGTAAGGTGCCGATCACAGTCCTGATCCGTGCACTTGGTATTGGAACGAATGCTGAGATTATCGATCTTTTTGGTGAAGAGCCAAAGATTCTCGCAAGTTTCACAAAGGATACTTCAGAGAACTATCAGGAAGGTCTTCTCGAATTATATAAGAAGATCCGTCCGGGTGAACCACTTGCTGTAGACAGTGCAGAAAGTCTGATCACCAGCATGTTCTTTGACCCGAGACGTTATGACCTTGCAAAGGTTGGACGTTATAAATTTAATAAGAAGCTTATGCTCAAGAACCGTATCACAGGACATACGCTGGCTGAAGACGTAGTAAGCCCGATGACAGGTGAAGTAATTGCAGAAGCAGGAGCTGTCGTTGACAGAGAACTTGCAGATGCCATTCAGAATGCAGCTGTTCCATATGTGTGGATCGCAAGAGAAGAAAGTGACCGTAATATCAAAGTACTTTCTAATATGATGGTAGATCTCAAAGCTGTATGTGGAATCGATCCGGAAGAAGTTGGCGTAACTGAACTGGTATACTATCCGGTACTTGCTGAACTCCTGGAAGAGACGGCCGGAGATATCGATGAGCTGAAAGAAGCAATTCATAAGAATATTCATGAACTGATTCCGAAGCATATTACAAAAGAAGACATTATGGCGTCTATCAATTACAATATGCATCTTGAATATGGAATCGGTAAAGATGATGATATTGACCACTTGGGTAACAGACGTATCCGTGCGGTTGGAGAACTTCTCCAGAATCAGTACAGAATCGGTCTTTCAAGACTGGAAAGAGTTGTTCGTGAAAGAATGACAACACAGGATCTGGAGGGCATTTCTCCACAGTCACTGATCAATATCAAGCCTGTAACTGCTGCTGTTAAAGAGTTCTTCGGATCATCACAGCTGTCACAGTTCATGGATCAGAATAACCCGCTTGGTGAGCTGACTCACAAGAGACGTCTTTCCGCACTTGGTCCTGGTGGACTTTCCCGTGACCGTGCCGGATTCGAGGTTCGTGACGTTCACTACTCACATTACGGAAGAATGTGTCCGATCGAGACACCTGAAGGACCGAACATCGGTCTGATCAACTCTCTCGCATGTTATGCAAGAATCAATGAGTACGGATTTATAGAAGCACCGTACCGTAAGATTGACAAAACAGATCCGCAGAATCCGGTCGTAACCGAAGAGGTAGTATATATGACTGCGGATGAAGAAGATAATTATCATGTAGCACAGGCGAATGAGCCTCTGGATGAGGAAGGACATTTCATTCATAAGAATGTATCTGGTCGTTTCCGTGATGAGACTCAGGAATACGAGAAAAGAATGTTTGATTACATGGACGTATCTCCGAAGATGGTATTCTCTGTTGCTACAGCACTGATTCCGTTCCTGCAGAACGATGATGCGAACCGTGCGCTGATGGGATCCAACATGCAGCGTCAGGCCGTACCGCTTCTTACTACAGAAGCTCCGGTAGTCGGAACAGGTATGGAAGTAAAATCTGCTGTCGACTCAGGTGTATGTGTCGTTGCAGAAGAAGGTGGTATTGTTGAAAGATCAACATCTACCGAAATCACAATTAAACAGGATGACAAGACAAAAAAGACTTATAAGCTGACCAAATTCCTGCGAAGCAACCAGAGCAACTGCTATAACCAGAGACCGATCGTTGTTAAAGGCGAAAGAGTTGAAAAGGGACAGGTAATCGCAGACGGACCTTCTACCTCCAATGGTGAGATGGCTCTTGGTAAGAACCCGTTGATCGGATTTATGACCTGGGAAGGTTACAACTACGAGGATGCTGTACTTCTTAGTGAACGTCTTGTACAGAATGATGTTTATACATCTGTTCATATCGAAGAATATGAAGCAGAAGCCCGTGATACAAAGCTCGGACCAGAAGAAATCACACGCGATATTCCTGGCGTAGGAGATGATGCACTGAAAGATCTGGATGAGAGAGGTATTATCCGTATCGGTGCTGAGGTTCGTGCAGGAGATATTCTTGTCGGCAAAGTTACTCCGAAGGGAGAGACAGAACTGACAGCAGAGGAAAGACTTCTTCGTGCAATTTTTGGAGAAAAAGCTCGTGAAGTAAGAGATACTTCTCTGAAAGTACCTCATGGTGAATACGGTATCGTTGTAGATGCAAAAGTATTTACAAGAGAAAATGGGGATGAACTTTCACCGGGAGTTAATCAGGCAGTCCGTATCTACATCGCACAGAAGAGAAAGATCTCTGTAGGTGATAAGATGGCCGGACGTCATGGTAACAAGGGTGTTGTTTCCCGTGTACTTCCTGTAGAAGATATGCCGTTCCTTCCGAACGGACGTCCGCTTGACATCGTGCTGAACCCACTGGGTGTACCGTCACGTATGAATATCGGACAGGTACTGGAGATCCACCTTTCTCTGGCTGCCAAAGCACTTGGATTCAACATTGCAACACCAGTATTCGATGGTGCAAACGAGGTTGATATTATGGATACCCTGGATCTGGCGAACGATTATGTTAACCTGTCCTGGGAAGAATTTGAAGCAAGACATAAAGAAGAACTTCTTCCGGAAGTTATGGATTATCTGTATGAAAACAGAGACCACAGAGCACTGTGGAAAGGCGTTCCGCTTTCAAGAGACGGTAAAGTAAGATTGAGAGACGGTCGTACCGGAGAATATTTCGACAGCCCGGTAACAATCGGACACATGCATTATCTGAAACTGCATCACCTGGTTGATGATAAGATCCATGCACGTTCAACTGGTCCTTACTCACTGGTAACACAGCAGCCACTTGGTGGTAAAGCACAGTTCGGTGGACAGCGTTTCGGAGAGATGGAGGTTTGGGCACTGGAAGCTTACGGTGCATCTTATACTCTGCAGGAAATCCTGACAGTTAAATCCGATGATGTGGTTGGCCGTGTGAAGACATACGAAGCAATTATCAAAGGTGAAAATATTCCTGAACCGGGAATTCCGGAATCCTTCAAGGTACTTCTTAAAGAACTTCAGTCACTTGGTCTGGATGTACGTGTCCTGGATGAGAACAATGAAGAAGTTCAGATCATGGAAAGTGTAGATTACGGTGATACAAACCTGAATCACATTATTGAAGGAGACAGACGTTACAATAACGATGAAGATTACGGTAAACACGGATACAGCAAGCAGGAATTCTCAGAAGGAGAACTGGTTGATGTAAATGATGAGCCGGAGGAAGATGACAGCTTCGACGATTTTGATGACGATATGAACGATGATTTTGATGACGACATGGATTTAGAATAGGAGGATGCCGAGAATGACAGAAACAAAAAAAGAACCAACGTATCAACCGATTTCATTTGATGCGATTAAAATAGGTCTGGCATCTCCGGAAAAGATTCTGGAATGGTCAAGAGGTGAAGTTACAAAACCGGAGACAATCAACTACAGAACACTGAAGCCGGAAAGAGACGGTCTGTTCTGTGAGAAAATCTTTGGACCTAGCAAAGACTGGGAATGCCACTGTGGTAAATACAAAAAGATCCGTTATAAAGGTGTTGTATGCGATCGCTGTGGTGTAGAAGTAACAAAGGCAACTGTGCGACGTGAACGTATGGGTCACATCGCACTTGCAGCACCGGTTTCTCATATCTGGTATTTCAAAGGTATTCCGAGCCGTATGGGACTGATCCTGGATCTTTCACCGAGAACTCTGGAAAAAGTACTGTATTTCGCTTCTTATATCGTACTTGATAAGGGAGAGACAGATCTCTCTTACAAGCAGGTTCTTTCAGAAGCTGAATACCAGGAAGCAAGAGAAAACTGGGGCAATGGCTTCCGCGTAGGAATGGGAGCAGAAGCGATCAAAGAACTTCTTGAAGCGATCGATCTTGAAAAAGATTATGCTGAACTGCAGGCAGGACTTGAGGGTGCTACCGGACAGAAGAGAGCAAGAATCGTTAAGAGACTTGAAGTAGTAGAAGCTTTCCGCGAATCAGGAAATAAACCGGAATGGATGATTATGACTGCAATCCCGGTAATTCCGCCGGATCTGCGTCCGATGGTACAGCTGGATGGTGGACGTTTTGCAACATCTGACCTGAATGATCTGTACAGAAGAATTATCAACAGAAATAACCGTCTGAGAAGACTCCTTGAACTGGGAGCTCCGGACATTATCGTTAGAAACGAAAAGAGAATGCTGCAGGAAGCTGTAGATGCTCTGATCGACAATGGACGTCGTGGACGTCCGGTAACAGGTCCTGGAAACAGAGCACTGAAATCCCTTTCTGATATGCTGAAAGGTAAATCCGGACGTTTCCGTCAGAACC
>ERZ773193.4167-NODE-4167-length-12006-cov-24.478203_pt1 | contig 12006 bp, 10 predicted proteins | sample MGYA00511110_ERZ773193 | MGnify/ENA primary metagenome ERZ773193 (study PRJEB29015, sample SAMEA2737784) | human gut metagenome | biome: human gut; feature: human-associated habitat; material: faeces | place: China | collected 2012 ...
TGGGCCACGGCACCTCTCACACCGCAAAGGTGAGCTACAGCCAGATGCAGACCACCATGCAGACCCTGGGCTACGACAATGTGTTCATCGGCACCGTTGAGGGTGAGCCCGAGGAGACCGCCTGCGAGAACGTCATCGAGGCCGTGAAGGCTGCAGGCTACACCAAGGTCGTTCTGCGCCCGCTGATGGTCGTTGCCGGTGACCACGCCAACAACGATATGGCCGGTTCCGACGAGGATTCCTGGCTGAGCCAGTTCACTGCTTCCGGCGCATTTGACAGCATCGACTGCCAGATCGCTGGTCTGGGCGAGATCGAGGACATCCAGAGCCTGTACATCGCTCACACCAAGGCTGCCATTGACTCCCTGAAGGGCTGATTTTCCCGAACCCTCTCCGTCTCGCTGCCGCCGCTGCGGAGCCCGATGGAGAGGGTTCATTTTTTCTTAGAATCATGCTATAATAAAATCCAATTCTTTATAATGTAGAGGTATTTCTCATGAAACGCATTTTTTCCTGTGTTGTGACCGCTTCTCTCGCGCTGAGCCTGCTGGCAGGCTGCGGCGCTTCTTCTGCTGCTTCCTCTGCGGCGTCCAGTGCTGCTTCCTCCGAAGCTGCGTCCTCTGCCGCTTCTGTGGTTGAGACTGCCGCCCTGCCGGACGGCGTGTACACCGCCGCGTTCGAGACCGACAGCTCCATGTTCCACGCCAACGAAGCCTGCGACGGCAAAGGCACCCTGACCGTGGAGAACGGCCAGATGACCTTCCACGTCAGTCTGGTTTCCAAGAATATCGTCAACCTGTATCTGGGCAAGGCCGCCGAAGCCGAAGCCAACGCGTCCGACTGGCTGCAGCCCACCACCGATACGGTGACCTATTCCGACGGCACTTCCGAGGAAGTGTACGGCTTCGACATCCCGGTGTCTGCTCTGGATACCGACTTTGACCTTGCCATCCTGGGCAAAAAGGGCAAGTGGTATGACCACACCGTCAGCGTGCGCGATGCGGTGGAACAGGCCGCAGCTGAAACGCCCGCCGACGGCACCTACACCTGCGATGTGACGCTGGAGGGCGGCTCCGGCCGTGCCACCGTGGAAAGCCCCGCCGCCCTGACTGTGGCGGATGGCAAAATGACCGCCACCATCGTGTGGAGCAGCCCCAACTACGACTATATGATCGTGGACAGCGAGAAGTATCTGCCCACCAACACCGAGGGCAACTCCACCTTTGAGATCCCCGTGGCCGCACTGGACACCGCGCTGGATGTGACTGCCGACACCGTGGCCATGAGCACCCCCCATGAGATCGAGTACACGCTGACCTTTGATTCGGCAAGTTTGAAGGCCAACGATTGAGAATGCCCTCCGCCCTCTCCGTCTGCTCCCGTTGGTCGCATCCACCTCTCCCAAAGGGAGAGGCAAAAAGCGCTTCCGTTATGCTCTTGGCTCTCCCTTTGGGAGAGCTGGCGCGATAAGCGCCTGAGAGGGCGAAAGCACTGTCTTCTGTTCCTATTTCTTTTAAACATCAAAAACTTATGAAAATCACCCGAAACCAATTTCTAAAGCTCATTCCGGCGGCGGCGCTGGCGCTTTCCGGCTGCGGCAGCAAGACGGAGCCTGCGAATACAGAAAGTCTTGTTTTCTCGCATCATTACCAGTTGGACTACGCGCAGCAGTTCACGGCGGACTGCTACGAAGGCGGCTATACCATGGTGAGCATCCCGGATTCCGGGCAGAAATTCCTCGTGGTGCCGCAGGATGCGGCCGAGGTGGACAGCCTGCCCGCCGACGTGACCGTGCTGCGCCAGCCGGTGGAGAACATCTACCTTGTCTCCACCTCGGTGATGGACCTGATTTTGCATCTGGATGCGCTGGACAGCGTGACCCTCTCCGGCACCAAGGCCGAAGGCTGGTATCTGCCCGAAGCAAAGCAGGCCATGGAAGAAGGCCGCATCGCCTATGCAGGCAAGTACAGTGCCCCGGACTACGAACAAATTTTGGCCGCGAACTGCAGCCTTGCCATCCAGAACACCATGATCCTGCACACCCCCGAAGTGAAGGAGCAGCTGGAGCATTTCGGCATCCCGGTGCTGGTGGAGCGTTCCAGCTACGAGAGCGGCCCGCTTGAGCGCATGGAGTGGATCAAGCTGTACGGCATCCTGCTGGGCAAAGAAGACACGGCCGAGCAGGTGTTTGCCGCGCAGGAAGCCGCCATTGCGCCGCTTTTGGAGCAGGAGCCCACCGGCAAGAGCTGCGCGTTCTTCTCCCTCAGCTCCAACAACCTCGCCACCGTGCGCAAAGGCAGCGACTATGTGGCCAAAATGATCGAGATGGCCGGCGGGGCCTACGTCTTTTCGGGCCTCACCGACAATGGCAACAGCCTTGCCACCATGAACCTGCCGCTGGAAGATTTCTACGCCGGTGCAAAGGACGCCGACGTGCTCATCTACAACAGCGCCATCGAGGGCACCATTGCATCCGTAAGCCAGCTGACCGAAAAGTTCCCGCTTTTGGCAGAGTTCAAGGCTGTGCAGAATGGGCAGGTGTGGTGCACGAGCCAGAGCCTGTTCCAGCAGAGCATGGAGCTTGCTGACCTCATCCTTGACATGAACAAGGTGTTCACCGAGGGCACGCCTGCCGCCGACACCCTGAAATTTCTCACCCATGTGGATTAACGAATGCTGATTTTACCGAAAGGAATGTCTATGACCCGTACCCGACGCCTTGCTGTCTCCTATCTTGCCCTTGCGGCGGCGCTGGCTGTGCTGTTTGCGCTGAACCTGTTCTGGGGCAGTGTGTCCCTTGCGCCGGGCGCAGTGCTGGCGGCACTTCTGGGCAAGGGGCAGGACACGCTTTCCATGAACATCATTCTGCAGCTGCGTCTGCCGCGCGCGGTGATGGCGGCGCTGCTGGGTGCGGCCCTCAGCGCGGCGGGCTACCTGCTGCAGACCTTCTTTGCAAACCCCATCGCCGGGCCCTTCGTCATGGGCATTTCCAGCGGGGCCAAGCTGGCCGTGGCCTTGACCATGGTGGTTTTCCTCAATCGCGGGATGCTCACCGGTTCGGTAACGCTCATCGTCGCCGCCTTCGTGGGCGCTATGGCCGCCATGGCCTTTGTGCTGGCGGTGGCGCGGCGGGTGCAGCGCATGAGCATCCTCGTCATCTGCGGCGTCATGATCGGCTACATCTGCTCGGCCATCACGGACATCGTGGTGGCCTTTGCGCAGGACTCCAACATCGTCAACCTGCACAACTGGTCGCAGGGCAGCTTTTCCGGCATGACCTGGGCCAACGTCCGGGCAGCGGCGCTGGTGGCCCTGCCTGCGCTGGCGGCTTCCTTTCTGCTGTCCAAACCCATGGCCGCCTACCAGATGGGGGAAGAATACGCCCGCAGCGTGGGTGTGAACGTCAAGCCGTTCTCGGCGGCACTGGTGCTGCTTTCCAGCCTGCTGGCGGCCTGTGTCACTGCCTTTGCCGGGCCCATCTCCTTCGTGGGCATCGCGGTGCCGCACCTCGTCAAGCAATTGCTGGGCAGTGCAAAGCCGCTGCATGTGCTGCCCGGGTGCTGCCTGGGCGGGGCGGCGTTCTGTTTGTTCTGTGACCTTTTGGCCCGCAGTCTGTTTGCGCCCACCGAGCTGTCCATCAGCTCGGTGACGGCAGTGTTCGGCGCGCCGGTGGTCATCGGACTGCTGGTGCGGCGCAATCAGGAGGGTGCACGATGAACGAGACCTTTCTCTGCACGGCAAATGACCTTGCCATCGGCTACGGCAAAACGCCGCTTCTCTCCGGCATTGCGCTGGGGGTGCAGCCCGGCCAGATTTTGACCCTCATCGGGCCCAACGGCGCGGGCAAATCCACATTGCTGCGCACGCTGGCGGGCCAGCTGGACCCCATGGGCGGCGCGGTGCTGCTGGACGAAAAGAACCTTTCCGACTATACCGGCACCCAACGGGCCCAGAAGCTTGCCCTGATGGCACCGCACAGCCGCCGCATGGAGCTGACCACCTGCTTTGACTTTGCTGCGGCGGGCCGCTACCCCTACACCGGGCGGCTGGGCATCCTCTCGGCCGAAGACAAACGGCAGGCGCACAGCGCACTGGAACGGGTGGGTGCAGCCCATCTCGCCGACCGGGATTTCAACCGCATCAGCGACGGCCAGCGCCAGCGCGTTCTGCTGGCCCGGGCCCTGTGCCAGCAGCCGCAGGTGATTTTATTGGACGAGCCCACGTCTTTTCTGGACATCAAGGGCAAGATCGAGCTGCTGACCATTTTAAAAGAGCTGGCCCATGGTGAGCATCTCGCCGTGGTGCTGAGCCTGCACGAGCTGGAACTGGCGCAGAAGATTGCCGACGCGGTGGTGTGCGTCTCCCCTGCCGGGGTGTCCGGCGTGCTGACGCCGGATGCTGCCTTTGCGCCGGAGAACATCCGGGCGCTGTATGGCCTGACGGAAGAACAGTACGCTGCTCTATACGGCGCACCGGAGCCGCCAAAGCCGGAAGCCAACCCGGCTGGGCCGCAATTTGAGCATTACGTCCGCAGCGGGCAGAAGCTGCTGCGCTGCGGCTACACCACCGGCACCTGTGCGGCCCTGGGTGCGGCGGGCGCGGCCCGGCTGCTGCTCACCGGCCATGCACCGGAGACGGTGGCTCTGCGCACACCGAAAGGCATTGTGGTGGAGGTGGCACCCATCTTCTGCCGCAAAACGGACACCGGCGCAGAATGTGCCATTCGCAAGGACGGCGGCGACGATGTAGATGTGACCACCGGCCTGCCGGTCATTGCATCGGTCGTGCTGGAACCGGACGCGCCCGGCGTGCGCATCTTTGGCGGCGAGGGTGTGGGCCGGGTGACTAAACCGGGCCTTGACCAGCCGGTGGGCGAAGCCGCCATCAACCATGTGCCCCGCCAGATGATCGCCGAAGCGCTGGAACGGGAAGCCGAGAACGCGGCCTACACAGGCGGCTTTGCCGTGACCATCTCCATTGAGGGCGGGGCCGAAACGGCAAAGCGCACCTTCAACCCCCACATCGGGGTGGAGGGCGGGCTTTCCGTGCTGGGCACCAGCGGTATCGTGGAGCCCATGAGCCAGCAGGCCATTCTGGACACCATCCAGCTGGAAATGAATCAGGCCGCTCTGCGTGCCAAAAACACAGACGGCCCACGGCGGCTGGTGCTGGCCCCGGGCAACTACGGGCTGGACTATCTGGCGTCTGCCCTGCCGCAGTTTGAGCGCTTCCCGGTGGTCAAGACCTCGAACTTCATCGGTGACACGCTGGATATGGCCGCAGCGGCAAACTTTGAAGAAGCGCTTCTCGTGGGCCACATCGGCAAGCTGGTCAAGCTGGCGGCGGGCGTCATGAACACCCATTCCCACACCGCCGATGGCCGCGCCGAGGTGTTCTGCGCCCACGCAGCGCTGTGCGGCGCTTCCCGCGAAGTGTGCGGGGCCCTGATGGACGCCGCCACCACTGACGCCTGCCTGGACATTCTGGACGGTGCAGGCCTGCGTGCCCCGGTGCTGGAAAGCATCCTTGCCGCCATCCAGCTGCACCTTGACCGCCGGGCAGGCGGGGGCTTCCGGGTGGGTGCGGTGCTGTTCTCGAACCAGCACGGCCCGCTGGGCGAAACTGAAACCGCAAAGGAGCTGATGGAAGAATGGCAGAACTGAAAGGCATCTTTTACGGCGTCAGTGTGGGCCCCGGCGACCCGGAACTGCTCACCCTGCAGGCGGTGCGGCTGATTCGGCAGTGCCCGGTGCTGGCCGCGCCGCAGACATCCTCCGGCCAGATGCTGGCGCTGGACATCGCCCGCCGGGCATTGGGTGATGCACTGGGCAGCAAGACCATCGTCCCGCTGCACTTTGCCATGAGCCGCGACCCAGCAGTGCTGGCGGCATCTCACCGGCAGGCGGCCGCTGCTGTGCGGCCTTTTCTGGACGCCGGGCAGGACGTGGCCATGCTGAACATCGGTGACGTTTCCATCTACGCCACCTTCGGGTATCTGCAGGAGATTTTGCAGGCCGCAGGCTATGCCACCGCCATGGCGGCGGGTGTGCCCAGCTTCTGCGCGGCGGCGGCGCGGCTGAACGTTCCCCTCACCGGCGGCATGGACACGCCGCTCACCATTGCGCCCGGCGGCTGGGCAGACCGCGTGCTGGAAACGCCCGGCACCAAAGTGCTGATGAAGACCGGCAGGCAGCTGCCCGCCCTTCTCGATACGCTGGAAGCCCGCAGAAAGCTGGCCGACAGCGCCCTTGTATGCAATTGCGGTCTGCCGGACGAAGCCGTCTGGACCGACCTTTCCGCTGCCCGGCCGGAAGAATCAGCGGGCTATTTTTCCACCGTTCTGGTAAAGGAGTAACGCTATGGTACATTTTGTTGGCGCAGGCCCCGGTGCACCGGACCTCATCACCCAGCGCGGCGCGGCCCTGCTGCAGGCCGCCGACTGCATCATCTATGCGGGCAGTCTCGTGAACCCGGCCCTGCTTGGCCTTGCCAAAGCGGGCTGTGCAATTTACAACAGCGCCGAGATGACTCTCGAACAGGTTCTGGATGTGATGCGCCGGATGGAAGCCGCGGGCAAGACCACCGTGCGCCTGCACACCGGCGACCCCTGCCTTTATGGAGCCATCCGGGAGCAGATGGACGTGCTGGACGCCGAGGGCATCCCCTACGATGACACGCCAGGCGTTTCCAGCTTCTGCGGCGCGGCAGCGGCGCTGAACGCCGAGTACACCCTGCCCACTGTCAGCCAGACCGTCATCATCACCCGCATGGAGGGCCGCACCCCGGTGCCGGAAAAGGAAAAGCTGGCAAGCCTTGCTTCACACGGGGCCACCATGGTCATCTTCCTCTCCATCGGTCTGGTGGACAAGGTGCAGGAAGCCTTGCTTGCAGGTGGTGCCTACACGGCAGAGACCCCGGCAGCGGTGGTGTACAAAGCCACCTGGCCGGAACAGAAGACCGTTCGCTGCACCGTGGGCACGCTGGCCGAGAGCGTCCATGCGGCACACATCACCAAGACGGCCCTCATCGTGGTGGGCGGCTTCCTGGGCCAGAATTACGAGCGCAGCAAGCTCTACGACCCGGCCTTCACCACCGCGTTCCGCAAGGGGACCGACCAGTGACCCGGGCTTACCTTGCCTTTACGGCAAAGGGCCTTGCGCTGGCCCAAAAACTGGCGGCAGCCTATTCCGGCAGTGTGGCCCGCTGCGGCCATGCGCCCGGGCAGGTCGGCCTTGCCGGCTGGACAGCCCGGCAGTTTGCCGGGAGTGACGCTCTGATCTTTGTGGGCGCTGTTGGCATCGCAGTGCGGGCCATTGCCCCCCACTGCCAGAGCAAGGCGTCGGACCCCGCCGTGGTGGTGCTGGACGAGTGCGGGCATTTTGCGGTGCCCATCCTCTCAGGCCACCTCGGCGGTGCCAACAACCTGGCCCGGGCGCTGGCGGCTGTGTGCGGCGCGGTGCCGGTCATCACCACGGCTACCGATGCAAACGGCGTGTTTGCGGTGGACGAATGGGCCAAGCACCAGAACTGTGCTGTGCTGGAGCCGGAGCGCATCAAGCTTGTCAGCGGCGCATTGCTGGCGGGCAGAGAGGTGCATTTTACCTCCGATTGGCCCATTGCGGGCACGCCGCCTGCGGGCCTGACCGAGAGCGCAGATGCCCCGGACTTTGCCCTCGCCCTCTGCCCGGCGGGGGATGCCTTGCATCTGGTGCCCCGCATCGGGGTGCTGGGCGTAGGCTGCAGACGCGGCACCAGCGCCGGCACGCTGGAAGAAGCTTTCGCGGCCTTTTGTGCCGCAAACCGGCTGGCCCTGCAGTGCATCACGGCGGCGGCCAGCATCGACCTGAAACAAAACGAAGCGGGCTTACTTGCCTTCTGCCAGGATCACGGCTGGCCGGTGCAGTTCTTCCCCGCCGAAGCCCTGCGCGCCGCGCCCGGCAGTTTTACGCCCTCTGCCTTTGTGCAGAGCGTCACCGGTGTGGACAATGTCTGCGAGCGCTCAGCCGTGCTGGCGGCAGGCGGGCCGCTCGTTTTTCACAAATACGCCCACACCGGCGTGACCTTTGCGCTGGCAGTGCGGCCCTTTGCCCCGGATTGGAGGTGGCAGAATGTTTGACCCGATGGAATTTGAGATCGACCAGCCGGAAAGCGTCGTCTATGCGGTCGGCATCGGCCCGGGCGACCCCTATTATATGACCCAGGAAGCCCACAATGTCCTCGAAAGTGTGGACGCCATCTGCGGCTACAAGCTGTATCTCGACCTGATCGAGCCGGAGTTTCCCTGCGAGGAATACTATTCCACCGGCATGACAAAGGAGATCGACCGCTGCCGCTGGGCGCTGGAAAAGGCCAGCACCGGCAAACGGGTGGCGCTGGTGTGCAGCGGCGACGCGGGCGTTTACGGCATGGCCAGCCCGCTGCTGGAACTGGCCGAAGAATACCCGGACGTGACCATAGAGGTCGTGCCCGGCCTGACCGCTGCCCTCAGCGGCGGAGCCGTGCTGGGTGCACCGCTGGCCCATGATTTCTGCGTCATTTCCCTTTCCGACCGGCTCACCCCGTGGGAGGTCATTGAAAAGCGGCTGGCCTGCGCGGCCATGGGTGATTTCTGCGTGGCGCTGTACAACCCTTCCTCCAAAGGCCGCCCGGACTACCTGCAGAAGGCGGTGCGCATCCTGCGCGATAACGGCAAAGGCCCGGACACGGTCTGCGGCCTTGTGCGCAACATCGGCCGCGAAGGCCAGACCAGCCGTGTGCTGACCCTGGCCGAGCTGGAAAACACACCGGTGGATATGTTCACCACCGTGTACATCGGCAACGCAGCCACCCGCGCGGTCTCGGGCTGGATGGTCACGCCCCGGGGGTACCGCAAGTGAAGGCGGTCGTGTTCAGCGGCACCACCGAGGGCCGCCGTTTCTCCCAGAAGCTGGCCGCACTGGGTGCCAAAGTGACCGTCTGCGTGGCAACGCCGCTGGGTGCCGAGGAGCAGGGCGAGATGGCGGGCATCACGGTGCATGCCGGGCGGCTGCAGCCGGACGCCATGGCGGCGCTGCTGGCAGGTGCAGACCTCTGCATCGACGCCACCCACCCCTACGCGGTGGATGCCACCAAAAACATCCGCGCGGCAGCGGCGCAGGCGGGCGTGGAATACCGCCGCCTGCTGCGGGCCCAGAGTCCCCTGCCCGAGGGCTGCGCCGTGTTTGAGACGGCGGCACAGGCCGCAGAATACCTTGCCGGACAGGATGGCAATGTGCTGCTGGCCACCGGTGCCAAGGAGCTGGCCGCCTTTGCGTCCCTCGACCCGGCCCGGCTCTACCCCCGCGTTCTGCCCACGCCGGAAGGCATCGCCGCCTGCGAGGCAGCCCACATCCCACACCGGAACATCATCGCCATGCAGGGGCCGTTCAGCCTTGCGCTGAATGTTGCTTTGATGGAGCAGTTCCATATTCAATATCTCGTCACCAAGGACGGCGGCGCGGCAGGCGGCTTTGCCGAGAAGGTACAGGCCGCTGCCAAAACCGGCGCACAGCTGGTGGTGCTGCGCCGCCCGCCGGAGGTCGGCGAGACCGAGGACGAATTATTCACGCATTGTCAGGAGATGTTGCAATGGTCACACTGATCGGTATGGGCAGCGGCAGATGGGAAGCCCTTTCCGCACAGGCACAGGCCGCCGTGCGCGGCGCGGGCCTTGTGTTCGGCGCAAAACGGCTGCTGGCGGGCCTGCCCGCAGACTGCACCGCCCGGCAGTTCGCGCTCTACCAGCCCGCCGACATCCTTGAAACGCTGGCGCAGAACCCCGGGCAGGACGCTGCCGTGCTCTACAGCGGCGACACCGGGTTTTATTCCGGCGCATCCGGCCTGCTCACGCCGCTGCGGGCGCTGGGCATCCCGGCCCGGGTGTACCCCGGTGTTTCCAGTGTGCAGCTGCTCTCGGCAGCGCTGGGCCGCCCCTGGCAGAACTGGAAACTGATCTCGGCCCACGGCTGTGCCTGCGACCCGGTGGCAGAATGCATGACGAGCAGGGCCGTATTCTTCCTCACCGGCGGCACCGAGACGCCCGCCACCCTCTGCTGGAAGCTGGCCGCTGCCGGTATGGGTGCGGCCCACGGTGTGGTGGGCGAAAACCTTGGCACCGAAGCCGAAGCCATCCGCTACGGCTCTGCCGCCGAACTGGCCGGGCAGAGTTTTGCACCGCTCAGCGTATTGCTGGTGGAAAACTTCGATCTTCCGCCGTTTCGTTCACAGGGCTGGCCGGATGAAGCCTTCACCCGGGGCGACGTGCCCATGACCAAGCAGGAGGTGCGTGCCGCCGCGCTGGCAAAACTGGCGGTGACCCCCACCGATACCCTGTGGGATGTGGGCGCAGGCACCGGCAGCGTGAGTGTGGAATTGGCCCTTGCGGCCCCGAAAGGCCGCGTGTACGCTGTGGAGTGCGAGCCGGACGCCTGTGCGCTCATCCGCAAAAACCGGGAGAAATTCCGTGCTTATAACCTCACCCTCATCGAAGGCAAAGCGCCGGAAGCTCTCGACGGCCTGCCCGCCCCGGACGCCGTGTTCATCGGCGGGACGAAAGGCGGCATGGAGGCCGTGCTGGACGCGGTGCTTACCAAAAACGCGGCGGCACGCATCTGCATCTCGGCCATCGCACTGGAGACCTTGAGCGCCGCCATTGCCGCGCTGACCGCCCGGGGCCTGACCGCCGAGGTGACGCAGATTGCCGTCAGCCGCACAAAACCGGCGGGCCGCCTGCACCTGCTCATGGCCAACAACCCCACCTTCCTCATTACGGGTACATGCAAATGATGCAATTCCTCATCGCCGCGCCGTCTTCCGGCAGCGGCAAGACCACCGTCACCTGCGCGGTGCTGGCAGCACTGAAACGGCGCGGGGCCGCCCCCTGTGCCTTTAAAACTGGGCCGGACTACATCGACCCCATGTTTCACCGCTCGGCTCTCGGCGTAGAAAGCCACAATCTGGACCTGTTTCTTTCCACCAAAGACACCGTGCAGGCCCTTTATGCCCGCTACGCCGCCGGGCATGGTGCCGCCGTGTGCGAGGGTGCCATGGGCTTTTACGACGGACAGGGCCTGACCACCCGGGCCAGCGCCTGGGAGCTGGCGGATACGCTGGGCCTGCCGGTGCTGCTGGTGGTGCAACCCAAAGGGGCCAGCGTGACGCTGGCGGCACAAATTCAGGGTTTGGTGCACTTCCGCAAAAACAGCCATCTCGCAGGCATTCTGCTCAATAACTGCTCCGAAAAGCTGTACAACATGCTTAAACCCCTGCTGGAGGCCGAGACCGGCCTGCCGGTTCTGGGCTATCTGCCCCACCTGCCTGAAGCTGTGGTGGAGAGCCGCCATCTCGGCCTGAAAACCGCCGATGAAATTGCCGGCCTGCAGGAAAAGATTGCCCTGCTGGCAGACAGCCTGGTGCTGGACTGGGACAAGCTGGCCGAACTGACCGAGAAACCGGAACCGGAAAGCGAAAGGCTTTCTCCTTGGGGGAAGGCTTCCCTTCTTCCCCGCATCGCCGTGGCAAAAGACGAAGCCTTCTGCTTCACCTATGCCGAAACGCTGGACGCTTTGCGGGACGCCGGGGCAACGCTTGTGTTTTTCAGCCCGGTGCACGACGCCGCCCTGCCGGAAGGCATCGGCGGGCTGTACCTGCCCGGCGGCTACCCGGAACTATATGCAAACGCTTTGAGCGAAAATGCAGCCATGCGCGCGTCCATCCGAGCCGCTGTAAACGCCGGTCTGCCCACCGTGGCCGAGTGCGGCGGTTTTCTCTACCTCGGGCAGAGCCTTGAAGGGACAGATGGCCAGAACTGGCCCATGGCAGGCGTTCTGCCGGGCGAGGGCATCCGGGTGGGCAGGCTGGTGCGGTTCGGGTATGCGACGCTCACCGCAAAGGCGGACAGCCTGCTGTTCCGCGCGGGAGAAAAGCTGCCCATTCACGAATTCCACCACTGGGATTCCACCGCAAACGGCACTGCATTTACTGCCTGCA
>ERZ773193.4176-NODE-4176-length-11978-cov-7.001258_pt1 | contig 11978 bp, 7 predicted proteins | sample MGYA00511110_ERZ773193 | MGnify/ENA primary metagenome ERZ773193 (study PRJEB29015, sample SAMEA2737784) | human gut metagenome | biome: human gut; feature: human-associated habitat; material: faeces | place: China | collected 2012 ...
CAACCGACGTCGTTATCTCTATCGTTATGATTTTTACGGCACGCCTCATCAACCGTCCTCCTTCAAAGAAATATGTATTTGGTTATGAGAAAGCGGAAGGCATCGCGACAAAGATTCTGTCACTGGTGATATTTTATGCCGGTATGCAAATGCTGATATCTTCCATTCAAAGCATCTTTTCAGATGAAGTGAAAGAGATACCATCGGCTATCGCTATCTATGTGACTATATTCTCTATTGTCGGCAAACTGATGCTGGCTTCGTACCAGTACAAACAGGGAAAGAAAATAGACAGTTCCATGCTGACGGCGAATGCGATAAATATGCGTAATGATGTTGTCATCTCGGCCGGAGTTTTATTAGGGTTGATTTTTACTTTTATATTCAAATTGCCGATACTCGATTCGATAACGGGATTGATAATCAGCCTCTTTATCATCAAGTCGTCCATCGGTATTTTTCTCGACTCGAATGTGGAGCTTATGGATGGCGTGAAGGATGTCAATGTGTATAATAAGATATTTGAAGCTGTCGAGAAAGTGCCGGGAGCAAGTAATCCGCACCGGGTCAGGTCGAGAATGATAGGAAACCGGTATATCATTACGCTCGATATAGAGGTGAATCCGCAGATAACGATTACACAAGCGCATGAGATTGCCGGGGCGGTGGAGAAAAGTATTGAAAGTTCGATAGATAATGTCTATGATATTTTGGTGCATGTGGAACCTGCCGGGGAGTGTCAGACGGATGAGAAATTCGGGGTAGACAAGGATATGGTGTGACACGTGAAAATCTTCGGCAACAAAGAAAGCTATTCCGCTTCTTTTTCTTAACTTTGCGTTCATCGTTCACATTTTAATAAAAATTTGATATGGAAGAAGGAACATTCAGGCGCTATCCTATCGGGATACAGGATTTTGAAGATTTGCGCAATAATAATTACATATATGTTGATAAGACTGCACTGATTTATCAACTCGTCAATACAAATAAGATTTATTTCCTGAGTCGTCCCCGTCGTTTCGGAAAGAGCCTGCTCATCTCTACGCTCGAAGCCTATTTTCTGGGAAAGAAAGAACTTTTCAACGGACTTGACATGGAGCAGTTAGAGAAAGACTGGACAGTGTATCCGGTGCTACATATCGACTTTAGTGGCAGTAAATATATGGAAGCAGAGTCACTTCGCGCATCTATCAATGTTCAGCTGTTACTTTGGGAAAACATCTACGGACGTCAGGAAGGCGAAGACACATTTAGTTTACGTCTGGAAGGTATCATTCGCCGCGCTTATGAGCAAACCGGGCAGCAGGTTGTCGTATTAGTGGACGAATATGATGCCCCGATGCTGGACAGTAACAATAACCATGAGTTGCAGCATGAGATTCGTGGTATCATGCGCGACTTCTTCAGCCCCTTAAAAAAGTCAGGTAAATATCTTCGCTTCCTCTTCCTGACGGGCATCAGCAAATTCAGCCAGATGAGCATTTTCAGCGAACTTAACAATCTTCAGAACGTCAGCATGAGCGACAATTACAGCACTATCTGCGGTATCACCGAACAGGAGCTGCTGACACAGATGAAAATTGATGTCGAACAGATGGCACAAGCCAACGATGAAACGTATGAAGAGGCGTGTGCCCACTTGAAGAAGCAATATGACGGATATCATTTCAGTAAATCCTGTGTGGATGTGTACAATCCTTTCAGCCTGATTAATGCTTTTGCCCAAAAGAGTTATGAGAACTACTGGTTTTCTACCGGTACCCCTACCTTTCTGATAGAACTCCTGCAACAAATGAACTTTGACATCCGGCTGCTCGACCGTATGGACGCCAAGCCGGAAGACTTCGACAAGGCTACGGATTGTCTCACCGACCCTATTCCGGTGCTCTACCAAAGCGGTTATCTCACAATCAAGTCGTACGATGCTTTCTTTCGTACCTATACATTAGGCTACCCGAACGAGGAAGTAAGAATCGGCTTTATCGAGTCGCTCATCCCTTCTTATCTTTACCAACCTACGCGCGAAAGCAACTTTTATGTAGTGTCCTTTGTGCGTGATTTAATGAAGGGAAACCTTGAATCTTGCCTTGAACGCACCCGGTCATTCTTCGCCTCTATTCCGAACGACCTGAACAACAAAGAGGAAAAACATTATCAAACTATATTCTATCTTCTGTTCCGCTTGATGGGACAATATGTGGATACCGAAGTCAAAAGTGCTGTCGGACGAGCGGACGTGGTTATCAAAATGCAGGATGCCATTTATGTACTTGAATTTAAAATGGACGGCACCGCGGAAGAGGCTTTGGCACAAATTAACAGCAAAGGGTATGCGATTCCTTATGAGGCAGACCACCGGAAAGTGGTGAAGGTCGGCATCAACTTCGACAGTACCACGAGAACGATTGGAGACTGGGAAATCGAAACAGATTAACAGCGTACGCCACTTGCTTGAAGTAGACAAGGATATGGTTGTGACACGTGAAAAAGGCAGCAGTTGCTCTCGTCTGTGAGTAACTGCTGCCTTTTTGCGTGTTCTGTGCTGTCGTAGCCGGGAAATTAGGGTGTATTGCCACAGCTTGCTGTGGTGCGTTTCCCTAACTTGTTGTGGCATGCTCCCCTTGCCTGCTGTGGCATGCTTCCCTAGCCTGCTGCGGCACGTCTCCCCAGCCTACTGCGGCACACATCCCTTTCCGCCGTTCCGGTTTTACGTATTCAATAGGCTGTTGCTTTGATACGCAGCTTGATGGCATTTTCGGCTGTATCCAGTACCAGTTCGCAGTTTTCAGAGGTTACAGAACTACCGGTGACGTCCATTTCCAATGAGGTGATTTTCTCAAGATCGAGTTGGGTTAAGGTGTATCCGTCTCCTTTCACCACCGTGAATCCACCTTCGGGAAAATGGGATGGCCGCATCTTCCATTGAGCCACAAACGTCAGTTTGTCCTTGTCAAGGGTGATTTTCTCTACCGGTGTAGAGTTGTCTTTGTCGTCGCCGCCGCAGGCGGTTACCAACGTTGCTGCCACAAGGCAGAGGAAAAAGATTCTTAGTTGTTTCATGCGTCTTTCTGTTTTCTTTAAAAGGGTAAATTATGAAAGGCTGCCGCTTTTTTGTTTGCCATGAGGGCGGATGCGCTGTCTGCAGCCGGACTGTCCGTCCTCATTCGTGACCTGCTTCTTTATGCAGCCGGGTCGGGGGCTTCACCTCCTCCGGGGATTTCAGGGTCGGGCGCTTCGCCGCCGCCACCGCCACCACCCGCGTTTTCGTCACCCAGCAGAATCGGGAAACGGTAAGAGCGTGGCGTTTTCAATGCCTTGTTGCTTCCGCTATATTGTGTCGTGATGCTTAGCGCATAGAGCTTTCCGGCTTCTATGGCAGGTAGCATGATGGTGAGTTGTGACGGTGCGTTGTGAACGATGACGGACACTTTCAACGGGACGGCTCCCTCTTCGTCTTTGGTGAGATAGATGCCGACCGAAGGGTCGTCACCGAGGATTTTAATGTTGCTTCCGCTGATAACGGCAGGACCGCCGGAAGTGATGACCTGGCTGATACTCTTCGTCACGGAGTCGGTGATGGAGTTGATGACCGGCCCCGTCTGTGCCAGCCCGTTGCAGATTACTTTTACGGCTTTGAGCTGGTCGCGCAGCAGTTGTCCCGGTGTGTAGGACACACCGAGCGAGTGCTTCGTGGCGTCAAACTGGGCGTTCTCCCCGAGGAACGAACCGCGTACGGTGACGATGTACTGTCCCACACCGTCTACCACACTCTTCCCTTCAGCGATGGCTTCCACCTTCTTCTGGTCGGCAAGGTCGAGGATGTTCTCGATGGTCTCCTGCCGGTACTCGGTACGCTCCTTGATGATGCGTGCTGCGATTTCTTTGTTGTGCAGACTGCCTGTGATGCGTGCGCGTCCGGTGTAGTCGCCTTTTTGTTCGGTCATGATGTTGTCGTAAAGGTCAACATTGAGCGTGATTTTTTCGTTTGTTGCCATGATAATGATTGTTTTAAGGAAAGTGAATATCTATTTATTGGTTACGTTCTGTGCTGTTTGTCATTTCGCACGCATCTTGATAGCATTACCGTCCAGATAAAGTTCGAAAAGACTGTCATAATATGTCATGCCCCCAGTAGTATTAGTCATCAGATGGAACTTCATAAGATCACTGTCAGTCAAGGTGTAGCTGTCGGTTCCCTTAACAACGGTTTCGGCTCCTGGCCGGACAGTGGAACGACTCAACACGTAATCATATAGATCTAATTTAAAATCAGAATCCGCCGGAAGTTCGTTTTCAACCGTAACGGTGGGGATGGTCACTTGATTGCCATTAATCGCAGCTTGCAGACAGAGGCTCCGTTCACTCCCATAGTTTCCCTCCTCCCTTGCTTTTATTTTTCCGCCTTTCAGTTGCAGTATTCCTGTAGGGGCAACAAGCACTTCCTGCCCCTTTATGCTTTTGGAGATTTCAGCATCGCCTTCCATAATGAGCGTGGCATTATCACCGACAGAGATACCAATTAGTTGGTCATTATCATTCCCATTGCCGGAATATAGTTCGAAGCCGTTACCCAGCGTTAGTTTGCAAGACGCCCTAACAAATATGCAGGCGATATTAGTTGAATAGGTATCAGCATTTCCAGAAATGTAGAGGTTGGTCAGCTTCAATGACGCGCCGTTTGTAAGCTCAAAAAGGCTTTTGTCGCTAGCGGTACGGGAAATATTATAATTTCCGCCGATAGGACTATTTCCGCCGTCGATAGCAACGTGTTTGCCGTCTATTGAAAAGATAAAATGCTCTGCATCCGCAGCAACCCTAATATATCCACCGAGGATGATTTGTGTTGGTGCATCCGCAGTGCCGTCTGCCGTTTCAATAGCGGTTTTCAGTTCGGCTGCGGTAGTGACAAGCGTCTTGTTGCTGACCGTCACAAGGCAGGTGGCGGACTTTTCGCGTGCGGTGGCGGTGATGGTAGCTGTTCCTTCAGCTACGGCGGTCACCAGTCCGTCTTTACTTACGGTGGCTACGGAAGTTTTGTCACTGCTCCATACTACGGATTCGGCAGTCACCCGGTCGGGGACAATGGTGGGAACCAGCGTTTCGGTCGCTCCCGATTTCAGGGTCAGAGTCTCATGATTGAGGGTGATGCTCTCTACGGGCACAGAGTTGTCGTCATTGTTGTCGTCGCCACAGGCGGTTGCCAACGTTGCTGCCATAAGGCAGAGGAAAAAGATTCTTAGTTGTTTCATACTTCTTTTGTCTTTCTAAAAGGGTGAATAAATCGTGTTCTCTTTTCGGACAAAAGTAATATGCAACAACGAAAAGGTATAGCCAAAATCCTGCATTGTATAGCCAAAATCCTGCAAATCTTGCAGGATTGCCGGAAATTCCATTGTTCGGAGAAACTTCTACCTATGCATTGATGGAAACAACAGCATTTGATGATAAAAGAGTATCGCCTTCTCCTTTAAAGTACAGACTTTTGTCGGCGGAACTCGGTAGGAGTCATTTTTACCAATTCGCGGAAATTGCGGTTGAAGGTGCGCATTGCCTTGAAGCCCGACGCTCCGGCAATGTCTTCAATTGTGTGGTTCGCGTAGTCCGGAAGCAGGAGCAAGTCCATGGCATGACGGATGCGCAGGCGGAGAAGATAATTTTGCAAGGTCAGTCCTGTGGCACGCCCCACAGCGGCGGAGAGATTACGCTCGTTTGTGCCAAGAGCTTTAATCAGGTCGTCACGCTTGAAGTTGTAGTCGAGGTACGGTTGTTCTTTCTGCAGATAGGCTTCGAGCTCTTCAAACAAGTGGTTGCTATCGCCGGATTGCAGGTAACAGATGAGGTCGCCCATATCGGCTTCGAGCGGTGGTTGGGGCAGTTTCCCATCCTGTTCGACGATAAAACGGCGTAGCATCTCGTAAGTGTAATGATAGTTAGTGTACAGCCATGCAAAAGCAGGATAGAAAACCACGATAAGGAAACTGAAACTAAACTCGGGTATCGGTCCCGGACAGACAAGTAAAACCCATGCGCCAATGCCGATACTCAACGCATAAAGGAAAGCGCGCATCGTCCACCGGAGTTCCAGTTTTGAGATACACTCTCCGGTCAATTCTTTTAAATGCGTGATGTAGCGGTGTTTTTTACGGAAAAAGAGGCGGACGTAAACGAACAGTTGTACGGTATAGGTGACACCGAACAAGGTCCGCACTGCCAACGGGAGATTGTGAACGACACACGCACGCCATTCTGCTAAAGAATATACACAGACGTCCGCTTCAATGCAGCAACTCACCACATACAGCAGAATGAAAACGAGCGAAGGCGCCGCATGCTTCATCACATTGGCAAAAGTGACGTATCTGCTGTCGAACAGCAATATCAACATAAACGTGAACATCAACGCCTGCGAAGAAGCAAGCACCAACACCAATATTGAGAATAAGTCCAACGACCGGTATACGCCGAACCCGTCAACCAGCAACTCCGCCAAATGACCGGCAGCGATAATGAGAGAAGCAGCGATGAAGAAATGGCATGCACGCCTGTATTTGGGATTAATGGCGTGCGCCATCTGCTTGAAGCAGACAAGACCGAAAGATATAGACAGACATATTCCGATAATAATGCCGTTTGTTAGTGTGTGTAAAGCCGGTATATCCATTGCTTAGCATTTATTTTCCCGACAAAGTTAATGAATCTTGACGAGAAACCGACTAGTTACACCCTGTAAAACTCGACAAGTCTGCAAAATCGTATAGAAACAACCTAATAGCTAATCTTCACTCCGGCAAAGAAACTTCTCGGCAGAGAAGGCCCGTAAATATAGCCGGAATCCCGATTAGCTCCTCTATCAAAGTCCTTCTGATAAGACTCAAAGAGGTTCTGAACTCCGCCGTTTAGTTGCAAATCGACTGTTTTGTATAGCTTGAAGTCATAAGCCAGTTTCACTCCCAAATCGAAGAAACGGGGTGTACGGATGGCTTCCGCCTTTCGTTCGGGCATTGCGCCCAGTTCGGCGTTCTCGGCGGTGATATCCATGCGTTGCACTAACATTCTCCCGGTATAAGTTCCTGACAGGGCAATGGATAAAGGTTTGATGGGAGTATAAGTAGCTGTGAAGTAACCATATGTATCGGGAGTACGGAAAATTTTCTTTTCTGCCGGTGCGTCGTCATGCCATTTATGAGGTTCATCGTATCGGCTGCGTTGCAAAGTGAGTCCCGCTTGTATTTGCAGGATGGAAAGATAAGCCACTTTGCCCTCCAGCGTTAGCCCCATCACTTTCGCGCCGGGACCGTTACTGCGTGTTTTTACCAATATCCCATCGCCACGGTCATAAGGTTCGCCCAACACGAAGACATCTGTCAGTCTTGTATAAAAGCCCTCGATCAAGAAATTCGTCTGGAATACTCCGAAACGGTGATACATATCTGCGGACGCACTGAAACTTTGGGATTTCTCTTCTTTCAAGTTCTTCGCACGCTCAATCATTGCCACTGTTCCGCCCACATTTTCAATATGCATATCTTCATCAAAAGCCTGCGGAGCACGGAATCCGGATGAATAGCTCAAACGCAGGTTTATATTCTGTGTCGGGTTGAAACGCAAGTTGGCACGGGGGCTAAAGATGACATTATCTACCATGTTATGCTTATCCAGGCGGCCGCCGATCAGAATACCCCAACGGTCGTTCTTCCACTCGTTCTGCAGAAAAGCACTGTAAATATTTACCGTCTGATCCGTGTGGCGGTCATATCCCCACATATTATCTTTCAGACGATCACGGTTATATTCAAGTCCTGCCGTGAGGTCAGAAGGCATAAAAAAACACTTATCAAACGTATGTACATACTGCGCGCCGCCCATAGCGGTTAAATCCGTTGTTTTTCCATAGGCTTTCAGAGGATCGTTACCCGGTCCGTAATAACTGTCCCGATCTGTATTGGCGGCTGACGCAAAGATACTTAGACGGTTCTTTTCATCTGGCGAGAAATAATCGAACTTCAAACTTCCACCATCAATCGAATGTTGCAACTGCTCTGCAATATGGGCTTCGTGAGGAGGACGGTCCAACATATCCCCTCCCCGACGGAATTCCTGCATGTGGTGATATTCGAAGGTTAGTTTGGAGTAAGTGCTTGTTTTCAGATAAGAGCGGAAGCCCACTGTCTGATTCTTCAATTTAGGTAGTTCGGTGAATCCGTCTCCGTCATAATCATATCCGGACCGGTGACGGTTCTGACCAAAGATATACAGTCCGGCACGATGATCGTCCGTCACTAATGAAGCATTCAGGGAGGTATTGTTATCGAATGAGGAGCCGCCTCCTAAAGCAGTAAGGGTGTGCGACAGCTGGCCGGAATTGCGCAAAGGCTCTTTGGTGATTATATTGATGGTTCCTGCAATGGCCGAAGAGCCGAACAAGGCGGAACCTCCCCCACGCATCACTTCTACGCGTTCAATCATGCTGGCGGGAATCTGTTCCAGGCCATACACTCCGGAAAGGGCACTGAATACGGGACGGGAATCTATCAAAATCTGCGTATACGGTCCGTCCAGTCCATTGATGCGGACTTGCTGGAAACCACAATTCTGGCAGTTTGTCTCTACACGTACACCGGGCTGAAAGTTCAGCCCTTGCGATAAAGTGGAAGAGTTAGTCGTTTCAAATAGCTTCAGATCGACGACATTTACCAAAGTAGGAGCCAAACGGCGCGTCGTTTCACTGCGGTTGGCGGAAACCACTACCCCATCCAAAGCAATCGCGTCCTCTTCTATTTCAAAATCCTCTTCCAGTGTCTTTCCTTTTTTCAGAGTCACGTTGCGGGTCACGGTCTTGTAGCCGACCGAGCTAACCTCCAGTATAAAGTTACCTTCCGGCAAATTCTTCAAAAAATAATGTCCGGTAGCGTCGGTCACGGTTCCTATCGTTGTTCCTTTCAGTGCAATGGTGATGTAAGGAAGGTGCTCTTTCGTTTTCTTATCCAGTACATGGCCTATGATGTTCGCATCGGATTTTTTCAGTTCAGGGTAGTCCGGATGTTCAGCCAATGCGTATGACAGGACACAATACAGGCCGGCCAGGACTAAAAGATATTTCTTCATTGTCGTTAGTCTTTTAATGTTTAAAATCAAAAATAATAATAAGGGAAAGGGAAGCAGCGATCATTAATCGTTGTTCCTAACTGATGAATACTGTTCCCGAAAAGATAGACTAAGCGACAGGAGGTGCTCTAAGAGATATGACGCCCGGACAAGAACGGTGATATGGCTCAACTTGCGGGCGGATAAACAGGATACATAATAGAGATAAAGCAGCGACCGCGAATGTAGGTATTAATCCGCTGTCTGTCACCAATACATGATTCAACAGGTGAATGAGTTGGAATTCAACCGTCGTATGGCTATGTTCACTGCCTTTTTTAAATGGATGCGAATGGACAATCGTTACCCCGTTTACTACATGGGAGTGAGTAAATAAAGTGATTCCTGCCATGTACGAGATAAACAGTACAGGCAAAAACCACTTCATTATATGTAGGTACAATTGTTTCATCCGGTAATCTTGCACATCTATTCTGTGCAGTAAAGTCAGGGTTTAGTTTGTTTTTTTGCAAAGATAAGGATTGTCTCCATGCAAAACAATCCCTATTTATAACGATTTTAAATCTTAACCGAATCTTAATAACTGATCTTCACCCCGGCAAAGAAGCTTCTCGGAAGTGACGGACCATAGATATAGCCGGAGTCACGGTCAGCTCCTTTATCGAAGTCGTCCTGATAGGCATTGAAAATATTCTGTATGCCGGCATTCAACTGGAGGTTCATCGACTTGTAAAGTTTGAAGTCATAAGCAGCTTTCAAACCGATATCGAAAAAGTCTTTGGTATTCACCGTTATCGGATTTTCAAGGAATCCCGGAACCGGCTCGTGGGGAACCAGCATCGAACCGGTATAGGTACCGGAAAGAGCGATAGATAACGGTTTTATCGGGGTGTAGGTTGCTGTAAAATAGCCGTAAGTATTTGGCGTACGCATCATTTTCTTCACCGCCGGAGCTTCTTTGTTCCAGATGTGCGGTTTGCTGTAATGGCTCTGTTGCAGAGTGACTCCCGCCTGAACTTGGATTTTATTCAGGTAAGCCATCTTTCCTTCCAGTGTCAATCCCAGAACTTGCGCTCCTGATGCATTGTGACGGGTACGTGTCAGAATTCCATCCACTACCTCTCCGTCGGTAAGGGCAAAAACATCCGACAACTTTGTATAGAATCCTTCTACCAGGAAGTTAACCTGAAACGCACCAAAACGATGATAAATATCTGCCGAAGCACTCAAGCTCTGTGATCTTTCTTCTTTCAGATTATCCGCCAGTTCAACCATCGCTACATTACCGCCTACATTTTCCACATGCAAATCTTCGTCGAAAGCCTGCGGAGCACGGAAGCCGGATGAGTAACTAAAACGAAGATTGATGTTTTCTGTCGGATTATAACGCAAGTTGGCACGCGGACTGAATATCACATGGTCAATCAGATTATGCTTATCCAAACGGCCGCCAATCAGGAATCCCCAATGATCATTTTTCCATTCGTTCTGAAGGAAAGCACTACCGATATTCACTTTCTGGTCTACCGTGCGGTTGTATCCCCACATGTTATCTTCCAGTTTGTCCTGATTGAACTCTATTCCGGCAGTCAGGTCGGAAGGCATGAAGATGCATTTGCCGAAGCTGTAGACATACTGTGAGCCTGCCATCCAGTTCAAGTCAGTGGTGTTTCCGTAAGCATCCAAAGGGTCTCTGTCACCTGGACCATAATAGCTGTCGCGATTGATATGCTGTGCAGATGCAAACACATTGAAACGATGGTTCTCGTTAGGGGAGAAATAATCGAACTTCAGTCCTCCGCCATTGATTGAGTGTTCGGTCTGCTCCGCCACATTCGCTTCATGAGGCGGGCGGTTCAATAAGTCTCCTCCCCTGCGGAATTCTTCCATGTGGTGATATTCAAAAGTAAGTTTCGAATAAGTCGTTGTTTTCAGGAACGAACGGAAACCAATTGTCTGACCGTGCAATTTGGGTATTTCGGAATATCCGTCGCCGTCATGGTCATACGCAGAACGGTGGCGGTTCTGACCGAAGATATACAGACCTGCACGCTGGTCGTCCGTCACGAGAGACGCATTCAATGCCGTACTGTTGTCGAAAACGTCGCCATCGCCAATTCCCGTAATCGTATGAGATAACATACCAGAGTTGCGCATCGGTTCTTTGGTGATGATATTGATTGTACCGGCAATGGCAGATGAGCCGAACAGTGCCGAGCCGCCTCCACGCATCACTTCCACACGTTCTATCATGCTGGCAGGAATCTGTTCGATACCATACACACCGGAAAGCGCACTAAAAATGGGACGGGAATCGAGCAGGATTTGCGTATAAGGGCCATCCAGTCCATTGATACGCACTTGCTGGAAACCGCAATTCTGACAATTGGACTCTACACGAACACCCGGCTGAAAGCTCAAGCCTTGCGCCAAAGTCGTAGAATTGGTATTCTCAAAGATTTTCAAATCTACTACATTCACCAGTGTCGGAGCCAGACGGCGGGTGGTTTCATTACGATTGGCAGATACGACTACGCCATCCAAAGCAACCGCATCTTCTTCTATCTCGAAATCTTCTTCCAATGTACGCCCTTTCTTCAGCGTCACATTCCGTCTGACGGTTTTATATCCCACCGAACTGACCTCCAGCACAAAATTACCTTCGGGAAGATTCTTCAAAAAATAATGCCCGGTAGCATCGGTCACAGTTCCGATGGTCGTACCTTTCAAGGCAACTGTAATATAGGGTAAATGCTCTTTTGTATTTTTATCAAGAATATGGCCAACGATGTTGGCATCTGACTTACGTAATTCGGGATGATTAGGATATTCATGAGCTTGTCCTTCAAGGGCAGGCAACAATGCGCAGC
>ERZ773193.4177-NODE-4177-length-11974-cov-25.697626_pt1 | contig 11974 bp, 7 predicted proteins | sample MGYA00511110_ERZ773193 | MGnify/ENA primary metagenome ERZ773193 (study PRJEB29015, sample SAMEA2737784) | human gut metagenome | biome: human gut; feature: human-associated habitat; material: faeces | place: China | collected 2012 ...
TTATTTTCGTGAAATATAAACATTTTAAACAGGCCTTACTTTTTAAAGTGGGCTCTAACTTTATGTTCTTTTAACTGCTTTTTGAGAATAAAAACGGTATCTCTCTTGTCATAAATTTGACGTATATTTCATTTTGTGGAAAATATATTCATAACTTTATGCAATATTTCTGAAGCTCGGTCGTTTATTCTATATAAAAATGTAAGTTTGCATACAAAACATTTGTAATATGAACAAAGATATAAATCGGTTGAAAGTCGTATTGGCTGAAAAGAAGAAAACAAACAAATGGTTGGCAGAGAAATTGTCCAAAGATCCTGCCACAGTTTCTAAATGGTGTACTAACACATTGCAACCAAATGTGGAGACACTTGTTGATATAGCCAAATTATTGGATGTCGAAATCCAGGATCTATTTTGGCCGATAAATAAACAACAATAGATGAATATGGATATAGTATTATTGATAATAGCAATTTGCTATCCTTTTCTATTTAAATATCTTGAACAGTATTTCGTACAGAAAGGAAAAAATGCTGCTCAAAAGGAAGATGTGTGTGATATTCAATATGAAACGAAAAAAGGAGAAAACATCGCAACAAAAGAGGATATAGAAGAAATAACTGCACAAATTGAAAATGTCAAAAATGAGATTTCATTTGAGAATCAACGCAGACATAAGTTCATTAAGCAACGAACAGAACGTTTGTTGAAAATCTTGTATCTTACAGAGAAATTGAATGAGCAACAAAGAACTTTGTTGTATATCTTGTATGACAAACATTCTTCGCAACGTCTTCTTTCTTTGATTGAACAGATAAATGGTACACTATTATCATTTTTGCATGAGTGTAGAATTATCTTTGTAACAGTTGAGGACAAGGATTTGATATCAAGAATATCCAAATTGATAGAAGATGCTCAAAATTATGCCAACTACATGTGCTATATAGCAAGTAACGCTTCAAGCCATATGACTAATTGGAAAGATTTTCTTGATTTGGCAGAAAAGCATAACGATGCGACTCAACTGTTGAACGAGGCTACAAAAAGCCAAAATAGTGTAGAGCAAATACGAAAAGAATTTGAGAACAATATAAATAGTAAAAAAGAAACTTTGTATGACAGTCAAATTAAGTACCTTTCAAAATTGAATCTATTGTTTGGTAGTGACTTTCATCTAAAAGGATAAAATATACGATTATGAACAAGCAACAACTCGCAAATAAAATATGGGCATCTGCCAACAAGATGCGCTCTAAGATTGAGGCTAATGAATACAAGGACTATATTCTTGGCTTCATTTTTTATAAGTTTCTTTCCGAACAGGAAGTTCGGTTTGCAAAAGACAATGATTTCACAGATGCTGATTTGGGCCAACTCAAAGAAGAAGATGCGGAAACAGTCAATTGGGTACAAAACAATCTGGGCTATTTCATTGCTTATGACAACCTTTATTCCACTTGGATAAGCAAAGACTTTGATTTCCAAATTGCCAATGTACGTGATGCCTTGTCTGCTTTTACAAGATTGATATCTCCTACTCACAAGAAGGTGTTTTCTGGAATATTCGACACATTGCAGACTGGCTTGAAGAAGTTGGGCACTTCTGATGCAGAGCAAACTCGTGCTGTGAGTGATCTTCTTTCGTTGATAAAGGATATACCTATGAATGGAAGACAAGACTACGATGTGCTTGGATTCATCTATGAGTACCTTATCAGTCAGTTTGCTGCCAATGCAGGAAAGAAAGCAGGTGAGTTTTATACTCCTCATGAAGTTTCCTTGCTAATGTCAGAGATTGTGGCTTACCATCTTAAGGACCGCTCGCAGATAGAAATCTACGACCCAACGAGCGGCTCGGGCTCACTTCTTATTAATATCGGCAAGTCGGTGGCACGCCATATCCAGCAGGACAACTGCATCAAGTATTACGCACAGGAGTTGAAGCAGAATACGTATAACCTTACTCGTATGAATCTTATTATGCGTGGTATCGTTCCTGACAATATTATTGCAAGAAATGGCGACACGTTGAAGGACGACTGGCCTTATTTTGATGAGAATGACAAGGAGAACACTTATCATCCCCTGCATGTAGATGCTGTGGTAAGCAACCCACCGTATTCACAAAGTTGGACTCCACCACGCAAACCAAAGAATGGAGAAATGGGCGAAGTCGATCCTCGTTTTGATGATTACGGCATTGCACCGAAAGGAAAGGCTGACTATGCTTTTCTGCTTCACGACTTGTATCATCTAAAAACAGAAGGCATTATGACTATAGTGTTGCCTCACGGTGTTCTTTTCCGTGGAGACGCTGGCGACGGCTCGGAAGGAAGCATACGCCAACAACTGATAGAGAATGATAACATTGAGGCAATCATCGGTTTGCCGTCAGACATTTTCTTTGGCACTGGTATTCCTACCATTGTTATGGTGTTGCGTAAGTCACGTTCTACAAGTGATGTGCTTATTATTGATGCAGCCAAAGGATTCAAGAAAGAAGGCAAGAAAAACAAGCTGCGGGCTTCTGACATCAAACGAATCGTAGATACTTATGTCGCCAAGAAAGAAGAACCAAAATTTTCTCGGTTGGTGTCTAAGGAAGAAATTCGTGCCAATGGGTATAATCTCAACATCCCTCGATATGTCAATTCTTCGGATGACGTTGAGACTTGGGACTTATATGCGACAATGTTTGGAGGTGTTCCAAAATCGGAGCTTACTGCTATGAATGATTATTGGCAGGCTTTTGCTGGCTTAGAGGATTCGCTGTTTAAAGCAACTGACACGCCACAAACAGAGTTCAAGGTGGAAGACATTCGCAAGACGGTAGAGAATCATCCATCCGTGATAGGTTTCAAAAATCTATATGCAGAAAAGTTCGGTGGCTTTAGTGGAATGTTGCGTCATCATTTGCTTGACAATATGCTTTCTTTGAATATTGCAGCAGAGGAAGATGCGATAACCTCTTACATATTCAAGCAACTGGAGCAAATGCCGCTTGTTGACCGTTTCGAGGCTTACCAACTGTTTGCCGACAAATGGCAAACAATATCGCAAGATTTGGAAATCATACAGTCGGAAGGCTTTGAAGCTACTCGTGTGGTCGATGCCAACATGGTAACAAAGAAGAAGGACGACAAGGAGTATGAGGTACAGGATGGCTGGATTGGTCGTATCTTGCCTTTCGAACTTGTACAGACCACTTATTTGAAATCAGAATGGCAAGCACTTCACAGCAAGGAGGAACGCTTGGATATAATTGGCTCGAACTTGGAAGAAACTTTGGGTGAACTGGCAGACGATGAACGTGATGGCATCACTAATGATGATGGTGCACTTGACAAGAAGAGTCTTGAAAGCAAACTTGCCGAGGCTTTGGAAGAAGTGGAGACACCTGAAATTTTGGCTCTCAACGAATACCTCTTGCTATCAAAGAAAAAAGACAAGATGGCTTTCATCGAAGCACACGACGAGATTGATTGGGATAGTGTAACGACCTGCAAAGACGGAACATACGGTAAGCCTGCAGCAAATACCCTTATCAGCAACTATCGTGCAAACTTCGATTTCCCCGAGAGCTCTTATGAGGCTCATTTGATTAAGCTCAACAGCCTGCTGAATGAGTCAAAGGTGTTGAAGTCTGAGATAAAGGTGACTTCAGTGGAGTTACATGAGCATACCAAAGTAACGATAGAACAGGAACTGACTGATGAAGACATCATGTCGTTGCTATCCATGAAGTGGATTGAAGGTCTTTGTACCCATTTATCTACTTTACCTCAGACTATCATAGACGATTTCACCAATAAACTTGTGGCTTTGCAAAAAAAATATGCCACAACGCTTGTTGATTTGGAACATGATATTCATGATGCCTCTGTGCAACTTGCAGATATGATTGACGAGTTGACAGGAAATGAGAATGATATGGCTGCATTGCAGGAGTTTAAGAAAGTTTTGGTAAACGCTTAATGAGAAATTGTTATGGATAAGAATAAGAGAATTCCAAAAGTAAGATATAAGGGATTTGAGGATGAATGGGAGAATATGGACGCTTCTGAAATCTTCAAAACATATTTTGATAAAAATCACCCAGACTTACCAGTCCTTTCTGCATCGCAAGAATATGGTATGATAGTCCGTGAAAATGTAGGATTCAACGTACAGCATAATAAGGAAAATGAGGCTGGGTATAAAAGGGTTCTTCCTGGGCAGTTTGTTATTCATCTTCGTTCTTTCCAAGGTGGTTTTGCCCATTCTACAGTTGAAGGAATCACGTCGCCAGCGTATACCATTATAGAGTTTCGTGACAAAAGCCAACAAGATGATATCTTTTGGAAATACGTGTTAACGTCAAAAGAGTTTATTAAACGACTTGAAACAGTAACTTATGGTATCCGCGATGGGCGCAGTATCAGCTTTGATGATTTTTCGGAACTGGGATTTAAAGTACCAAGCCTTAAAGAACAGCGTAAAATAGGAAAGACGCTAACAGTCATAGACACCCTCATTCGAAAATTGGAACAGAAGTTAGAGAAGTTGCGTAGCATCAAGCAGTCGCTTCTTAACCAGATGTTTATAAATGTTAATCGGGGGGGGTACACACCGCTGATTAGATTTAAAGGATTTGAGGATGAATGGATGACAATTAAGTTATGCGACATCTCTAAGAAAGTTATAGAAAAGAATGCTACGTCTGTGTGTCAGGATGTCTTTACGAATTCGGCTGAATTTGGAGTGATAAACCAACGAGACTTCTTCGACCACGATGTTGCTAATGTAGATAACATTCAAGGATATTACATAGTTAGACCAAATGACTATGTCTATAATCCAAGAATATCAACGACAGCTCCTGTTGGACCGATAAATAGAAATAAATTAGGTTGTTGTGGAGTGATGTCTCCTCTTTACTATGTGTTTAGAGTAGAGAAACAAAGTGATGGTATTCTCCATTTTCTTGACTATTACTTTAAAAGCAATATGTGGCATGATTTTATGTTCAAGAATGGAAACTCGGGTGCTAGGTCTGATAGATTTTCAATTAGTGATAGCACATTTTCATTAATGCCAATTCTTTATCCCCAAAAAGAGGAAGAGCAGTTGAACATTGGACAGGTGTTTATTAACATGGAAAAACTTATGCGAACAGAGTCGATAAAACTCTCCAAGTTCCGCTCCATGAAGCAGTCATTGCTTCAAAAAATGTTTGTATAACGAATAAAACGTAATAGATATGGGATTCGACTATGAACCAGATTTTGAGGAAGCCCTCATTAAACTATTGAAAGATTATGGATGGACTGGCAAAATGCTGAACTATCCTACGGAGGAGCAGCTCATTAAGAATTGGGCTGAAATTCTGTTTAATAACAACAAAGGCATAGACCGTCTGAATGGGCAACCCCTTACCGAAGGCGAAATGCAGCAGATTCTTGACGAAATCAAGGATTTGCGCACACCTCTTGCGATCAATAGTTTCATCAATGGCAAATCGGTTTCTATCACTCGTGACAATCCTGCAGATACCTTGCACTTCGGCAAGGAAGTGTCGCTCACCATATACAACCGTTTGGAGATAGCAAGCGGAAGGAGTTTTTATCAGATAGCTCGCCAACCCAAGTTTGAGCGTCATTCCCAAATCTTGCCTAAGCGCAGAGGGGATTTAGTGTTGTTGATAAACGGTATGCCTGTCATACATGTAGAGTTGAAAAGCAGCAAGATGCCAGCCATGCACGCAGTCAACCAGATAACGGAAAAGTATATTCCAGAAGGAGTGTTTACTGACAGCATCTTCTCTTTGGTTCAACTATTTGTGGCAATGAATCCTGAGGAAACAATGTATTTTGCCAATCCTGGAATAGATGGCAAGTTCAACAAAGCCTTTTGTTTTCATTGGGCAGACACACTTAACAACCCCATAAACGATTGGCGACAGATAGCCTCTACTTTTCTTTCCATACCACTGGCACATATGCTTATCGGCTTCTATACCGTTGCCGACCAAGCAGATGGAGTGCTGAAAGTTTTGCGAAGCTATCAGTATTATGCAGCAAGCAAAATAAGCTCAATAGTTGCAAAATGGGATTGGAAGAGTACTGAGCAGAAAGGAGGGTATATTTGGCATACAACAGGAAGCGGAAAGACCATGACCAGTTTCAAGTCTGCCCAGTTGATAGCCCAGTCAGGAGATGCCGATAAGGTGGTGTTCCTCGTTGACAGAATAGAATTGGGCACACAATCATTGGAAGAGTATCGCTCGTTTGCCGATTCTGTGGATGATGTACAGGCGACGGAGAATACGGACATACTGATAGCAAAAATGCGTGATGACGACACCAAGAAGAACCGTCTCATTGTAACTTCCATCCAAAAGATGAGCAAGGTCAACGCAGAAGAGTATCCAAAGAAAAAAGCAGACATAGAGCATATTGCTGCCAAGCGAGTGGTGTTCATCATAGACGAATGCCACCGTTCCACCTTTGGCGATATGCTCATAGGCATCAAGCGAACATTCTCTCATGCGGTATTCTTTGGCTTCACAGGAACACCAATCAACAATGAGAACCAGAAGAAGCTAAACACTACGCAAACCATCTTTGGTGAGAAACTGCATACTTATTCCATTGCCAATGGTATCATAGACAAGAATGTGTTAGGATTTTACCCTTATATGTGCTCTACATATAAGGACAAAGCATTGCGCCGTTGCGTGGCTTTGGAAAAAGCAAAAGCACAGACAGAGGAAGAAGCATTAGCTGATGAAGACAAGAAAAAGGTGTATCAGTACTACATGAATCCAAGCAAGGTAGCCATGGCTGGGAAAATACAACCTAACGGTTCATACCTTAAAGGTATAGAAGATTTCATACCATCTTCGCAGTACAATTGTGACAAGCATCATCTGAAAGTTGTGGAAGACATCAAGGAAAATTGGGTGACACTCAGTTTAAATAGTAAATTCCACGCCTTGCTTGCTACGGAAAGTATTCCAGAAGCAATTGCTTATTATCGACTTCTGCGCAAAGAGATGCCAACATTGAAAGTTACAGCTCTATTCGATCCGAATATAGATAATACAGGAGGACAAACGTTTAAGGAAGAAGGACTCATAGAGGTGCTTGAAGGTTATAAGGAGCAATTTGGCAAAACTTACACTATGTCGACCCATGCTGCGTTCAAGCAGGATGTTGCATTGCGCCTTGCCCATAAGAAACCTTATAATGGAAAGGACTTTACAAAAGACAAGCAAATAGACCTTCTTATAGTAGTGAATCAGATGTTGACAGGCTTTGACTCCAAATGGATAAATACGCTCTATGTAGATAAGGTGATGGAATATGAGAACATCATTCAGGCTTTCAGCCGTACTAACCGTTTGTTCGGACCAGACAAACCTTTCGGAGTGATACGTTATTATCGCTACCCCAACACCATGAAGCGTAATATTGACAAAGCTGTAGCAATGTATTCTGACAATAAGCCTCTGAAACTTTTTGCAGATCCATTGACCCATAATCTGCAACAGATGAATAGTATCTATACAGAAATAGAGTATCTGTTTGTACACGCTGGCATCAAGAACTTTGAAAAGTTACCACAAATGGAATCTGAGAGAGGACGTTTTGTGAAGCTGTTCAATCTATTTAATAAGCATTTGGAGGCAGCTCGTATACAAGGTTTCTTATGGGAAAAGTCTCATTATCATCTCAAACAGCCACATGGCGGTTTTGCAGATATAGATATGTTGATAGACGAAGAAACATATAAGGTGTTGTTGAAGCGTTATCAAGAACTATTGAAGCCAAGCAATGGAGGTGGTGGAATTGAAGAACCGCCATACGACATTGAAACTTACCTTACAGAAATAGAAACTGGGCAGATAGATGCCGACTATATTAATGAACGCTTTGAAATCTACTTGAAGTTGATAAACAAAGGCAATGCTTCAGAAGAGGAGCGACAGAAAGTGATGCAGGAATTGCATAAATCTTTTGCCTTGTTGTCGCAAGAAGAACAAAAGTTTGCTAATATTTTCTTGCATGATGTAGAAAGTGGAGATGCTGTACTTGACAAAGGAAAAAGTTTCCACGACTATATTGTGGAGTACATGAATCAAGCAAAAAATGCCAAGCTGCATCAAGTGGCAGAAATCTTTGGCATCAATGAACAGATGCTAAGGGAAATTATGTTTTCTGCTGTAACACCTGACAACTTGAATTCGTATAATCGATTCTCAAAATTGAAAGCAACTATAGACAAGGATAAGGCAAAGCTTTTCTTCAAACTAACAGAGGGCGTGGAATTACCTCCTTTTAGGATAAATCAAAAGGCGGAACAGTTTTTGCGCGATTTTATATTGAGTAATGGCGATATGGATATTCCTGAATATGGACGTAAGTTGTCGGATATAAATGAAGATGCCCGTATTGTGGAATTCGCAGACACTGTAATGTCGGTACACAATGGTATTTCTGTACTTCTTTTAGAAAAAGAATGCATTGAGAGATTTGGGGAAGAATATTCGGCAATGTCTATGCCGGATTGGTTCAAGGTTATTTATGACTACATGAAAACCAAGACACATAGATATGATTTAAACCAGGACGATATTGTTTATTGGAATGTTGCAGAAGATAGAACAAAATAAAGCGACACGTTTGTTGATACGGCTTTTGATAAGTTGACGAATGTGTGTGATAAATCAATTATAAACAGCATAAATAATGGATAAAATAACTCAGATAACACGAAAGGAAATATTTTCATTACTCGCTAATGGGTATGATGATATTACTGGTTGGGGAGAGAGCAGGCATGTGTTTTTTAACTATTATGGAACTCTATCTTGTACCGAGTTCCTTGGTCGTTTGTATAATTTAGAGGAACTTCCATCATTAGATAGTCGTTTGAAAAATGCTGCTGAAGATATTTATCGTCACACAGTATTGAATCCTAATGACTATCCCGAGGATTGGTTATTTACCGATTCTCGTTTTCCTCTATGCAATGGAACAGATAAGCAATTATTAGATTTTTTGTGCGAGGTGTTTAATCCAGAGGTTCGCGATGAACAAAGTAATTGGAAAATTTTCTACGAAAAAATAGACAATCTAATTGGTGCTGATGGCTACGAGTTTTACATAGACCATATTATATCCAATAGATTAGGCTATGGCTGGAGGCGAAAAGAAGACAGATTTCGTATTATCACAAAGCCAGAACTATCTTCTTTGATTGGACTGTTTAATCGTGGAGGATATGTATTGGATTTTAGTTCTTCTGCTTTTGATGACTTTACAAAAGAAGTTGTAGGTTTTCGACTAACAGAGTATTATGGTCTGTCTAAAGGGAAGTCTCTTGTCGCTTTTACAAAAGAAGGTAAGGAAAGTGATATTGTTAAGTTATTTGTTGCCTTGTTTGATTATTATGTTTCTAATTCTACTTATGACAAGGAGAAGAATGGAATTGCTTATCAAAAGATCACAGATATCATAAAAAGAATTCGCTCGGGAATTGTAACAATAAATGAATTTGCTAAGGAACTTGAGTGCCAATTCTCCAGTGAGTATATGTCTGCTCAAATATCAATCATGATGAAAATGACCAAAGAAAACCCTACAGAAGCCATAGGAAAGGCCAAAGAGCTAATTGAAAGTTGTTGCAAAACTATATTGGAAGAACGTAATATGCTACTTTCCAAAGATGAAACATTAGGGCAATTAACTAAAAAGGTCATGAAGTTATTAAAAGTAACACCACATGATATAGATGATACAATACCTGCTGCAAAGGCAATGAAACAAATATTAGGAAATCTAAGCGCAATAGCTGAAGGAATGGCTACTTTGAGAAATTCATATGGAAGCGGACATGGACGTGCTGCTTCGTATAAAGGGTTAGAAGAACGTCATGCCAAATTAGCTGTGGGCAGTTCAATAACATTGGTTGAGTTTTTGTGGTGTACTCATGAAAGAACAAAAGACAAGAATAAGGTCTAAAATGACACATGAGGATTTTTCGTAATAATAACAAAAAAAGAATTTAAAATGAACATAAATGAGTTAATAGGCGAAGCAACCGCCTACGATAAGAAGCAACAACTCGAAGTCAAGAGACCTAAGAGCTGGCTAAAAAGTGTTTCTGCCTTTGCCAATGGAGAAGGCGGAACATTGGTATTTGGTATCAGCGACGATGACCAAGTGGTAGGACTTGCTGATGCAGAAAGTGATGCGGAGAGAATAAGTGAGGAGATAAAGACCAAGCTTGATCCGACACCTGCTGTCAACCTCGAATTTAAGGAGGTGGACGGCAAGAAGCTTGTGCTGCTTCATGTCTATAAAGGACAAGAGACACCATATTATTATATAGGTGACAAACAACGATTGGCATTTGTGAGAGTAGGTAACGAGTCTGTTGTGGCTGATAGACTTCAATTGAAAAGCCTTGTCATGAAAGGTGCTGGTCGTTCGTTTGATGCAATCCCATCACCATACAAGTTTGAGGATATGTCTTTCACCAAACTCAAATCTGTTCATTTTAAGCGATTGAACCAGTCGTTTGATGATAGAGATTCCATTTCATGGGGAATAGTTGACAATGACGGAAAACTAACCAATGCCGGTGCATTATTGGCAGATGATTCCCCTATACGCCATTCTCGAATCTTCTGCACACGTTGGAATGGACTTGACATGACGAGTGGTTTAGGTGAGGCTTTGGATGATGCCGAATTGGAAGGTAGTGTCATCAGTCAATTGCAAGATGCAGTTGCTTTTGTGAGAAACAACTCTCACAGAAGATGGTGGAAAGAAGCTGAATATCGAGAAGAACTGCCAGATTATCCAGAGCGTGCCGTAACCGAAGTGATATGCAATGCAATCATTCATCGTGATTACATGGAACTTGGCAGTGAGATACATATAGATATGTATGACGACCGCATGGAAGTGTATTCCCCTGGTGGCATGTTTGATGGACGATTGATACAACAACTTAATCCTCTGACTGTGCCATCAAAACGTCGCAATCCTTTACTTGCAGACTTTTTCCATCGCTTGAAACTCATGGAGCGTAGAGGCAGTGGAATGAAGAAGATTATTGGTGAATACAAGCGTTTTGAGAACTTGGAAAATTATCACGCACCAGAGTTCAGTTCCAATGCGACGGAATTTCATGTTACTCTATGGAACCTCAATTATGGGGTGGATGTCGTAAAAGACAACCCTTATGTCATAAAAGAGGCAAACGATGTCGTAAAAGAGACGGATGATGTCGTAAAAGGAAAAGCAAATGTCACAAAAGAATTTGCAAAAGCTCAACGACAAATCTATAAGTTGATTTCTCAGACGCCTCAAATCAGTGCTGCCCAAATGTCGGAAAACATGGGGATTTCTTTAAGACAAGTACAGCGATACCTCAAACAACTTTCCGACCAAAACCTAATTGTAAGAGAAGGAGGTCGCAAAAATGGCGTTTGGAAAATCTTGGACGATGAATACGAAGGCTTCTTTAAAAGAATATAAACGACAAAGGCAGGTGGCTAAATCTATAAAAATGGGTTAGCCATCTGTTGGTTTTATGTGGTTTGATTCGCCAATTCTATGGAAAAGCATCTCTTCACATCGGCAGATTAGGTTGAGGTAGCCCGACTTTGGAGGGCTACACCCCGATTAGGGCAAGGTCTTTCGGGAGTACCCCGAAAGGTTTGGAGTAACTCAAAACATACCTTGCTGTGTCTTTTGGACACAAACAAACTATAAAATAAAACTTAGTTTCTTGCGTAACACCAAGCCTTGTTCATTATCGGAATAATGCGAATAAGTAACTATTGCTATGAAACTTTGCTGACGTATAGATTTACTGATTCATTGTCGTACTGTTGTCTTGATTTGATGCCGTATAGCAATAGATCAATAGTTCGTTAATAATTCAATAATGTGCTAAGCAGCTATACGCTGTAAGC
>ERZ773193.4179-NODE-4179-length-11970-cov-3.120688_pt1 | contig 11970 bp, 10 predicted proteins | sample MGYA00511110_ERZ773193 | MGnify/ENA primary metagenome ERZ773193 (study PRJEB29015, sample SAMEA2737784) | human gut metagenome | biome: human gut; feature: human-associated habitat; material: faeces | place: China | collected 2012 ...
GCTTTAGGAGTGTGCTTTGTGCGGGCAAGCTTCAGCACTATCTGCCGCCGGTACTTTCCGTCTATGCGCTTTATGGGAGCTTCTCCCCATACCATAAACAGAAGTTCCCTTTCGTCCGCCCCCTGAGCTTTCAGCGCCTGAAGTATGGCGTCCTTCAGCCCCAAAGCGAACCTTTCCTCCGCCTCGCACAACGGCGCCTGATCCTCATGTATGAACAGCACCCTGACAAACAGCGCATACGGCGGAAACAGCGCAGCACGCCGCTGGGCTATCTCGTATTCATAAAAGCCCTTGTAGTCGTGGCGTGAGGCCAGCACCACTGCCGGGTGGTCAGGAGTGTAGGTCTGTATCACTCCCCTGCCGTTGCCGTTTGCCCTGCCTGCCCGTCCGGCCACCTGAGTAAAAAGCTGAAACGCCCGCTCGCAGCTTCGATAATCCGGTATATGCAGCGAAGCGTCGGCCGCAACTATACCCACAAGGGATACATTTGGCATGTCCAGCCCTTTGGCCACCATCTGCGTCCCTATGAGGACCTGGGCGTCTCCCCTGGAAAAACGTGAAAGTATATCATAGTGGGCGTTCCTGGTCTGGGTAGTATCCATATCCATGCGCAGCGACTTTACGCCGGGGAAGCTATCGCGAAGCTGCTCCTCCACCTGCTGTGTGCCTACGCCAAAAAACTTTATGTGAGGTTTGCCGCATTCCGGGCATACCTTTGGTATATTCTTTGTGCGTCCGCAGTAATGGCACTTCATAAGCTTATCTATTTTATGATAGGTCATGGATACGTCGCAGTTGTCGCACTTGAATACATAACCACAGCTCCTGCAGGATACGAAGGTGGAATACCCACGGCGGTTTATGAAGAGTATCGCCTGCTCATTTCTGTCGAGGCAGGCTTTCAGCTCATGGTACAGCCGTCCGCTGAATATGCCGGTGTTTCCCGCAGCGAATTCCTGCCGCATATCCACTATATCCACCTTGGGCAGCGGCAGGTCGTTTATGCGCTCCGGCAATTCAAGAAGAGCGTACCTGCCCCGTTTTGCCCGAAAATAGCTTGTTACAGACGGCGTGGCGCTGCCCAACAGCAGCACTCCGCCATTTAATTTACACCGCTTCTGAGCCACCTCTATGGCGCTGTAGCGGGGCGTCATCTCGGAGGAGTAGGATTGCTCGTGCTCCTCGTCCACCACTATCAGCCGTATATTCTCAAGGGGGGCAAACACCGCGCTCCTTGCCCCAAGCACTACCTTTGCCTTGCCCAGGCGTATACGCCGCCATTCATCATATCTCTCGCCCGGCGACAGCCTGCTGTGCAGCACCGCCACCTGTTCGCCGAATCTTCCGCGGAATCTGTCCATTGCCTGTGGGGTCAGGGATATTTCCGGCACCAGCACTATGGCGGAGCCGCCCTCGTCCAGCACTTTGGCGATGGCCTGCATGTATACCTCAGTCTTTCCGCTGCCTGTAACGCCGTGAAGGAGCATGGTCCCCTCCCGCCTGTCCATAGCTGCGCTTATCTTTTCCAATACGTCAGCCTGCGCCGCTGAAAGGGTCAGCGGCATCGTCCTGGGCGGTATCCGTCCGGCATACGGGTCCCGATATGTCTCCCGGCCTGCCTCTGTTATATAGCCCTTATCTATCAGCGCCTTTATAGCGGGGGACGCACCGGGAATAAAGGCACATATATCTGCCGTGCTCATCTCCGCATTTGACTCTGACAAAAGGTCGAAAACCTCTTTTTGCTTAGGTGATTTAGGGCTGCCGTCCTTTTTCAGCATGCCCGCCCGTATGAGCTGGGGATCGACTCCATCGGCAAGCTTCACCGTGCGCACCCGCTTCTCCTTTACCCTTCCTCCCCGGAGCTGCGCAGGTATCATAAGGCGCAGCGCGTCCACCAGCAAGCAATTGTAGCTTTGCTTTATCCAATAAGCCAGCCGTATCTGCTCATGGGTCAGCACGCTGTACGGTTCCAGCGGGCGTATTATGCTCTTCAGCGCGATATTGCCCTCATAGCTCTCGCTTATTCCCAGCACATAGCCCTCTATGGGTTTGTTTCCGCTGCCAAAGGGTACGAGCACCCGTTGGCCGAGGATAATGTTATCCTCCGCCCGGTAGGTAAAGAGCCTGTCTACGCCGCTGTTGGCTATGTCCACTATCACCTGTGCGAACAAATCCTGCCGTCCTTTCACAACTCAAGTTTATTTATTAAAAATTATACCACAAAGGCCCTTATACCGACATACGCAAAAAGGAGGGCATGCCCTCCTCATTATATCGTCAGTTTATTTTACCAGCCTGTCCAGAAGCCAATCAGCAGCCTCGCGCTTTGTGACCATGCCGCTGTGTTCTCTGGAGCCGTCCGCGCCGTACAGCGTGATTATGTTTGTGTCAGTGCCGAAGCCTGCGCCTTCAGCCGTAACGTCGTTTGCGGCGATGAAGTCCAGCTTTTTACGCTTGAGCTTTTCTATGGCGTTGTTTTCTACATTATGGGTTTCCGCCGCAAAGCCCATGACCTTCTGATTTGACTTCAGCGGGGCAATGGTCTTTAATATGTCCCTCGTGGCCCTGAGGTTAAGCGTAAGGTTGTCTCCGCCCTTTTTGATCTTCTCGCTTGAAAACTCGGCAGGAGTAAAGTCGGCCGGGGCCGCCGCCATAACGAGTATATCGCAGCCCGGAAAGCGCTCAATCACACTGTCGCAGAGTTCGTCCGAGGAGACTATATCCACGCGCTTTACTCCACCGGGAGTCCTCAGGCTCACCGGGCCGCTTATGAGGGTCACATCAGCGCCCCTCTCGGCCGCAGCTTCAGCTATGGCGTAGCCCATCTTGCCCGATGAGCGGTTGGTAATATAGCGCACAGGATCTATGGCCTCCCGTGTGGGGCCCGCAGTTACCAGCACGCGTTTGCCCTCAAGATCCCGCTTTACGTTGAGCTTATCCAGAACTGCGCGGACTATATCTTCCACCGCTGCAAGCTTGCCTATGCCCTCGTCCCCGCAGGCCAGATGGCCCGTGGCGGGAGCTATGAACTCACATCCGCGCCGTTTCAAAGTCTCGATGTTGGCCTGCGTGGCAGCGTCAAGGTACATATTGGTATTCATGGCGGGGGCTATCATCACGGGAGCGGTGGTAGCCATCACCGTAGTAGTCAGCATGTCGTCCGCTATGCCGGACGCCATCTTGCCAATGAAATTCGCGGTAGCCGGGGCCACGAGAAACAGATCCGCAAGCTTGGCAAGCGATATATGCTCGACCTCAAAATGCCTGTCGCTGTCGAACATATCCTTTACTACCCGATTGCCGCTTATGGTCTCGAGTGTCAGCGGAGTGATTATCTCCGCCCCCGCATGGGTCAGTATCACGTGGACGTCCACGCCGCTTTTGCGCAAGGCGCTTATTATATCACATGCCTTATAGGCGGCTATGGAGCCGGTGACACCCATTACCACATGCTTCATTATTTGCTGTACTCCTCAGGGGTGATTATCTCGAGCTTATCGTTGTAGAGCTCGTCTACCGCCACCGATACCGGCTTGCGGTCGTCCAGCTTTTCCGGATCGTCCTGAAGCTGGCGTGCGCGCTTGGCAACTGTGGTAACAAGCAGATAGCGGCAGCCCGCCTTTGCCTGAAGCTCGTTGAGGGGAGGATAGTTCATCATAGCGGTTTATTCTCCTTTAAGAATGTTGATCAGCTTGGGATTGTTTGATACGTGCAGCCTTTCGGATACAAGTATGCTCTCCGTATCGTTCACAGCCTTATCCAGGCTGTCGTTAACTACTATATAGTCGTACTCGCCCGCTGCGGCCAGCTCCTTCACGGCCTCGGCAAAGCGGCGCTCTACCGCCTCTTCCGTTTCCGTTCCGCGGCCTACGAGACGCTTTTTCAGCGTCTCCATGCTGGGGGGCGCTATGAATATCATGACTGCGTCAGGGCAGCGCTTTTTGACGTTCAGCGCGCCATTGACGTCTATCTCCAATATTACGTCGTTGCCCTGGGCCCTCTGCTCTGCAACGTAAGCTTTGGGTGTGCCGTAGTGGTTCTTGCCGAACACGCACATGTACTCCAGAAACTCGTCACGCTCTATCATATCCTGAAACTGTTCTTCTGAGCGGAAAAAGTAGTTCACGCCTTCTATCTCGCCGGGACGCGGCGCACGGGTGGTCACCGATACGGAAAGCTTAAGCTCCTTCCGCCTCTCCAGCAGCTTTTTGCAGATAGTGCCCTTTCCTACGCCGGAAGGGCCGGAAATCACAAACAAAAGTCCTTTTTTATCGTTATCCATCGGTTTTCTCCCTGAATACTTACTCTTCGCTTTCAGCGTTTATTCTGCCGGCTACAGTTTCAGGCTGGAGGGCGGAGAGTACGACATGCATGCTGTCCATAACTATTACCGCCCTGGTGCGCCTGCCGTGGGAAGCGTCCACCAGACGGCTCTTTTCACGGGCCTCCTGTATTATGCGTTTTGCCGGCGCGCTGTCAGGCGAGGTTATGGATATTATCCTTCCTGCGGATATTATATTGCCGAAGCCTATGTTTACGAGTTTTACAGACATATTACCTCTATTCTATATTCTGTATCTGTTCGCGTATCTTCTCTACCTCGCCCTTGCCTGCGATAACGAGATTGACTATGTCGCCATCGTTTGCCTTGGAGCCGATCGTGTTGAACTCACGGTTCATTTCCTGCACTATGAAGTCCAGCTTTCTGCCTGACGGTTCAGCGCTGTCCAGCATAGCTCTGAACTGCGTCACGTGGCTGGTCAGGCGGACTATCTCCTCATCTATGCCGGCTTTATCCGCAAACAGCGCAACCTCGGTAGCAAGCCTTGCCCGATCAACCTCCACGCTGCCCAGCATCTTCTCTATGCGTTCCGTAAGCTTTACCCTGTACTCCTCCACTACCTCAGGAGCGCGCCGGGCTATTCTGTCCTTAATATCCTCTACAGTGCGGGATTTTCCGTACAGATCGTCATACAGCTTTGCGCCTTCCCTTGCGCGCATGGCCTTGAGCTCGGCACATGCCAGACGGCATGCCTCCGCTGTTATGGCACATACCGCGTCACGATCCTCGTCCGCCTCTACTATCTCGGTAACGTCAGGCAGTCTAAGCGCGGCCGAAAGGCCCACGTCGTCGCGAAGAGAGAATTCCTCCGCAGCGGCCCTTGCGGCCTTGAGATACTCGCCGAGGAGGTGTGTATCAACGTTTACCCGTCTCGCGTCATCGCGATTGTTTTTATAGAATACGAACACATCCACGTGTCCGCGGCTTAGCTCGCCGCCCAGTACCCCGCGTATAGTGTCCTCAACAAAGCCTATAGCTCTGGGCATTCTGAACCCAAGATCCAGATACCTGTGGTTTACACTCTTGAGCTCCACCGTTATCTCACGGCCGTCCTTCTCTACGCATGCACGGCCGAAGCCCGTCATACTGTTTACCAATGTATACCTCCTGCGGCGAAAAGCCTACAAAGAATATGGCATGATGCAACTTTTTAATTATAGCACCTTTTTGCCTGCAAACAAATAATTTTCTGAAAAGCCTTATATAATCTTATATAATTCGTCCGCCTCAGGGGCCGGTATCTCAGTTCCGTCAGCGGTGCTCACGCCAGACTCTACCGCCTTGCCTATAACCGCGGCAGGTATGCCTATGGCGGCAAGGCCCTTCACCATGCCTTCGCCGTCGTCGCAGGCAATAAGCATGCTGCCGCTGGATATCAGCCTGTAAGGGTCGATGCCGAACTTCTGGCATATTTTTTTGGTTATTGGATGCATAATCACCTTTTCGGGATACAGCACCATGCCGCAGCCGGAAGCCTCGGCCATCTCCCACGCGGCGCCGAACACGCCGCCTTCGGTTATGTCGTGCATGGCGGTGGCGCCGTGCTCTGCAGCGTAAAGTCCCTCTTTGACTACGCTTACCATGGACATAAAGCCCCGTGCTTCCTCCAGTTCGGCATCTGTCAGTCCGGTACGCCCGGCAGCGTCTGAGGCTATAACTGCCGTCCCCTCTATGCCCGCCATCTTGGTCATGATTATATCCTGCCCTGCCTTCATGCCGGCGGGAGTGATAATGCCGTTTTTGCCCGCCCGGGCTATTACTGCAGCACAGGTGACATAGCGGGTCACCGAAGCGGTTACCTCGGTATGGCCGCCGATTATTTCTATATTCGCAAGCTTCGCAGCCTCGGATAGCTCTTGGGCTATATGCTCTACCTCCTCTTCCGTGCCATGTGGTGGTATAAGGAGCGTCACCAGCAGACCTATGGGCTCGGCGCCGGCCGCCGCCGCGTCGTTGCAGCTCACATGTACCGTAAGGCTGCCTATATTTTTATCGGCGGCCGTTATTGGGTCGGTGGACAGCACAGCTATCCTGCCCCCAAGGTCTACCGCCGCGCAGTCCACTCCCACATGGGGTGAACAGACTACTTCTTTCCTCATATGTCCGAATTTGCTGAGTATCAGACTATCCAGTTTATCGTTGCTCAGCTTTCCAAGCTTCATCTTTTTGTTTCTCCGATCAGTTCAAAAAATTCCTGTTCGTTCAGCACCCTTACCCCCAGCTCTCGCGCCTTTGTAAGTTTGCTGCCTGCGCTCTCGCCTGCGAGGACATAATCCGTCTTTTTGCTGACGCTGCCCGCAGCCTTGCCGCCAAGGGATTCAATAAGCGCCTCCGCCTGCCTCCTGTCCAGTTTTTCCAGCGTGCCGGTCACTACTATGGTCTTGCCGCTTATAGGGCTATCCTGCTGTACTTCCTCCGGCCGGGGCTTTACGCCATGGGCAAGCAGCCTGTCCACCTGGGTGGCTATGGACGGATCCGCAAAGAACTCAACAATGCTCCGCGCCACTATTTCACCTACATCAGGCACTTCTGTAAGCTGTTCCACAGTGGCGCTTCTCAGCGCCTCTATTGTGCCGAAGCGACGCGCCAGATCCTTTGCCGTCTTCGCGCCGACGTTGGGTATGCCTATGGCAAATATGAAAGCGCCCAGAGTGCAGTCCTTGCTGCGCTCAATGGCGGCCATAAGGTTGTTTATTCTGCGCTCGCCGAAGCCCTGCAGACCCATGTAGTCCTGCGGGCCAAGGTCGTACAGATCCGGTATGCTCTTGAGCTTCAGCTCCTCCACGAAAAGCGCCGCCGTCTTTTCCGAGAAGGTATCGATATCCATGGCGTCCCTGGAGGCGTAATGGGCGAGCCTTCCCGCTATCTGCGGCGCGCAGGAAAGGGAATTGGTACAATAGAGGTGCACGCCCCTGTGCTCCACATGCGCCCCGCATGCCGGGCACACCGTAGGCTTTTCCACCTGTCTCTCCGGCACGTCGCCCTCCACCGCCGAAAGTATCTCCGGGATAACGTCATTGCTTCGGCGTATGAACACCCTTGAGCCTATGCCGACCCTTTTGCGCTGTATATCGTCGAAGTTATTGAGCGTTGCGTGGCGTATTGTCGCTCCGGCAAGCTCAACCGGATCAAAGCTTGCTCTGGGCGTAAGCTTTCCCGTGCGGCCCACCTCCCACGTTATATCCCTGACGGTAGTGGTAGTCTCCTCCGCGGCAAACTTGAACGCCATCGCCCAGCGGGGAAACTTCTCCGTGGCGCCCAGTGCCTCCCGGGTAGCAAAGTCCCTGACCTTGACCACCATTCCGTCTATCAGGAAGTCCAAATGGGGGCGCGACTCCTCCGCTTTATCTATCTCGTCGCAAACGGTCTCGATATCGTCGCAGAACACCAGATAGTCGCTTACGGTGAAGCCGTTTTCCCTGAGGAACCCCAGCATCTCGTCCTGGGTTTCCAGTTTCTTGCCTTCGATATAGCCTACGTTGTAGCAGTAGCAGTCGAGCCTGCGCTTGGCGGTAATTCGCGGATCCAGATTGCGCAGCGCTCCTTGCGTTTTTCAGCTTTTCATCGGTGGTCTTGTTTATCTCGTCCAGCACCGACAGCTTCATATAGCATTCGCCCTGCACCTCCATCTTGCCCTTGAAGGGTATGGTGAGCGGCACCGTGCGTATGGTCTTTATCTGTGGGGTTATGTCCTCGCCTACTATTCCGTTGCCCCGTGTAGCGCCGGTAATCAGCCTGCCGCCCTCGTATGTGAGGTTTATGGTCAGGCCGTCGAACTTATATTCAAGGGCGTATTTGACCCTTGGAAGCTGCTGCGACTCCGCAAGCCGCTCCACCCTTCTGCCCCAGTCTATAAGATCCTCCCGGGTGCGCACCTTGTCGAGGCTCCACAGCCTGTGTATGTGAGTATGGGGCTCAAAGCAGGGCAGCGGATCGCCGCCTACGCGCTGGGTGGGAGAGTCCGGCAATATGATGCCCGACTGCTCCTCAAGGCGCAGCAGCTCGTCATAAAGCTCGTCGTACTCCTTGTCGCTTATCTTTGGCGCATCCAGTACATAGTACGCCTTGGAATATTCGTTGAGCTTATCCACAAGCTCCCTTATGCGCTGCTCCATTCCCGCAGTTTCCCTTCAGATGAGATTATTTTCTGTTATTATTCTACCGGCTTTATGGGCGCGTATGCTGCCGCAAAGCGCTTTACTCCCGCCGCTCCGAAGTCTATTGACACCAGCATGGAGCTGCCGGAGCCCGATATCTCCATTACCGTGCCTACGCCGAATTTGTCGTGCTGTACCTTTTGATACTTTTCAAAGGTCTTGGATACAGGCGTCGCGGCAGGCCTTACGTCCCTCGTTCCATCGCCAAGGGCGTGAGTATCCATGGCATAGCGGTGGAAGTTCTTGCGCTGACCCCTTGTGTGCTCGGCCTGCTCTCTGGCGTCGGGCTGTTTGACCGGGTTATCTGATACGGTCAGCTCGGCCGGTATTTCCTCGATAAAGCGGGACTTCCGGTTATAGGACTCGCTGCCGAATATATTGCGCTGGCGGGCGTTGATAAGATACAGCTTCTGCTTGGCGCGGGTCATACCCACGTAGCAGAGCCTCCGCTCCTCCTCCATCGCGTGGTTGGACATATCGTTTCTCGCCCTTGAAGTGGGGAATATGTTCTCCTCCATGCCTATCATGAATACTACCGGAAATTCCAGTCCCTTGGCGCTGTGCAGTGTCATAAGGGCCACCGCGCCGTTTCCGTCGTTCATGGAGTCTATGTCGGATACCAGGGAGACGTTTTCCAAAAATGCTCTCAGCGCATCCTCACCCTCGGAAAGATCCTTCTCAATTTCTTTGATATTGCCTATCAATTCCCGGAGGTTATCCATGCGGGACTCCACTTCGCCTCTCTTATCCTCGGCCTTGAGGTAAGTCTCGTATTCCAGCGCGCTTATCATGCCCCATGTAAACTCGGAAAGTGGCATGGTGCGGCTGAGCGCTATGAATTCGCCCATGGTATCCGCAAAGGGTTTTATCTTCTTCATGGCCCGAGGGTCTATGTTCTCGCTGGTCAGGGCTGCCACCAGCATGGACTTGCCCTCCTGCTCTGCCACGCGGGCAAGCTCGGCTATGGACGCGTCGCCTATGCTGCGCTTTGGCACGTTGATTATGCGTTTCAGGGCTATATCGTCAAAGGGATTGTATATAAGGCGCAGATACGCCATTATGTCCTTTATTTCCTTGCGCTCATAGAAGCGCTGGCCGCCGTAGACCTTGTTGGGTATGCCGTAATTCACCATGGTAGTCTCAGGTATACGGCTCTGGGCATTCATGCGGTACAGCACTGCGAAATCGCCATAGTTCATTCCGTTGCGCACGCCCTCCATTATCTTGCGGCATACGAAATGAGCCTCGTCCCGCTCGCTGTCAGCGGTGAAGGTCTCTATCCTGTCTCCCCTGCCGTTATCCGTCCAGAGCTTCTTGCTCTTGCGGCCCTGATTATTCTCTATAACGGCATTTGCGGCGTCCAGTATATTTGATGTTGAGCGGTAATTCTGTTCAAGGCGTATTACCTTTGCGCCGGGGAAATCCTTTTCGAAATCCAGTATATTGCGTATGTCCGCTCCGCGCCAGCCGTATATGCTCTGGTCGTCATCGCCCACTACGCAGATATTGCCGTGCTCGCGGGCCAGCAGCTCGACAATATGATACTGCATTACGTTGGTATCCTGATACTCGTCCACAAGGATATATCTGAACTTACTGCGGTACTTTTGCAATACCTCAGGGCAGCTCTGAAACAGCTCAAGCGTCTTTCCCAGAAGATCGTCAAAATCCAGCGCGTTGTATTCCTTCAGGCTACGCTGGTATTCTCTGAACACCTTAAGCACCGATTCGTCCAGATAAGGGTTATCCATCAGGAACTTCTCCGGCTCGGTGGACTTGTTCTTCGCCTCGCTTATGTGCTCCTTTATCTGCCGCTTGGTTATATCCTTGTCGTTTACGCCGAGGCGCTTCATTATAGCGGCTATGAGCGAGGTCTGATCGTCATCGTCGTATATCACGAAGTTGCGGTCCCTGCCCAGCTTATCTATATCGCTCCTGAGTATCCTTGTGCAGCAGGAATGGAAGGTAGCTACCCACATGTCCTTTACGCTGCCGCCTAACAGAGCTTCTGTGCGCTCCCGCATCTCTCTGGCCGCCTTATTTGTGAATGTCAGCGCCAGTATGTTCCATGGGGACACGCCGTGATCAACCAGATTCGCTATGCGATATGTCAGCGCACGGGTCTTGCCGGAGCCTGCTCCCGCCAGTATAAGCAGCGGGCCGTCCAGTGTATCCACCGCCTGCCGCTGCTCTTTGTTAAGTGTTGAAAGATCCATTTTACTCTCCGTTTCCGGTAAGCCACATTATATCAAACAGGCTGTACTGCATATTTTTACATGTACATTTTACCACAAACTTCGCGCAATAAAAAGCAGATAATAAGTCCTGCCGCATTTAGGGCATATAAAAGCCCCCCATCCTCAAGGCGGCGCGCTCCGCGCCGCCTGACAAATAGGGGGAAGCTCATCCTGTCACGTTGTTTTTGCGCTTTAAATTTAGTCCTCGCCCTTCTCCTTTGAGAAGTTTATGCACTTACTGGGATCGTCGTCCCAAAGGCGCTCCATATTGTAGAACTCCCTCTCCTCCGGGTGGAATATGTGTACCAGTATATGTCCGAAGTCCAGCACTATCCAGCGCGCCTCGCCGTAGCCCTCCTTGCGAAGCACCGTAAGTCCCATATCAGCGGCCTTATCTTCCAGCTCGTCGCACAGGGTGCGCACCTGCGTTGTAGCGCGTCCTGAGCATACCACGAACCACTCAGCTATTATGGTCTTGTCCGCAACGTTCAGGGCGCGGATATTAAGCGCCTTTTTGTCGTATAGTATCTCGCATATTTTCAGTACCTGTTCTTTAGCGTCAGTCATTATTGCCCTCCAAGCTTTTCTTTATCTCGTTCAGTGCGATATAGGTCTCAGGGGTTATCTTCCCCTTTTTTTCCCTTTCAACATGGTCTATTGCGTGCTCTATGCAGCACACCATGCCGCGGTCCAAATTCTTATCCGTCTCGCGGCGTATATCCTCCACGCCGTCGTATATCCTTCCCTGTTCTATTTTACCCGCAAGGTACACTATCTTGTCAAGTGCCATCATGTGGCTCTTGCAGGTAGTATGGCAGCCTATAGCGGAAAGTACATCATTATCCGTAATGCCGAATACCCGCCTTGCCCTCACCGCGCCGAGGGGGCCGTGTATTATAGGCTGCGCCATGTTTGATACGTCCAGGCCGTACTCCTTTGCCAATCCGTACTGTTTTTCGGGCGGCAGCTTGGCGCAGTCGTGCAGTAACCCCGCAAGGGCGGCCTTTTTTCTGTCCGCACCGTATTTGTCAGCCAGCTCTATAGATTTCATCATCACCCGCATGGTGTGGGCATAGCGGGTGGGTTTAAGATCGGCCTTAAGCCTTTGTCGAATCTTCTCCGTATCTTCCGGGAAATACAGCCCATTCTGATATATGTACTCCGCTACCTTCAGCGGCACAAGATCCGTAATAGGCCGCCAGTCTTCTACCCTCTCGCGTATGGCGGTGGA
>ERZ773193.4196-NODE-4196-length-11926-cov-2.678881_pt1 | contig 11926 bp, 5 predicted proteins | sample MGYA00511110_ERZ773193 | MGnify/ENA primary metagenome ERZ773193 (study PRJEB29015, sample SAMEA2737784) | human gut metagenome | biome: human gut; feature: human-associated habitat; material: faeces | place: China | collected 2012 ...
CCACCAATGACCGTTTTCTTGTGGAGGTGGCTCCTTCCCTGCTGCGCGTGTTGTCCGTTGAGGGGGATGTAGTTGCTTCCCTGCCTTCCGTGTGGACGGCGGCGGATGTTTCCGCCCTGCGCCACAAGCAGGTGAACAGCATGCTGTTTCTGGCCTGCCCCACGCATGAGCTGATGGTGCTGAGACGGGATGACGAGGGCGCGTTTTCCCTGGCTCCCTATGAGTTTAAGGCCCGCCCCTGGCGGTATGAGGAGTTCCGGGACTTTCCGGTGCGCCTGACGTTGGATGAGGGGTGTTACAGGGTGTCTTTCGGGGAGCATGCGTCCGATCCGGACGCGGCGGTTAACGAGGGGGATGTGATACGCGTCCAGGTGACGGTGCCCCAGCAGACCGGGTTCAGCACGGGGGCCGTGATTCGCCAGGGATGGGTGATTGCCAAGTCGTTTACGGCGGCTTCTTCCTATGCCGCGGGCAAGAAGTTGTGTATCAATGAGGGGAGTTACTGGTCCTGGTGGACGTGCGACAGGGATTTTAACGGGGCGGAGGATTTCGTGGACGGCCTGACGTCTCCGGCGGATTATCCGGAGCATTTTCATAAGGGCGTGATTTGCCATTCCAATACGATTACCTGCAAGGGGACCTGGAAGTTTTGGTGCAATAAGGAGTGGTACGGCACGTATGCCGTGGAGCGGCGTTTTCCGAATGAGGATTGGCAGCTGCTCGGTTCCTCCACTTCCATGGTTGACGCGGCATCCAATTTGCAGATTACCGGGGACGAAAGCGAAGATGAGTGTTATTTGCGCCTGATGTTGTATGAGTCCCGGCTTTCCAGCGGTTCCGATCCCAGCCAGGGGTTTCCCCCGGACAGCTGCGGGAATAAGCTGGTGGTGGATGCTTATAAGAAGGATGTGGTGCTGCGGCTGCGTTCCGGCGCCCGTCCGGCTTCCGTACAGCGGTTTTCTGTTCCCGCCACGCCGGCGTTGCGGCATTTCCTGACCTGTACGGCGTCTTCCATCAAGGCAAGCCGCGTGTGGGTGGATGAGGAGGAGGTTCCGGGGGCGTCCGCCGTGCTGACGCTGGGCAGCAACGGAATTGACGTGACGCCCAGGGGGATGCCCGCTGACGCGCTGGAGGATGGACAGACGGTCCGGTTTGCCTGGACGGAGCCACGCAAGTCCGGGGCCGTGACGCTGGACGCCCGCGGCATGAGAACGGATTTTTGGCCCGCCGGGGCGAGGTTTGACGTGAATGTGACGGGGAATGCTTTGTCCGGGATGGGTGAGGGCGCGGTGGTTCGGTTGACGGCCTGGTCTGCCGGAGATGCGCAGTTTACGACGGTTTGGAAGAGCAGTACGGAGGTTTACGCCGCTCCGTCCAGCGGGTTTTATACGATTAAGGTTGTCCATGACAAGGGCAGTACGCTGGAGGCTGCCGAGTGCCAGGCGGAGTTTTCCGGGGTGGCTTCCGGGGTGGTGAAGCCGGAAGTCCTGGAGGAGATGTCCGCGGCGGGTTTGTCCACTAGCGACGTGCTGAAGTTGACGCTGCCTTTGGAGAGTGACGCGTATTATTATTGCGTATATGCCGGATTGCCTGCGGTGGAGGCCCTGGTGATTGACGGGAGCCGGTTTTCCGGAGAGTGCGCGTTGTTCAGGGAGGAACGGATACTGACGGTGAAGCCCAAGGGGCTGACGACGGATGATGTGGGCGCCGGGAGTGTGGTTCGCCTGGAGTGGACGCAGGCGGCGGAGTCCGTCAATAAGAGCGGGAACGGGAATGAGGCCAGCATTTTCATGAGCCGTTTTTTAACGGCGGGTACGGTGGTGACGCTGCAGGGATGGAGGTCTGTCCAGTCAGGGATGGAGATTGTGTTGCCTTCCACGATTAAGGGCATGTCTGGCGGCAGGTATGCGGAGGTGTTCAGCGCGATGGAAGAGGCGTCTTACATCGTGCCGGAGGATGGTTTGTTTTTGATTAGCGTGCAGGCATGGACGGAGAGTAATGTGAAGTTGCGTTCCCGGGTGCGGATGGAGGTGCCGGCCTGTACGGCGTGGATGGAGGCGGAGGTGGCCGAGGTGACGGCTTCCGCGGAGTATTCCCTTTGGGATAATGTGTCCGCGGTTCCGGAGGGGGTACCTCCGTCCGGGGAGTCGTTGATGTGGAGTTTCGCGGCGTTCCGGGGGGTGTACGGGTTTCCTTCCCTGGTGGATGTGTTTCAGCAGCGACTGGTGCTGGCCGCTACGCAGGCCCAGCCGCAGACGGTGTGGTTGAGCAAGACGGATGACCTCAACAGTTTCGAGGTGGGGAAGCAGGATGATTCCGCGCTGGCTTTGACGTTGAGCACCACAACGCAGAACAGGATTTGCTGGCTGATGGCACAGAGTTCCCGGCTGCTGCTGGGAACGGCGGACGCGGAGTGGGCGGTGTCCGGCGGCCAGGGGGTGATGACTTACGCCAATGCGCGGGCGGATAATCACGGGTTTGTGGGTTCTTCCGATGTGCCGGCCCTGATGGCGACCGATAAGGTGCTGTATGTGGAGAGGGGCGGCGGACGGGTGTATCAGTACGGGTATGATTACGAGAGCGACGGGTTTGTGTCCCGCGATTTGACGGTGTTTGCCGATCATGTGCTGGCCGGCGGCGGAGGGGTTACTTCCGGGGATTTTATGAGGAAGCCCCACCCGCGGGCGGTGATGACCCTGGCGGACGGCACGATGGCGTTGATGACTTATAACAGCATGCACCAGGTTCACGCCTGGCACCGTCACAGGACGGAGGGGCGGATGTCCAATGCCGTGGTGCTGCCCAATGGATCCGGGGATGATTTGCTGTTTGTGTCCGTAGAGCGTGAGGATGGGCGGTTTGTGGAGGTGTTTGATCCGGACGGCCCGTTTGTGGATGCCGGCGCATGGGATTTTACTTCCACGGTGGTGACGAATGCGCTGGATGTGACGGAGTCCCTGGGCAGGGATAGACAGGCGGCGGCTGTGCGTGTGTTTTTTGCTTCCGATACGGCCCCGGCCGGTATTGAGGTGTCCAATGACGGGAGCGCCTGGGACCGGTTGAGCAAGACCAGGACGATGGAACGGGGATGGCATGAGGTGCTTCCGTCCGCCATGTGGAAGCGGGACGTGCGGTTTGGCATCCGGGTTTCCGGTGACCGCCCCCTTGAGTTTTTAGCTGTTGATACGCAATGACGGAGCCTGCGAAGACGAGACCGGATTGGAAGGAGCTGCTGGCCGACAGGTGGTGGCGCCTTAATCATTTGTATTGGATTGAGGATAAGGAGGGGCGGATGGTGCGCTTCCGCCCGAATTGGGCCCAGGAGGAGCTTTTCCACGGGCTTTGGTTCCGCAATACGATTTTGAAGGTTCGCCAGCTGGGGATTTCTACGTTTTGCGCGGTTTATATGCTGGATCTTTGCCTGTTTGGAAAAAACCAGCATTGCGGGATTATTGATAAGACGCTGGAGGACGGGGAGGCCAAGCTTCGCAAGATTGCTTTTGCTTACGAGCATTTGGATTATTTGCCGGAGAGTCCGACGATGGAGGACCGGGCGCTGGCTGCTTTGGGGAAGATGGTTAAGGAGGGGTGCGCTGTGGTGGAGAAGAGGGCCACCCGCATGGCCTGGTCCACGAACGGGTCTGTCGATGTGGGGGTTAATTTGCGCGGGTCCACTCTCCAGTTTCTTCATATTTCCGAGTTTTCCTACACGGCTTTGCACGATCCGGCGCGGGCCAGGAAGATCCGCACGGGAGCGTTGAATACCGTTGGCAAGAGTTGCGTGGTGGTGATGGAGTCCACCCACGAGGGGGGGAAGGCCGGTCTGGCTTACCAGTTGATGGAGCAGGCCATGGAGATGGTGGGCAAGCCTCTTTCCAGCCTGGATTTCAGGTTTTTCTTTTTTTCATGGATCCAGCATCGGGAGTATTGCCTGGAGGGGGTGGAACCGAGGCTGGATGATTTTTTGCGGGAGTATTTTTCCGATTTGAAGAAGCGTTACGGGATTGAGTTGTCCGAAGGGCAGAAGGCCTGGTACGCTACCCAGTACAGGATTAACGGAGCGGAGGTGAAGCAGGAGTTTCCCACCGTGCCGGAGGAGGCTTTGCAGACGTCCGTGGAGGGGGCTATTTACGGGAGGTGGATTTCTTCCCTGCGGGCCGAAGGCAGGATCGCCGCCGAGTTTGAGGCGGATGACGTGGCTCCGATTTATGCTTCCTGGGATTTGGGGTTAAGCGATTTTATGGCGATTTGGCTTTGGCAGGTGGTGGGTGGCAGGTATTACGCGCTGGATTATATTGCCGGGAATAATCAGGCGGTTGATTATTACGTGGGGCAGATTCGGATGAGGGAGAGGGAGTTCGGGCCTGTCGCCCTGCACCTGCTGCCGCACGATGCGGCCAGAAGGGATTTTTCCAAGACTTCTTTTGAGTCCGTGTTGCAGCGGGCCGGGTTCCGCACGGCGATCGTGCCGCGCACGTCCGATGTTTGGACCGGGATTAACGCGCTGCGGAATATGCTGCGTTTTTCATGAGCGGTGCAACAGGCGCCCGGAGATTGACGGGCAGAAGTATGTTTCCGGGGTGGGTTCCCTGGAGTATTACCGCAGTTTGCCGCCGGGGGCCAACGGGTGCGTGCGGGAGATGCCGCTTCATGACGCCTGCTCCCACGGCGCGGATGCGGCCCGGACGTTTGCCGAGGCGGTGAGCCGAGGCCTGGTTTCAGGTCATGCCGGGGTGCCGGAGAAAGTGAAGAGGCCGCACAGACGCCCCGACGCTCTGGAAGGAATGCTTTATTGAGAGGTTGGATGATCTTCTAAGGTTTTAATTTTCTTTGCGAAGCTGATCTTCATCAATGGAAATAAAACAGTCAAAGGGAATGATATGGCGCTCCCCGTTTTCACGAGTGATGATTTTACAGTTATCCGGACGCATGTCCGCAATGTAAAAAACGGCTATTTTGTAAACGTTACCTTTGTAGCCGTGATAGTTGCTTTCATCTTTTATTTTTTCACACGGGTATTGCCGACGGAAGAGATCGTCCATTTCTTTAATGGAAGAAGGGATGTCCCCGTCTACAATCCGCTGACGAGTAAGTATGGCCCGGTCCTTATCTTTTACGATTATCCCCAAGAGCTCAATTCCCGTATTAAAGAGAACGTTGTGGAGAACGAGACGCGCCAGGTATTCCTTAACAGATGCCAACGTTACGTCTCTAATTTCTGAATTAAAGGTATATCCAGAGCAATTCCATTTGGTTTTCTTATAGTAGTATGGAGGAGCCAAAAATACGTCGTGTTCGTGTCCTTGCTCACCCCATTTTACAATATTGTCTTTGAGGTATGGAATACCGAAGATATGTCCTAGTTGTGGAAGGAATGGCCCAATGTCTCCAGGGTAAAGCGCCCCGTTGTCTTGCGCCCATTCGTATAATGCATTCCATTCAATATCGAATCTCTCACTTTCATCGATTTCAGGAATTCTGCTAAGTAATGTCTGTACGGCTTTGAAGGCTGTGATTGGATCAAATCCTTTGAGATTTGAGCGTTTTCTATCAGACATTTCAGGTCAAAAGAGTTATCGGGCAAGCAAGATTTTGCGATACGTGACGAGCGTGCAGTACGGCGTCCAGGCTCCATTTGCTCACAGGCAATGATCGCTTGGAGAACGTCGTGGATGTCCATATCGTTGTTCACTGACGGGAAGGGGTAGTTACTGGTTAGTTCAGCAGGGTTAGACAGAGAAAAGGGCTTTTTATTCCCTTTTTTTCTGTCTTCCTGAGGCAGCACGGTATCTGTGGATTTATCAATTTGCAAGATATTTTCTTTTCATAAAGAGGTGAGTTGATGGATGGCCGCTTGGATTGTCCGAGTTGTTTTTAGTTGATTCCGCCGGACAAGTCTCCCCATTTGATACGTTATGAATTTGAGTGTGAAGGCGGGATAGAAACATTGATTCTCGCCAACTTGAAGGAAGTCCGCCCTCATGCGATTGTTGAGGAATGGACAAGCTGACGTTTTTTTCACAGTGCCTTTCCCTGCTGGGGGATCAGGAGTTTGTGATGGATTCCCCGGCGGCCAGGGCTTGCGAGTTGTGGTTTCCTTCCGTGATGCTGGAGGCCGTTTCCTATGGCCCGTGGTCGTTTGCTACGAAAGAAGCCGTGCTGGAGTGCCCGGAGGGGAACGGCCGGTTTCCGCTTCCGGAGGATTGCTTGAAGTTGTTGTAAGTCCGATAGTTGAGGCTTGTCCGAATGAACATAAAGACAAAACTATGAGTATGCTACATTCATTTTACTGTTGGGGTACGGCGGGAGTAGTAGTAATATCAACAATATTCTTTAATGTATTTGGTATTGATAATTGGAAGATACTTGCACTTGTTTGGGCGGCAGTACCTGTTATAAACGGATTGACATTTCTAAAAGCGCCTATTGCACCGCTTATTAACGAAGAAGAAAACGGACTTTCTTTAAACGAACTTATAAAGCAAAAGGCATTTTGGGGATTTTTACTTATTATGTGCTGTGCCGGAGCAAGTGAACAGTCTGTAAGCCAGTGGGCGTCGGCATTTGTTGAAAAGGCACTCGGAATATCAAAATCAATAGGTGACTTGGTAGGACCTACGGTATTTTCTGTACTTATGGGTATTTCAAGAGCGATTTACGGTAAATTCGGAGAAAAAATCAATCTGTATAAAATGATGGTTTTCAGCGGTTGTTTATGTGTGCTTTCATATTTAACGGTATCGTTTTCATCATCGGCGATTGTCGGCTTAATCGGGATTGCGGTATCAGGGTTTTCGGTAGGCATACTTTGGCCCGGAACATACAGCGATGCGTCAACCTCTATAAAAGGTGGCGGTACGGCTATGTTCGCATTTCTTGCATTAGCCGGAGATGTCGGTTGTGCAGGAGGTCCTACATTTGCAGGTAAAATAGCAGGTATGCTTGGCGACAATTTGAAAATGGGCATTTTGGCCGCCACTGTTTTTCCTATAACACTTATAATTACTTTAATAACAATGAATTTGCACAAAAAAAGTCTGTACAATACAAAATATTTGTGATATAATCCTAAATATAAATAAATTATGAAGGAAGTGTTATGAAGATGAAGAAGAACAAAATTCGTGTGATTTCAGCGGTGGTTTCTGCGATAATGCTTGCAAGCAGTGCAAGTGTGTTTGCAAAATTTGACGCATATAATGATCCCGATGGTTTTACGCTTGGTCATTATGAGGTGGAAGTAAATCAAGAACAACGTGCCGATACAGAAAAATTGTATGAGCAAAGACCAAAAAATGAAAGACAGTTTGAAAATCTTTCAAGAGGTTTGGTGGCAGTACCGGGAGAAAACGGAACGCTTGTAAGCTGGCGTTTTTTAGGTACGGATTCAAACAGCTTGACATACAATCTTTATTGTAGCGGTGAAAAGCTGAATGACAAGCCGATAACTACGACAAACTTTTTCCATACCGGAGCGAGTACAAATGCAGAGTATACTTTAAAAGAAGTAGAGAACGGTGAAGAAACAGGAGTAGAGTATACGACTACGGCATGGGATAAAAATTATATTGGCTTTAAAGTAACGGAGCGTGAAGGATACAACATTGATGACGGTGCGGTTGCAGACCTTGACGGTGACGGAGAATACGAAATTTTGTTAAGACGAGTGCCGAGTATGGACGTTAACACAAGAACATCATATCCTGTTATCGAAGCATACAAAACAGACGGTACACATATGTGGACAATCGATATAGGTCCTAACGAAATTAATGAAGTAGATATAAACTTCCTTGCATATGATATGGACGGCGACGGAAAAGCAGAAGTTATAATGCGTTCGTTCGAGGGAACAACAGACGGAAAAGGAAATACAACAGGCGATACGAATGGTGACGGAATAACCGATTATTCAAAGTCGGAGAGCAATTTGGCAATATTTAAGGACAGACAATACATAGTTTCAACACCTGAATTTCTTTCGATATATGACGGCGAAACAGGTGAGGAAACAGACAGAACAGACCTAAAACCGTCAAAAGAACCGCTTTCGGACTGGTCATACAGATACAGTGATACAGGACGTCTTACAAAGAGAGCAAGCCACTATCTTTTCGGCTTGGCATATCTTGACGGTGTAACACCGAGTGTTGTTATGGTGCGTGGTGCGTGGGATAACGTAAGAGCGGCAGCATGGCATATTGAGGACGGAAAGTTTAAAGAAGATTGGGTACACAATACCGAAAACAAAGATGATGTAAACAGTATATGGGGTGCGTGCAACCATAATCTTGTAACGGTAGACGTTGATTTTGACGGAAAAGACGAAATATTATCCGGACCTATGGCTATTGACCATGACGGAAGTGAAATGTATGCCGTAAAGGTATATGATAATGACGGCAATGCTCAAAAATTGGCTCATGGAGATGCGTTTGATGTTGCAAAAACAGATCCTGATTTTAACGGCTATATGACGTGGGCTTGTCACGAAACATCACAGCTTATGGCAAATATCGAGTATCACGATGCAAGAACAGGTGAAGTTCAATGGGGTTACAGCAAAAATAAAGATACAGGCAGAAGTCGTTCGGCGGATATAGACCCTACACACAAAGGCTTTGAAGTATGGGGCTCAACTGCAACAATTCCTGCAATATCAGCGGTGAAAATATAGCTGATACATGGAATGGTTTTAAGTTCAGAAAAATTGACGGTACTGTTGACAGCAACGCAACCATTCCGATGAATTTCAAGGTTTATTGGGACGGTGATTTACTTAGCGAATTGCTTGACGGTACAACCGTATCAAAATATAACTGGGAGGACAAGTCTGTTGACGTGCTTATGACGGCAGATGATTGCGCGTCAAACAGCGGTACAAAGGCAGTACCTTGTATCAGTGCGGATTTGTTCGGTGACTGGCGTGAAGAAATTGTATGGAAAACCGCAGATGAAAAGGAAATAAGAATATACTCGACTTCAATTCCTACATCATATAAATTGAATACATTAATGCATGATTCATATTACAGAGCGTCTGTTGCGGTACAAAATAACCACTACAATCAACCGCCGAATTTAAGCTATTATCTTGGTGCTGAAACAACAAAAGTACCTATGTTTGAGGGATATGTTATAAAAGACGGCAAAAAAATCACAAACCCTGATTTGACAGGCTCGCACGGTACCTATGACATTAACGCAAAAACAGGTGCATTAAGTGTAAAATTGGCAGTTGACTGTGCAAATGCCTATGTCGGCAATAATATTGTACAAATTGATACAGAAAACAGTGACGTTACACCGATAATTGTTGATGACAGAACATTAGTACCGGTTAGATTTATCGCTGAAAGCTTGGGTATGGACGTTGGATATAATGACTCGACAAGGACTGTTACACTTTCTGGAAACGGATATAAAGTAAATATGACTTTGGATAAGAGCGAATATACGATTAATGATATTCCTTTTGAAATGGACGTTCCGGCACAAGTTGTAAATGACAGAACGTTGATACCTCTTAGATTTATTGCTGAATCTATCGGTAAAAAGGTTGAGTGGGACGCAGACAACAGATTAATATATATCGGATCTGTACAATTCTATGATAAAGCAAATGCCGCAAAGTATGCTGCTGCATTAAAAAACGGCAAAGAGGAAGATCAGGAAATAATTGAAACACCGGTTCCGACAGAAGAACCTGACCTATTGGCAACGGCGGACTATACGGAATATACAGATTCTAATAATGTAGCGTGGAAAATGTATATAAACGAAGATTATGAAAAGTATAATATAGGCGATAAACTTGAATGGGCAGGTACGAAAAAGCCCGGTGAACTGGCAAATATCGCGGTAGCACAAGGAACAAACGGCAAAGTAATGCATTTTGAGGACAGTACAAAAGGAAACAGAAATGCAATTTATAATCTTCCGTATAAAATGAACGGCACAGTAAGAATTGAGCTTGATTGGAAAGTCGGCGAGTGTACAGGCGGACAGTCATACGGTGAATTGAGATTTGCCGATTCATCAAAAAATACATTCTTTGCATTGAAAACCCAAAAAGGTGCGGAATTGCAATATTCGGCAAACGGCGGAATAGCAAACGGACTTCTTGAAACAGATTGGAAGGACGTAGGTACAGGCTTTAATAAAGACACTGTTTATAACGTGGTTATTGAGGCTGACTTTGATAAAAAAGTATGCAACGCCACTATCTCTGACGGCAGTAAAACAGCTAAAATAACAGATTTGCCTTTTGAAAATGCAACAGATTTTAATGCAATGGAAGTCTTGGCGGTAAGAGTTGAAAAGAACTTTACTTGGGCAACCGACATTGACAATATGAAAGTCGGCATAAAAGCAAATTAACAAAAAATTCACAAGACAACCTGAAATTTTTGGGTTGTCTTGTGTTATAATATAAGTAAATAATTTATCGGAGGTAACATTTTATGTGTACTGCAGCAACGTATAAAACAAAAGATTTTTATTTCGGAAGAACGCTTGATTATGAATTTTCATATGGTGAAGAAATTACGATAACACCTCGAAATTATAAATTCAATCTAAAAAATATGGGCATAATGGAAACTCATTACGCGATGATAGGGATGGCTCATATTGCCGAAAATTATCCGCTTTATTATGACGCAATTAATGAAAAAGGTCTTGGTATGGCAGGACTTAACTTTGTCGGCAATGCGGATTATAAAGAAGTGATTGACGGTAAGGATAATATCACGCAATTTGAATTTATACCGTATATTTTAGGTAAATGTGCAAGTGTAAAAGAGGCAAGGGAGTTGCTTGGAAAAATTAATATAACGAACATTCCTTTTAACAAAAAAATGACTTTGGCACAGTTACATTGGATAATCGCCGATAAAAACGAGGCCATAACCGTTGAATCTATTAAAGACGGTATAAAAATTTATGACAATCCTGTCGGTGTGCTTACGAACAATCCGCCTTTTGACAAGCAGATGTTTAATCTTAACAACTATATGAATTTGTCACCGAAATCACCTAAAAACAATTTTTCGGATAAGTTGAATTTGAATATGTACAGTCGTGGTATGGGAGCAATCGGCTTGCCAGGTGATTTATCGTCACAGTCAAGATTCGTAAGAGCGGCATTCGTGAAAACAAATTCATTGTCGGGAGAAACTGAATCGGAAAGTGTAAGTCAGTTTTTTCATATTCTTGGTGCGGTTGAACAGCAAAAAGGCTGTTGCGAAGTTACAGACGGTACGTTCGAATACACTATTTACACTTCTTGTTGCAACGGTGACAAGGGAATATATTATTACACCGCTTATGAAAATCATCAAATTACAGGTGTTGATATGAATAAAGAAAATTTGAATTCAGATAAACTTATATGCTATCCGTTAATTCAAGGTGAACAAATAAAAATACAGAACCAATGAGAAAGCGGATATATTATGAATGAGGTATTTAAAACAATAAAAGGTGAGCTTTATGAAAAAGATGTTTTGTGATACGAAAGCGAAAAACTATAGTTTTATTATAGAAATATTAGTAATAACAGCCTGGATAGGATTATTGTGGTGGTATACAAAATTTGCAGTATTTGACAGTTTTGCTTTTTATGATGCTGAACACAATTATCATTATATAGGTGGCTTGAGGAATATTATATCGTGTTTTATATATCTTTTATCGACTGTCGTAATTTTGCTTAGATTTAGAGCTAATTTGAAGAAATATTCTGCCCAAAAATGCCTCTATGGAATTTGTTTTGTGGGGATAATTTTTATAATAACCTGTGTGTATGGCATATTATCATCAGAAATCAGACAAGTTGTGGTAGAAGATACTGGATTTTATGTTTATAAACATTCGGTAAAAAATTTAGATAGTCAATGGTATAACTTTGACTATCTAAAAACAC
>ERZ773193.4205-NODE-4205-length-11906-cov-23.329424_pt1 | contig 11906 bp, 8 predicted proteins | sample MGYA00511110_ERZ773193 | MGnify/ENA primary metagenome ERZ773193 (study PRJEB29015, sample SAMEA2737784) | human gut metagenome | biome: human gut; feature: human-associated habitat; material: faeces | place: China | collected 2012 ...
TCTCCAGTTCCTTCGACTTTCCAGCGGTAGCGATAATGAATGCACCTCCAAACAAAATCCATAGTGTTGCAATATTTGGCATAGAAAACGCGGCCGCCCATATTCTGGACAGCCGCGCGAAATTTCACACAAAGCCGCAGCATTCGCAAAGGAATAAGCTGCTGTTTCGGGTATAGCCCGGGGACATTCTCCCGCAAGGCGAGCGCGGCACAGGCCGTAGCTGCTTTCTTTACCCGGCTATTCTACCACGCTTTATCTGCCCTGTCAAGCACTTTTTATGCGTTCTTTGGAAAAAATATGACTTTTCCCTTTTACGCTTCGATCAGTTTGCCCAGTGCAAAGGAGTAGATGCCCTTATAGGTCACCTTTTTCGGTGCAAAGCGCTTTTCGATGGCAATGGCGTAAAGGTTCAGCTGGGCGCGGTAGGCGCGCAAAAAGTCGCTTTCCGCCTTGCGGCGGTCGGTCTTGTAGTCCAGCAATTCCAGATGATCCGGGTACACCAGCACAAGGTCGGCAATGCCCTGCACCAGCACCTGCGCATCTGCGGCAGCGGGCAGTTTCTCGTGCCCCTGCGCCGCCAGCACTGCACCAGCGGGCAGCGCGGTGATAAAGGGCAGCTCCCGCAGCACCTGCTGTGCCGCGCAGATCTTTGCAAAGGCCTCGCTTTCCACAAAACGCCGGATACACACCGCGTCCAGCTTTTCCGCGATCTCCGGGGCGGTCAGCTGCACCGCCACCTGACGATCCCGCTCTGCCGGGATGGCCTCGTCCAGCGTGCCCGCAGCCTTGGCCTCAGCCAGCCGGGCAAAGTCTGCGTGCTCCAAAAAGGCGTGCAGCGCGGTGCCCATCTCGGCGGCGGTCAGACCGTCCTTGGAAAGGAAGCCCGGGCGCTCCAGCGTGGTCTGCTCGGCCTTGTGCACGATGCTGGTCACGCTGACCTTGGCGGGCACCTGCGCAAGCGCTGCCGCCGGGTACTGCCATGCAAAGTTCTGCCGCAGCGTTTCAACCAAGGCCGGGTCGGTCTCCGGCGTTTCGTCCGGCGTATCTGTATCTATTTCCTCGGACAGCTGCACGGCATCGTCACACACTTTGATTGCCATCGTACTCTCGGTCTGCACAAACAGCAGTTCCCGGTTGCAGGAAAGCTGCCGCAGCACCCCGCCGTCCGGGTGCACCAGCAGCGCCGCCCGCAGCCAGTCGGCAAAGCTGTTGGCCTGCTGGTGCAGTGTGGCCCCCGCCCCGGCAGCCAGAAAAGCCGCCGCCTTGGCAAAGGGCTTGGCGCTCTTGCCGCTGCTCAGGGGCACGGTGAGGATGAGCTTATCCTGCGCACGGGTGAGCGCCACATACAGAAGGCGCATCTGCTCGCTGCGCAGTTCCCTGGCGTGGACAGCGGCCAGTGCGGTGTAGGCGGCGGTCTTGTAGGCGCCCTCGCCGTTTTCCGGCCGCAGCCGCAGCCCCGCGCCGAAAGTGCGGTGCACCAGCACCGGCTGACGGATATCCGAAGCGTTGAACTTGCGGGCTGTATCCCCCACGAACACCACCGGGAACTGCAAGCCCTTGGAGCGGTGGATGGTCATAATGGACACGCACCCCGGGTGCACCCCGCTGGGTACGGTGTCTTGTCCGGTACTGCCGGCCTGCGCGGCGGCATCAATGGCGCGCACCAGCGCCGAGATGCCGCCTGTACCGGAAGTGGCGCAGAAGGAGGCAAACCGGCGGGCATCCTCCCGGCGGCGGGCACCGTTTTCCAGCACGCCCAGCGCCGCCAGATAACCGGTGGAGGCAAAGATCTCTTCCAGCAGCTGCTCTGCCGGGGCGCTGCGCGCCATCTGCCGCAGGGCGGTGAGATGAGCGTAGAAATCCTTCACCTTCTCGGTAAAGGGGTCGTTGGCCGGGTCCTCCAGCGCCAGCAGCAGTGCGCCGTACAGGCTGATGCGGGCGGGCTTTTTGTCCGGTTCGGTCTGTACCTGACGGCTGCGGGCGCGCAGCCGCACAAGGTCATCCTCGGTAAAGCCGAACATGGGACCCAGCATGGCAGCAGCCAAATAGATGTCCTGCGAGGGGTCGTCGATGACCTTGAGCAGGGCGATGAGGGGGCGGATGTGGGGCGCAAGCATCAGGTTCTCCCGGGCGTCGGCGTATACCGGAATGCCCCGGGCGGTCAGCGCCTCCACATACGCCGGGAACTCGGTGCGCGCTGCCAGCAGGATGCAGCAGTCCTCATACCGCACCGGGCGGGTGGTACTGCCCTCCCGCACCGGCTCTCCGGCAGAAACCAGCTGCGCGATGCGTTCGGCGATCCAACCTGCATCGGTCTCGGTCTCATCGTCCGGCAAAAACTGCACCTCCACGCTGCCCTGATATTCCCCGGGTGCGCCGCAGACCAGACGCTGCCCGTCGCCGTAGGCGGTATCGCCCAGCTCCGGGGTCATGAGCTGCTCGAAGAGATAGTTGATGCCCTCCACCACCTGCGGTGCGGAGCGGAAGTTTGCATCCAGCGCCAGCAAAGCGTCTGTGCCCGGGGTACCCTCCGGCGGGCGGGGACGGGCTTTTGCGCCCGGCAGCAGCGACCAGCTGTCCAGCTTTTGCCGGAAGATGCCCGGCTCTGCCTGCCGGAAGCGGTAGATGCTCTGCTTCAGGTCGCCCACTAGGAAGAGGTTATCTCCCGCCGGGGCGGCAAGGCAGCGGTAAAGGGCGTCCTGCAGGGCGTTCGTATCCTGATATTCGTCCACCATCACCGCGGCGTAATCCTGCCGGATGCTCTCGCACAAGGGGGTAGGCGTGCCCTCCGGGGTGCGCAGCAGCCGCAGGGCAAGGTGTTCAAAATCGCTGAATTCCAGCAGCTTGCGCTCCCGTTTTCTGGCCGTGAACCGGGCATCGAAGTCCCGCACGGCGGCAAACAGCGCCCGCAGCCGGGGCAGGGTGATCTGCCGGTCGGTCTCGGCTTCGGCCTCGGAGCAGCAGATGAGCTGGGTCATCTGCTCAAACAAAGCGGCAGCTTCGTCCGAGCGGGTCTTGATCTCCGCCTTGTGGTCGCCGCCCAGACGCTTTTTCATGCCCTTCAGGCCGGGGGCTTCCTCCATACCCAGCACATAGGGGGTAAGCAGGTCATACAGCGGGTCCCACTGTCCGGCAGCGGCCAGCTGCTCCGCCTGCGCAAAGAGGGCGGCGGCTTTTTCCAGCCTTGTACCGGCTTCCTCGTATTTTTCTGCCACCGCGACATACGCCTTTGCCCGGGCAGAGGGGGTCTTTTTTTCCTCGGCAGCTGCCTGCTCCTGGTCAAAATCCGCATGGCAGTCGGCCAGTGCTGCCGTCAGCAGTTCCCGCGCTGCCTTGGCGCAGCGGGCAGCTTCGGCCAGCAGCAGGTCGTGCCAGCAGGTGGCGGCAAAGCCATTTTCCTGCTCGTATGGCGCAAGAAATTCGTCCAGCTTGCGGTTATAATCCGGCAGCGCCCGCAGAAAATCGTAGATCTGCAAAATGGCATCGCCCGCCGGTTTATCCGTGCGTCCCTTGCCGTACAGGTCTGCAAAGGCGCAGAAATCCGGGTCGCGGTAGGCGTTTTCCAACGTTTCGGCCAGTGCCGCCCCCCGCAGCAGCTGCACGGTACCGGGGTCTGCCGGGGCAAAATCCGGCGGGATATCCAGCGCCTGAAAGTGCTTGTGCAGCAGGTTCAGACAAAAAGCGTCAATGGTGCAGATGGGCGCGCGCTGCAACAGCATCCGCTGGCGGCGCAGCATAGCATTGCCGGGCTGCAGCTGGCTGCGGTGCAGCAGCGCCTGCCCGATGCGGGCGCGCAGCTCTGCCGCCGCCGCGTTGGTAAAGGTGACGATGAGCAGCCGGTCGGCGTTGACCGGCTGCTCCGGGTCGGTGATCAGCTGCACCGCCCGCTCGGTCAGCACGGCGGTCTTGCCGCTGCCTGCGGCTGCGCTTACCAGCAGCGCACCGCCCCGGTCTGCGATGGCGGCCTGCTGCGCCGGGGTCCATTTTGGTCCGCTCACGGCTGTTCCTCCTCTTCTTCGGGTTCTTCCTCGGGTTCAAAGGGCTTTGCAGGGGCTTCCAGCGCACGCTCGTGCACCCCGGTCTCGTGGCAGCAGATAAAGCTGTAATCGCACCATGTGCAGGGGCTTTTGCTGCTGCTCACCACCAGCGGCTCGGCATCGATCTGCCCGCCGTAGAGCTGCTCGCCCATCTGGGTAACAAGATCGTCCAGATGCAGCTGGATGCGGCTGAGCTTGGCGCTGTCCGCCCGCTTGTCCTTCTGGTAGGGGCTGGGTGCGCCGTTGCGGTAGCCGAAGGGCAGGTACTTGCCCGTTTCGTCCGCGTCCATGGCGTCAAAGATCTTCTGCTCGTCCCGCACAAGGCCGTCCAGCTGGTACTCTACCGCCCGGGCAGCCTGCCCGCGGGGCAGGGTCTGGGGGGCTGGGTCCGCCAGCAGATACAATACGCCCGCCGGCTGTGCGCCGGTAAAGCGCCCGCCGGCATCCCGGGTCAGGCTGAACAGATACAGCAGCATCTGGCAGTCCAGACCGCAGTAGACCTCTTTCAAGTCCAGCTTTTTGCTGCCGGTCTTGTAGTCCACCACCCGCACCCAGCGGGTGCCGTCGTCCTCGATCCACTCGTCTGCGCGGTCCACCGTGCCCACCAGCTGCACCGTGCGCCCATCTGACAGTCGGTACACCTGCCCGGGCACGGCATCCTCGCCCCGGCCGATCTTCAGTTCACAGGCCACGGGCTTAAATTGGGACTGGTTCTGCTCGTCCCGCAGATAGCACAGCAGGCTGGTCATGCTCTTTTTCAGCCGGGAGAGCAGGTAGGCAAAGCGTGCGGTATCCTCCGGCAGATAGCGCCGCGCGTACTCGTCCACCAGTGCGGCGGCAAGGTCGGCCATGGCGGCATCATCCAGTTCTAAAAAGGGGCGCAGCCCGGCACAGGGGTTGTCTGCCCCGGGGTGGGGGTCCAGCGCCATCTGCAGCACCCAGTGCATCAGCGTACCGCTCTGGTCTGCCGAAAGCTCCGCACGGCGGCGGGGCTTGAGCCCCAGCACATACTGCAAAAAGTAGCCGTAGCGGCAGGTATAATATTTTTCCAGCTGGCTGGGCGAGATGTGCAGCCGCCTGCCCAGCAGCATTTCCAGCGTGGGCAGATCCTGCACCTGTCGGGGCGGGTCCTGCTCCATGCGCTGCAACAGGGCAAGCCCCCGGGGCGCCTGTACCCCCTCGCCGGGGGCGCGCAGCGCCTCGGTCAGGCTGGCGCGTTCCAGTTCGGTCAGCGGCCAGCCGCCGCCCAGCACGTCTAAGCCGTCTGCGGGGGTGGCGGCAAGGTCGATCAGTTCCAGCTGCGGCGCTGCAGGCTGCAATGCTTCCACGATGGGCTCCAGCGCGGCGCACAGGGTCTGCCCCTGCCCTTTCGGCCAGCTCATCCACAGTCCCTTTGCCGGGGCAGTAAGGGCCTTGTAAAAACAGACCTGCTCGCGCACCACACGGTTCTCAAAACAGTCCGGCAGATCGATCTGTTTTGCCATCAGCAGGTCGCGGTCGGCGTGGGTCAGCAGACCGCTTTCTGCGGGGGTACAGGGAAATTCGCCCTCTGCAAGCCCCAGCACGAACACATAGTCCGGCGCATCCAGACGCATTTTACCGGCGCTTGCCAGCACCACCGCGTCCAAGGTCTGCGGGATGTGCCCAAGGTCAGAGGAGCGCAGCAGCAGGCTGAAAAGATCCTCGTACTCCGGCACGGTGATGCCCTGACTGCCCAGCAGCCGCGCCATCTCGTCCAGCAGCTGCATCACCACATTCCACTCGCGGGCGGCTTCCTCTGCCGCCGGGATACCCCGGGCAGCGCGGATATCCTCCACCTGTGCAGCTTGCTGCCCCTCTGCGCCCAGCTCCTTCAGGCAGAAATACAGTGCCCGGCTGATCTGTTCCGCGTTGGCGCTGCGCACCTTGCTGCGCAGGGTATCCACCGCCGTCACCAACTTTTTGCGGGCATTCTCGGCGCGGGTCAGGTTCAACGTATCTTCCTCGGTCAGCTCGGCATCGCCGAAGCCCCGGGGGCTTTTGGTAAATTCCGCCCGCCACGCCGCTGCATTAGGCGACCATGTGTAGGCGTAGTTTTCCAGCGCGCAGACCTCCGGTTCGGTCAGGGCGCACAGGCCGGTCTTGGCCAGCACGGTCAGCTGCTCGGTCATGTCCGCGCCCCGCAGTAATGCCAGCAGCGCCCGCACCGCCGTGGCGGGGGCGCTGAACTCCGGGGTGGTGGGCTCGTCGCAGTACAGAGGGATCTCTGCCATGCGGAACTCGTACCGCACCGCAGCCCGGTACAGGCTGATATCGCGGCAGACCACCGCAATTTTTCCGCAGCGCACCCCCTGCCGCATCAGGCGGCGGATGGCGGCGGCGGCGCAGCGGGCTTCCTCCTCCCGGCTGGCGGCGGCAAACAGCCGCAGCTCCGGGGCACTTTCCGGCGGGGTGCAGCTGCCGGTCTCCAGCAGTTCAGTCAAGGCGGCAAGCCCCGGAGCATCTTTATGGCGCAGGTCCCGCCGCAGCAGCTCCGGTGCAGCCACCTGTGCGCCGTTTTTGCGCGCCAGCTGGCGCAGCTGCGCCGCCACCTGCTTTGCACCGGAGAACAGTTCCAGGTCCCCGGGCTGCATGGGTGCGCCGTCCTCGCACAGCGCCACCGTCACGGCGGGCAGGGCAGCCAGCATGGCACCCATCAGCCGCTTTTTGGGCGCGTTGAAGGTGTCGAACTCATCAATGAACACCTCGCGCTCGCGCAGAAAGTCCGGCAGCTCGTCCCGGGCAAGCGCAGCTTCCAGCCGGTCTGCCGCCAGCTCCAGACGGTCGGCGGGATCCATGCCGGTGCCCGCCAGCAGGCTCTCGTAGCCCTGAAAGATGAGTGCCAGCTCGCCCAGCTTTGCACTCTCGGTGCCGCAGTCCCGGGCAAGCTCCTGCAACTGCTGCCCAGAAAGCCCGGCGCTTTTCAGCTCGTCGATGGTCTCTGCCGCCATCTGGCAAAAGGCTGCGCTGCGCCGGTGGCGGTAGTAGTAGTGCACGTTATCCTGCAATTCTTCCAGCGCACGGCGCACCAGCACCGCCCGCCCAGCATCGGTCAGGGTCTGCACCGCCGCGCCGCCCTCTACCGCAAGGATATGCTCGGCCAGACTGGTAAAGGAATAGCTTTCCACCATGCCGGAAAGGGCATCTCCCAGTTCCCGGTAGATGCGCGCTTCGGTGCTGGAAGTAAACTGCTCCGGCACCAGCAGGATGCTGCGATTTCCCGCCTCGGCACGGGCACGGATGCGGGCATACAGCAGGGTGGTTTTGCCGCTGCCGGAAGCGCCCAGAACCAGTTTCAGCATTTCGGTCTCCTCCCGCTCATTGATTTTTGCCTTTATTGTAACACGAAAGCGGAGATAAAACCACCGCTTTTCTTTGCAATCCTGCCGCCGCTGTGGTACACTGAAAAAAACATTCTGCACACCGGAAAGGGACTTTGTATGAAGATTTTAGCCGTTGACTACGGGGACAGCCGCACCGGCCTTGCCACCTGCGACCGCACCGAATTTCTTACCACCGCCATTACGCCCCAGATCACCTTAAAGGCGCGCAACAAGGTTGCCGCCAAGGTCTGCGAGGTAGCCAAGGAGATCGAAGCCGAGATGATCCTGATCGGTCTGCCGCTGAATATGGACGGCACCGAGGGCGAACGCGCCGCCAAGAGCCGCAAGCTGGCAAAGACCGTGGAACTTTGGAGCGGCCTGCCGGTGCGGATGTGGGACGAGCGTCAGACCACCTGCGCCGCCGCCGACCTTCTGGACGAAAGCGGCACCTACGGCAGCCGCCGCAAGGAGATTCTGGATTCGGTCAGTGCCACGGTGATTTTAGAGGACTACCTTGCATGGCGCAAGGAGCACCCCGGGGAGATGTAAAAAAAGATGCCTGTGCTCACGCACAGGCATCTTTTTTTGCTATACTATTTACCCCTGATAGGTCTCGATGCTCACGCTGTTGATGGTGATATCGGTGGTGGGCTTCTGGTTTTCGTCCACGGCGGTCTGGGCGATGGTGTCCACGATGTCCATACCCTCGTACACCTGCCCGAACACAGTGTCGGTGTAGTCCAGATAGGGTGCGCCACCCGCGGTCTGGTAGGCTGCCACCACCTCGGCGCGGTAGCCGGCGGCGTTCATCTGGTCCACCAGCTCCTGCGTTACCGACTGTTCTCCCGGCAGCGATTCCACCACATAGAACACGCTGGCGCACGCGCCGGAGGCATCCACGCCCATGCACAGCGCCCCGGCGTAGTGGTGCAGGCTGTCCGATGCTTCCACCGGGTAGCGGCTGCCCTTCCAGATGGTAGAGCCCTTGCCGTCTGCGCCCTGCCCGGCTTCCACCACGAACTGATTCTCCACCCGGCTCACGGTAAGGCCGTTGTAGTAACCCTGCTGTACAAGGCCGATGAAATTATCGCAGGCCTGCGGGGCCTTTTCCGGGAAGAGCACCGCACGGAAAACACCCGCAGAGGTATCGAACACCGCAACCGTGTCCCCTGCTACCGGGTGGGTGAACTGCAACTCAGCGGATTCCACCGCCGGTCGGCTGATGCTCTGGACCTTGCTGCCGTTTTCCTGCGGCCGCAGCGTGCAGCCGGTAAGCAGCAGCACCGCCGCAAGACAGACTGCCCCGAATTTTTTCAACATATTCCCGCTCCCTGTTCCATATACTGTACTACAACACTGCACAGCGCAGCGCAAAAGATTCAACCAGTAGTATACCATATTCTGCGCAGCAGCGCGAGAGGAAATTGCGTGAAAATTTATCCAATGATTTCTGTGCGAAAAAGCATCTTGACGAACTGCGCAAAACACGCTACACTATAAGCAGACCAAGCGGGACGCAGCCCGCTGCATCAACTGCTTTTTGGCTTAAAGCAATACAGGAGCGTATTATGTCTGACGAGATCAAGAACCCCAATACTGAGGAAGAATATCAGCCCGACCTGATGACCCTTGAGGACGAGGACGGCAACGAGGTCACTTTTGAGGTGATCGATGCGCTGGACCACAAGGGCGTGCATTATCTGGCTGTTGTGGAATACGCCGAGAACGAAGAGGACCTGAACGAGGACGCCCAGCTGGTAATCCTGAGTGTCGGGGAGGACGACGAAGGCGAATATCTGGACGTTGTAGAGGATGACGAGGTGCTGATGGAAGTCAGCAAACTGTTCGAGCAGCGTCTGAGCGAGGACTACGATATCGAGTAAGTCCTTTGACGGATTGACCCGTGCAAGACTTCCTGCCCGGCTCGATTTGTTGCGGTTTGTATGATCCTACTAATCATTCAACGGGAGCCCGGAGTTCTCCGGTGGATTGCAGACCTCCCCGCCATGGGTCGACCATGGAGGTTCGATGAGGAAGCGTGAATCCGGCGACAGGGCACCCACCTGTCCGTAAGGGTAGGTTTGATTGCCGCAGACGACCGGGCGGGATCTTTTTATAGCATTGCATCCACCGCTGGCCTGCCACAAGGCCAGTGTGTGGATTTTTTTATAGGATGACCTCTCAGGCGCTGATGCCTCCGCACCCCGGCAGGGGAGGCGGCATTGTGCAGCGATGCCGGAGAGGTTCTTGCGGAAAGGATGTGCATTGCGGTATGAAAAGCGAACATCTTGTGGGGACGAGCATCCCCCGTTTCACCTACGACACCCCCACGGTGCCGGGCAATGATTTTTACGCCCTGTGCGAGGGGGAGCATCCGCTGTGCATGATCTTCCTGCCCGGGTTCGACCACCCTGTCAGCCGCGAATATATCACCCGTTACCTGAAAACGCTGCCCCAGCTCAAGGGGGCACGGCTTGTCTGTGTGGTGCGTTCCTCGGCGCAGGCGGTGGCAAAGGCCACCCACGGCTCAGATTTCCCCTTTCCTGTCATCTGCGACGGCCCCGGCGTACTGTACGGCTACCTGGGCGTAGAGCAGACCCGCGGCCTGCTGAGCTGGAGCTTTGCGGCCCAGAAGATCTACAAGGCCGCCAGAGATGCCGGTTACCACTACGACACCAAAGCCCCTCAGCTGCTGCCGCTGACGCTGGTGGTGGGCCATCTGGGCAAGATCCTGTTCACCCACTCGGGCCGCAGCCAGACCGACCTGCCCGAGGACTGCGCCGCCATCAGCGAGATCGTGCGGGCTGTGGAAAAGGCCACCGCCCCCACCGACGGCCCCGCAGACCCCCACTGCTCGGATGAGACCCTCACCCTGCCCGATCTGGTGGGTTGGGATAACTGAATGATCCACAAAAAACGGCTGCTGCACATTTTCCGTGCAGCAGCCGTTTTTTATTCTTCCGGTTCTTCTGCAAACAGCCCCGGGATGCCGCAGACAGCGGCCACGCCCACCACCGTAAACACGATGCGCGACCAGATGGAGCTGCTGCCGCCCAGCAGCCAGCCCACAAAGTCAAACTGGAACAGGCCCACAAGGCCCCAGTTGATGCCGCCAATGATCATCAGGATCAGGCACACTTTATAAAAGGTCTGCACAAAAAGACCTCCTTTCCTTTGGGCAGTTTTCCCCATTGGAAAGGAGGTTATGCATATCACAGCATCCACTTCGGGCTGATGACCCGCGCGCCGCCCCGATCGGGCTGAGCCACATACACCTGCGGCCACTGTGCCCTGACAGCCTCGGCGGCGCTTCGGGCAGCTTCTTCGCTCTCAAAGATGCCAAACACAGCCGCGCCGCTGCCGGTCATCAGGGCAGTGACAGCGCCGTTCTCTTTCAGCGCGGTCTTGATGGCCTCGTTGTCTCTGGCACCGCTGCATTCCTCCAGCGCGTTGCCTGCGGCGGCACACACACCCGCCAGATCCTCGGCGCGGATCGCCTTTTCCTGGGCTTCGCAGTCGGGGTGGGTGCTGCTGCCCACTTTGTCATAAGCGGCAAAGGCTTCCGGGGTGGAAACGCCGTAATCGGGCATGACCACCGTGAACCAGCAGTCCGGGCAGGGCGGCAGAGCTTTCATCACATCGCCCACGCCCTGCACCCGGCAGGTGCCGCCCATCAGGGCAAAGGGCACATCCGCACCGATGCCTGCGCCCAGCGCGCACAACTCGCTCATGGAAAGCTTTGCGCCGTACAGGGCGTTCAGTCCCACCAGCACGGCGGCTGCGTCTGCGCTGCCGCCCGCCATACCCGCCCGCACCGGGGTGTTTTTGTAGATGGTGATATCCACCCCCGCCAGCAGGCCGGTGTAGTGGAAGAACGCCAGCGCCGCCTTGATGGCGGTATTTTTATCGTTGGGCTGCACAAGGCTGCCCGGCAGACGCAGACTGAGCCCGGCGCTGCGGCGCAGCATCACCCGCTCGTACAGGGTGATGGTCTGCATGGTCATGTCCAGCGCATGGTAGCCATTGGGCAGCAAGCCCACTACATCCAGTGCCAGATTGAGCTTGGCCGGGGCCAGCACGGTCACTGCGTTTTTCCGCTCTCGCCGTTCCATCTGTGTTCCTCCTCAGTTGCCGTGGTAGATGTTGTTTTCCACCAAAAACTCCCGGATGCGCTTCAGCGCCTCGGTCAGGTGCTCCACGCTGTAAGCGTAGGAAACGCGGCAGTAGCCCTCGCCGGAAGCGCCAAAGGCATCGCCGGGGATGATGGCAACGTGCTTTTGCTCCAAAAGCTTTGTGCAGAACTCCTGACTGCTCATGCCGGTGCTCTTGATGCAGGGGAAGGCATAGAACGCGCCCCGGGGCTCGAAGCAGGTCAGTCCCATGTCGTTGAAGCTGCGCACCACCAGACGGCGGCGCATATTGTACTCGTCCCGCATCCGGTCGATCTCGCCATCGCACTCTTTCAGGGCAGTGATGGCGGCGTACTGGCTGGTGGTGGGGGCGCTCATGATGGCGCTCTGGTGGATCT
>ERZ773193.4208-NODE-4208-length-11902-cov-10.632228_pt1 | contig 11902 bp, 9 predicted proteins | sample MGYA00511110_ERZ773193 | MGnify/ENA primary metagenome ERZ773193 (study PRJEB29015, sample SAMEA2737784) | human gut metagenome | biome: human gut; feature: human-associated habitat; material: faeces | place: China | collected 2012 ...
ACACCAGCCCGCAGGCTTCAATCCTGCGGGCTGGCATTTTCCATACCGGTGCAGTTCCGGTACAGATGTATAAAGTATGCATCTGACAGTCAGGGGAGAGTTATACAGGGTAGTGACTGTCAAAGCATGCTTTGCAAAGTGGAAGATCCCCGGTCATCTGCTTTAAGTCCTCCAACTTCATATAACCGAGGGAGTCTGCGCCGATAGAGGCGCAGATTTCGGCAGCGGTGTGGGAGGATGCGATCAATTGATCGTTGCTGGGAACGTCGGTTCCGTAGTAACAGGGGAAAAGAAAAGGAGGAGAGCTGATACGTACATGCACCTTAGTTGCGCCGGCATCCTTTAACATACGGATCAGGCTGGCCATTGTCGTGCCGCGGACGATAGAATCGTCAATCAGGACAAGACGTTTGCCTTTGACGACGCTGGAGAGTACGCTCAGTTTCAGGTGAACAGCGGACTCCCGCTCCTTTTGGGTGGGTTTGATGAAAGTTCTTCCCACATAACTGTTTTTGTGAAACGCAAGGGCGAAGGGCAGACCGCAGGCCTGCGCATAGCCCATTGCTGCAGCCAGACCGGAATCCGGGACTCCGGTAACAAGATCCGCCTCGACCGGGTAGGAAGCGGCAAGCGCTTTTCCGGCGCGGATTCTGGCATCATATATGTTTACATTGTCCATCGTGGAATCCAGACGGGCAAAATAGATGTATTCGAAAATACAATGTGCGTGAGGAATATGTGCAGCTTTACTTTCCTCGATGAGACGGGAATCGGATTTGATCCCATTTTCGGTAATGGTAACGATCTCACCGGGAAGGATATCACGTACAAATTTTGCGTCTACAGCTGTCAGGGCGCAGCTTTCCGATGCCAGGATGTAGCTGTCCCCACGTTTGCCCAGGCATAATGGTTTTAAGCCGAGCGGATCTCGGACACCGATCAGTTTTCTGGGGCTGATGATGACGAGAGCGTAACCGCCCTTTAATTTGCGCGCTGTCTGTAAAATTGCATCTTCTACACAGGAAGTTCTGGTTCTTTCCCTGGCGATATCGCAGGCAATGACTTCGGAGTCTGTCGTGGAGCGGAAAATAGCGCCGCCCTCCTGAAGAGACTGACGGAGTTCGGATGCATTTGTGATGTTGCCGTTATGGGCAAGCGCAAGTGTGCCTTTTAAATAGTTTAAGACGAGGGGCTGCGCATTTTCCACGGTGCTTGCGCCGGTGGTGGAGTAGCGGACATGGCCGATACCGATATTTCCCTTCAGGGAATCCAGGGATTCTTCATGGAATACTTCGCTGACAAGCCCCATGTCTTTGTGCCAGGTGATATTTCCTTTCGGCCCATTTGTGTTACAGACAGCAATACCGCAGGCTTCCTGTCCGCGGTGCTGCAGAGCAGAAAGCCCGTAGTAAATGGAAGGGGCAGCGGCGCTGCCATCGGGATTATAAATTCCGAAGACGCCGCATTCCTCTTTCAGTTTATCCTCTTGTTCCGGATCAAAAAAACTCATTTTAAAGTGTCCCTTCCGGCTGTTTTAAACGGAAAACAGCAGCTTCTCGTAGTTCGGGTAAGGCAGAATGCTGTCAGGAATATAGGTTTCTGCAGCATCTACAGCGCTGCGGACTGCATCCATATCAGGCAGGATTGTCTCGTGATAGAACAGGGACAGGGCAGGCTGATCGCTCATGCCTTCTGCTGTTGCAAGATCTGCTTCCAGCTTTTCTTCCGCAGTATAAATTGCTTCGTAATAGCCGGAAAGTGTGGTCAGCAGTTTCTCCTGTGCGGTGCAGGGCAGTGTTGCAAGAACTGCTTTTTTCGCGGAGATCGATGCTGCAACCTCGTCTGTATAGGTCATCAGGGCAGGCAGGAAATCGCGGCGAACCATATCCTCCATGGTCTTTGCTTCGATATGGATGGTTTTGCTGTAGGTTTCCAGCAGGATTTCATATCTGGAGAAGATCTCTTCTTTGGAGAAGATGTGATGGCTGGTAAACAGGTCGATATTCTTCTCGTGAATGAAATAAGGAAGCGCATCAGGAGTGGACTTTAAGTTGTACAGACCGCGCTTTTCAGCTTCCTGAACCCATTCGTCAGAATAGCCGTTGCCGTTAAAGATAACCTTTTTGTGCTTCAGGATCGCTCTCTTTACCAGAGCGCGAACTGCTTCATCCATCTGATCTTCGGGGAAGGCCTTTAATTCTCCGTAGAACTGACGCAGTGCTTCTGCAACAGCTGTATTTAAGATGATGTTTGGCCCTGCCACAGAGCTGGAAGAGCCAAGGCTTCTGAATTCAAATTTATTGCCGGTAAATGCAAAGGGTGAGGTTCTGTTTCTGTCGGTATTATCCTTAAAGAAATGAGGCAGTACAGTTGCGCCGGTATCCATCTGAACAAGAGGATGCTTGCCAAAGAAGGTGTCATTTTCAATGGAATCCAGAACAGCAGTCAGCTCATCTCCAAGGAAGATGGAGATAATAGCCGGGGGAGCCTCGTTGGCGCCCAGACGGTGATCGTTGCCCGGGGTAGCCACAGAGGTGCGCAGCAGGTCAGCGTACTCATCCACAGCCTTGATAACAGCGGCCAGGAAGATCAGGAACTGCAGGTTCTCCATGGGGGTGTCGCCGGGGTCCAGCAGGTTCTCGTGGGTGGTGCTCATGGACCAGTTGTTGTGCTTGCCGCTGCCGTTCACGCCTTCAAAGGGCTTCTCGTGCTGCAGGCAGACCAGACCATACTTGGGTGCGATCTTGCGCATCATTTCCATGGTCAGCAGGTTGTGGTCGATGGCTACGTTGGTGGTATCGAAGATGGGAGCAAGCTCGTGCTGGCAGGGAGCCACCTCGTTGTGCTTGGTCTTGGCGGGCACGCCCAGCTTCCACAGCTCCTCGTCCAGTTCCTTCATGAACTCGGAAACCTCGGGGCGGATGACGCCGAAGTAGTGTTCTTCCAGCTCCTGACCTTTGGCAGACGGGGCACCGAACAGGGTGCGGCCGGTGAGGATCAGGTCCTGACGGGCTTCGTAGTCCTCCTTCTTAATGAGGAAGTACTCCTGCTCGGGGCCGACGGTGGTGGAAACATAATCCACATCCTTGCCGAACAGCTTCAGGATACGGACAGCCTGGCCGGACAGAGCGTTCATGGAGCGCAGCAGAGGGGTCTTCTTATCCAGTGCTTCGCCGGTGTAGCTGACGAAGGCGGTGGGGATGCACAGCACGTCATCCTTGACGAAGGCGTAGCTGGTGGGGTCCCATGCAGTGTAGCCGCGGGCTTCGCAGGTGGCACGCAGGCCGCCGGAGGGGAAGGAAGATGCATCGGGCTCGCCGCGCACCAGCTCCTTGCCGGAGAACTCCATGATGGCGGTGCCGTCGCCCACGGGGGAGACAAAGCCGTCGTGCTTCTCGCTGGTGATGCCGGTCAGCGGCTGGAACCAGTGGGTGTAGTGGGTGGCACCCAGCTCCATGGCCCAGCGCTTCATGACGCTGGCCACGACGTTTGCCACTTCGATATCCAGAGGAGCGCCCTTGTGCAGGGTGTTCTTCAGGCTCTTATAAGTAGCGCTCGGCAGGCGCTCCTTCATCACATGTTCGTTAAAGACCTTGCTGCCGTAGATTTCCATAACATTTGCTGCCATAAATCCTACTCCTTACTTGATCTTATTTTCTTTCCCTTCCGTCTACGTTTGGTTTGCCGCAATGCCGCACCCCAAAGCACGAAAGCCTTTCTAACAAAAACGGCGCTGCGAGTCAGGAGGTGACCCACAGCGCCGTTGCTGTCTATGGTTTGATTATAGTCTCTGCCAGGCAAAAACGCAATTGACAAATCTGACGATTCTGCACAAACAGGCTCTCGGATTTTTGGCGCATCCGCACTTGGTATGACTTATATCACCTGAAAGAGGAAGAACTTCAGGTAATTCGTCTCCGGCACGCCCCACAGGATGGGGTGGTCCGGTGCCTGCTGCTTCACTTCGATCTGCCGCAGCTGGCGGTGTGCATCTTTTGCGGCCGCCCGCAGCATCTTGATGAACAGCTCCTCGGTGGCAAAGTGGGAGCAGCTGGCCGTGGCCAGATATCCGCCCCGGGGCAGCAGCTTCATGGCCCGGTAGTTGATCTCCTTGTACCCGCGCATGGCGTTCTCCACCGTGCGCCGGGCTTTGGTAAAGGCGGGCGGGTCCAGGATGATAAAGTCATAGGGGTGGCCCTCTTTTTCCAGCCGGGGCAGCAGCGCGAAGGTGTCCTCGCACAAAAAGTCCATGTTGTCAAGGCCGTTGCGTTCGGCGTTGCGCTTGGCCATGGCGATGGCGTCGGCGCTGATGTCGGCAGCGGTGACCCGGGCGGCCCCGCCCTTGGCAGCGTTCAGCGCAAAGCTGCCGGTATGGGTGAAGCAGTCCAGCACGGTGTGGCCTGCGGCAAGGCGTGCCACAGCCCGGCGGTTGTACTTCTGGTCCAGGAAAAAGCCGGTTTTCTGGCCGTTCTCAAAGTCCACATGGTAGAACACGCCGTTCTCGCAGATCTCGGTCTGGGTGCTGGCGGGGTGGGTCTCGCCGGGCAGGTCGAACCAGCCCTTGTTCTGCTCCAGCCCTTCCTTGGCGCGCAGGGCCTCGTCGTTGCGCTCGTAGATGCCGGCAATGGTCTGGCCGTCGGCCCGCAGCACCTCGGCCAGCAGGGGGAACAGCACCGGCTTGAGCTTTTCCATGCCCACGCTGAGGGTCTGGGTGACCAGGATATCCTGGAAGCGGTCCACGGTCAGGCCGGGAAACTGGTCGGCCTCGCCAAAGATCACCCGGCAGGCGGTCAGGTCGGCGGGCTCCAGCACGGTCTTGCGGTAGGCCCAGGCGTACTCCACCCGGCGGCGCCAGAAAGCGGCGTCAAAGGTGTCGTTGGCGTTGCGGCTGATGAGCCGCACCCGGATCTTGCTGTGCAGCGACACGAAGCCGGTGCCCAGGTACGCCCCCTTGGGGCTGACCACATCGGCCAGGGCGCCGTTTTCGGGTTCGGTGTCCGGGGCGTGGAGGATGTCGTTTTCGTACACCCAGGGGTGGCCGCCCACCAGCAGGCCCTCGGCGTGTTTGTTGACGGTGTATACAGGATAAGCGCGTTCTTTCATGGAGATCTCCTTGGTTGCTCTTTTCAAATTCACCCCTTTATAATACCATAGATCCATGGTATTATAAATAAGAAATTTCCAAAAAAGACCGGAAAGAGGGGACCTGCAATGGAGATCGAACGCAAATGGATGGTGACCGGCTGGCCGGAGGGCCTGCCCATGGAGGAAGAATTTGCCATGCGGCAGGGCTACATCAGTGTGCGGCCCACGGTGCGCATTCGGGAGGAAGCCCTTGCGGGCGGCAAGACCGACTATGTGCTCTGCTTCAAGAGCGAGGGCGGCCTTGCCCGGGAGGAGATCGAGCGCAGCATCGACAAAGAACTGTTTGAGGAGTTGGAACACAAGATCATCGGCAAACCCCTCATCCCCAAGACCCGCCGCACCTACCGCCTGCCGGACGGCAGCGCGCTGGAAGTGAACCATGTGGACGCAGGCCAGCCCACCGCGTTCTGGTATGCGGAGGTGGAGTACCCCACCGTGGAGGCCGCCAACGCCTGGCAGCCCGCCGCCTTGGGCCTGGGGGCCTACTTGGACCAGGAAGTCACCGGCCAGCCCGGCCAGAGCATGGGGGCCTACTGGCTGCAGACCCGCGGCTGACCCCCTACAATATAAGAGAGAAAGGATCGTATCGTTACGAAAAAGGCAAGATTCAAGCTGGAGCTTCAATACAACTCCCCGGTGATCCTCACCTTTTTTCTGCTGTCGCTTCTGGTGCTGTTCCTCGACCGGTGGACCGGCGGCTGGACCACCATGCACCTGTTCTGCGTCTACCGCTCGTCGCTCAAGGACCCGCTGTTCTACATCCGGCTGTTCGGCCATGTGCTGGGCCACGCCGGGTGGGAGCACTTCCTGAACAACATGCTGCTGCTGCTGGTGGTGGGCCCGCCCATGGAGGAAAAATACGGCAGCAAGGCCCTGCTGGGCGGCATCGTGTTTACGGCGCTGGTCACCGGCGTGCTGCAATGCGTGCTGTTCCCCCGCACCGGGCTGCTGGGGGCGTCGGGCATCGTGTTCATGCTCATCATGCTGTCGTCGCTGGCGGGCTTTTCCGGCGGCATCCCGGTCACCATGCTGCTGGTAGCGGCGCTGTACTTCGGCCAGCAGGTGTACGACATCATCCTCGTGCACGACAACGTGGCCAACTTCATGCACATCGTGGGCGGGCTGTGCGGCACGGCCTTCGGCTACTATTTCGCGCTGCCCCGCCGCAAACGCCGCCGCTGACGCATCCAGCGAGGCCGCAGCCTCCAGCGCCGCAGCACAGGAAAGCATCATTGCATCAACCGGGCAGGAGAGGGCAGGACCTTTCCTGCCTTTTTTGTGCGCCCGATTGCACCCGGGGCACGAATGTGCTATACTGAAAGAAAAAACGACAGGGAGGGACAACGCATGAAATTGACATCCGCAGGCGCAAATAAAATGATCAAAGCATGGAACGAAGACCTGGAGGGGCTGCTGAAAAAAGAAGAAGCGGAAAGCAGAACGACCTATGGAATCAATGAGGAACCGCTGCCCGCAAACTACGACTTTGCTCGGATGCAGCAGCAGATGGATGCGCTGAACCAGAAGATCGCTGTGCTGCGTCATGCAGTGAACGTGTTTAATACCACCACTATGTTGGAGGGATTTGGGTTTACCATCGACGAGGCACTGGTGCGCATGGCAATGCTGACAAAAAAGAAGCAGCGTCTGGCACAGATGAAGCAGGTGCCGTTGCTGGTGCGCACATCCCCCGGCTATGGCAGCAACACTCCGGAAATGACCTGCCGCAACTACGATGCAGAACAGGTGGAACAGGAATACCGCCGTGTCAGTGATCAGCTGACGGCTTTGCAGCTGACGCTGGACCGCGCCAATCTGCTTTTGGAATTTGAAGTGGAGCTGGAGGGGTGACCGTGATATTCCGGGGTGAATGCGTTTTTATTTGAATCTGGGAGAGCCATAAGGTTCTGGTACAAGGTTACAAATTTGGGTTGTTTTGTTATTTGATCAAGGTTATGGATGAGGTTAAGGCTTTGATAAAATGCAGCAATGCAATCGCGCATGCATCTAAAAGCCTCCGTATCGGCTTTTGTCGGTACGGGCGGGGAGGCACGGTTTCAGCCGCATCTAAGAGCAACAGGGCAGGCAGGGGCAAAACCTTTGCCTGCCCTTTTTGTGCGCCCGATTGCACCCGGGGCACGAACGTGCTATACTGGAACAAAAAACAACCAAGGTTGTACAAAAGCGAGGAAACGACCATGAAGCGGGCATATATCAATGGCATTCTGCTGGACGGCACCCAGCAGATGGAGCCGCAGGCACACAAGGTGCTGCTGTGCGAGGACGGCGTCATCACCGCCGTTGCGGACGAGGGCACCGACCTGGACGGCTATGAGGTCATCGACCTCCACGGCGGCTATGCGATGCCGGGCCTCATCAACCTGCATGTGCATCTGGCCGGCAACGGCAAGCCCAGCGCAAAACCGCGGGATAATGCGGCGCTGGTGCGTAAAATTCTGAGCAACGGCCTGACCCGTGCGGTGGCCTACCGCATGGTGTGCAGCTATGCAAAGCTGGAGCTGCTGGGCGGCGTGACCACCATCCGCACCGTGGGCGGCATTGCCGATTTTGACACCCGCTGCCGGGATGATGCAGCAGCCGGCAAGCTGCTGGCACCCCGTATCCTTGCCGCCAACGAGGGCATCTCGGTGCCGGGCGGCCACATGGCAGGCTCGGTGGCCGTGGCGGCCCACAACCTGGCAGAGGCCCTGGCCCAGCTGACCAAGGCCAGCGTCCAGCGGGTGGACCTTGTCAAACTGATGATCACCGGCGGCGTGCTGGATGCCGCCGAAAAGGGCACCCCCGGCGAGCTGAAGATGCCGCCGGAGATGGTAAAGGCCGTGTGCGATCAGGCCCACGCCATGGGCTATCCCGTGGCGGCCCACACCGAATCGCCCGAAGGGGTGAAGGTGGCGCTGGAAAACGGCGTGGATTCCATCGAGCACGGCGCAAAAATGGACGAAGAAACGGTAAAACTGTACAAGGAGCACGGCGCGTTCCTGTGCACCACCATTTCCCCGGCGCTGCCGTATGCGCTGTTTGACACGGCGGTGTCCGGTGCGTCGGAAAAAGACCAGTACAACGGCAGGATCGTGTTTGACGGCATCGTGGAAAGCGCCAAAACGGCGCTGGCCAACGGCATCCCGGTGGGCCTTGGCAACGACGTGGGCTGCCCTTACATCACCCAGTACGACTTCTGGCGGGAGCTGTGCTACTTCCACAAGTATTGCGGTGTGAGCAACCAGTTTGCCCTGTACACCGCCACCCTGCGCAACGCCCGGCTGGCCGGGGTAGGGGACGTGACCGGCTCGCTGGAAGTGGGCAAGAGCGAGGACCTCATCGTCACCCGTCAGAACCCGCTGGAGGACCTGCGGGCACTGCAGCATCTGGAGCTGGTGGCCTGCCGGGGCCGCGTGGTGAAAAAGCCCGCGCCCAAGCGCAGCCAGACCGTGGACAAGCTGCTGGACCCCTATCTGGAATAAGAATTTATCATAGAAAGGCTCTCCCGCAAGGGGGAGCCTTTTTACATGCTCGCCATCACGGCCAAAATGCTCTGCCAGCTTTTGGTGCGGGCGCAGGTGGGGGCCGGGCGGGCCGGACGGCTCACCGGCGGGGTCTGGGGCTGCGTCTGCAGCTGGGCGGCAGCCGGTACGGCCGGGTGGAAGAACATCTCCACCGTGCCGCTCTGCCACTGTGCGGCCAGCTGGGCGGCCTCCGGGTCGGCCTGCAGGGTGCGGCGCTCGGCTCCGGCCAGGCTGTCGGCCAGCCAGTACAGGATGGCGGCCACCGGCAGGCAGGGGGCCTTGCTCAGGGTGCTGTAGCTCCAGTGGGCACCCCGGCCCACAAAGCTGTCCACCGTGATGACGGCCCCGGTGCGGGCGTCACGGGGCAAAGGCAGATCGCAGTCCGTGCCCGCCAGCGTTTCCAGCTCCTGCACCATGCGGTCGGTGCGGGCGACGTCCAGCCGGTCCTCGCGGCAGCAGGCGTGGAAGTCGGTGTCCTCCAGCAGGCTCTCGGCCTTGGCGGGGAACTGCCCGGTGAGCTGGCCGCTCTCGTTGTGGCAGAGCATCCACCCCTTGCGGAACAGCTGGAAGTTCAGTCCTCTGCGGCCCATCGTGGAGTAACACACGGTGGCGCAGGGCTCCCCGGGCATCCGCCGGACTTCCAGGTAGGCGTCGTTGCCGCAGAGATCCTGCAGGCGCACGGCGGCCAGAAGCTGCGCCCCCGGCAGACGGGATGACATGGCGTTGTGCATGGCGGTAAAGTAGCGGTTGGCATCCATGATACGTTCCTCCCTGAATGATTCGACTGACAGCAAAGTGTTGTATTCAAAGGACCTCCAACGCGGGCCGCCGCCGTGCACTGCGGGGGACATCGCGCGTTCCTGTGGTTCGTCTGAACATAGTATAGCATAAACTACGACAAAAAACAACTAAAAGTTTGCAAAAACAACCAGATTTTTGCGAACACCCCGGAACTGCTCCAAAATACAACGCGACGGTTGGTTGTAAAATGCCCGAAGCGGTTGTGTGCCGGACAACAAAAAAAGCCTTCCCCCGTGGGGAAGGCAATCTCTCAATCTCCCAGCTCCCGGATCTCGTTCTGGATCAGGCGGCCGGCGGCGCGGGCCAGCTGGTCCATGCCGCGGATGCGGGCCATATTTTTACCATAGATGCGGGCAGCGTCGGCGGCGGAGCGGTCCTCGCCCATGAACACTGCCGACACCCGGATGCCCTTGCGCTGCAGCACGCGCACCTGGGCGGCCGCGTCGGCCACACCGGCGGCGTCCTCGTAGCCGCAGCCCAGCGGGTTTTCCGGGCTGGGCGGGATGCGGCGGCTGTCGTTGGGGGAAGCGTCGGTCAGCAGGATGAGCAGGTGCCGCGGGGCAGGGCCGGGGGCAAAGTCCAGCAGATCGCCCGCCGCCAGCAGGGCCAGGCCGTCGCGGTTCCAGCCGGAGGCAAAATACCGGTTGATGTTCTGGCGGTTCTTGTCGGCAAAGTCCTTGAGCACCCGCAGCACGGTGTAGCCCCGCAGGCTGCTGAAGGCACTCACCCGCACCGGGATGCCGCAGTTGGCCAGGCTCTCGGCCAGGATGGACCCCTGCGCCGCGATGACCTCCTGACAGTGCAGGCGGGAGGCGGAAGCGTCCAGCAGCAGGTCCACCGTAAAGGCGGGGTGATTTTCCTCTTCGGCGCACAAAAACACCCGGTCATCGTTCAAAAGCGGGGCGCGCCACACCCGCCCGGGGTCCACATTGCCGCTGCGGGCCACCCGCGCGTTGGGCTGCTGATGCACCAGGATGCAGTTGCGGATCTGCTCGGTGAGCCGCAGCACCACGCTGCGGTGCAGCTCCTGATTTTTGGCGTAGTAGGCGCGGTTGCGGTCGGCCTGCAGCTCGGCCTGTTCGGCCAGATGCCGGGCCTCCGGGGTGGGGGCCTGTTCCGGGCTGGGCACGCCCGCGCTGAACCACAAATGGCACCCCAGATGCACCCCGGTGCACAGCTCCTGTTCGGCCTTGCGCAGCCGCTCCGGCGGGTAGAGGGAGCGGCCGAAGCAGCTCTCGATGTAGGCGCGGTCCTGCGCGGCGTTCTGTTTCAGGGTGATGTGGGCCTGCCGTTTGTCCAGGCTGGGGCCGCTGCCGGCGGCGTCCACGGCGTTGGAGTGCTCCACGGTCACTCGGTCGGTCTTGATCATCTGGGTGGGCAGGGCCTTGGTGGCAAGGGTGGCCAGCAGGCCGTCCAGATGCAGGTGCAGCGCCGCTTTCGGATGCACGGTGCCGTCGAAGAGGTCAAACGTTGCGTACACGGCCAGCAGGGCGTCCTGCAATTGGTCCGGCTGCGGGGCGGTGTCCGGGGCCAGCGCCCGGAACAACCCGCTCTCGTAGGGGGTCATCACGGGCAGATTGCGCCCCAGCACGCTGCGCCAGCGGGCCGCCTGCATGGTGTACACCAGCTGGTTCCTGGCCATCCACTCCTGCCGGGAAAGTTTGTACTGGATGGCAAAAAAGTAGTCGGCGTGAGAAGAGCGCAGCGCTTCCAGCACCGGGCGGTGGGGCAGCTCCAGCCGGTAGGCCGCGTTTTCGAGGTAGAGCCACGCCAGATCGTCCAGCATGGCCTGCCGCAGATCGCCCGCCCAGCGGTCGAAGATGCTGTTTATCAACTTGTCACCGTAATATTTGTGCACAAGGCCCACGATGGTGTTCATGTAAAAATCCACCGTGCCGTCGGTGTTGTGGGCCAGAAACAGCGGCTCAAAGCCATAGGCGCCCGCAGCCGCCCAGACCTGATTGGCCGCCCGCCGCTCCTGTGCGGTGTAGCTCTGGGCTTCCATCAGGCAAACAGCTTGGCCGCATCCAGTTTGGCCGGGATGCGGGCCGCGATCACGTCGCGGATCAGGCCCTGCTCGTAGCTGTCAAAGGCCTTGTTGGTGATGCCCATGTCCAGCGCAGCCCCTGCGGGGATGCCGCGGCGGATCAGGCGCAGCGCGTCCAGCATGCCGCGCAGGTCCAGCGCCTTGGTGGAAATTTCCGCACTGTCGCACTTTTTCTGCAAGTCGAGGAACAGCAGGGCGAACTGGTGGGCATACTTCGCGGCAAGATCCGGGAACTGTGCCCGCAGCAGCTTTTCCAGGTTGTCCTGGGTGATGGTGGGCATCTGGATGACCACGAAGCGGGAGGTCAGGGCCTCGTTCAGCTCCCGGGTACCGGCGTAGCCGTAGTTCATGGTGGCGATGAAGCGGGTCTCCTCGGCCAGCGGGA
>ERZ773193.4238-NODE-4238-length-11802-cov-18.544905_pt1 | contig 11802 bp, 7 predicted proteins | sample MGYA00511110_ERZ773193 | MGnify/ENA primary metagenome ERZ773193 (study PRJEB29015, sample SAMEA2737784) | human gut metagenome | biome: human gut; feature: human-associated habitat; material: faeces | place: China | collected 2012 ...
AGCTCTACCAGTGGGACGGCGTGAATCTGTGGGCCACCGAACCGGAACGGGAGGCCGACCGGGACACCGACGCGGCAAAGGCGAATCTGGAACAGAAGGTGGGCTTTGAGGCTGTGAGCGGAGACATTGGACTGAACATCCCGGCGGACAAGTACATCAACCGGGTGTTTCTGCGGGTGGATGCCCTGACGTACAGCGTGGTGGAGCTGCAGGCCAGCTATGAGGGCGGAGCCTGGGAGACACTGGGCCAGGCAGCCGTTCTGAACAAATACACCCGGGTCAACCTGCCCTTTGTGCCGGAGCGGCACGACACCATGCGGCTGCGGATCAAGGGCACCGGGCAGATCGCGGTGCGGAGCATTGCGTTCAGCATGGCAGAGAGCCGGGGCAACCGGGTGGCCGGAGGGGAACCGAAACGATGACCCTCTCAGCGCGCAATGCACCTGCGGTGCAGTTGCTTGCAGCTCCCCCGAAGGGCAGCGGCGACGACCGCCGCCAGTGGCGGATTGAGGGAGGAGCTGTTGGGGCCGCGGCCAGCAGGATGCGAACGGAGTGAAGCAGACGCTGGGAGCCGCAACCCGATAGCTCTGCTTAGAGGAAGGAGATTTTATATGGCAGATATTACGAGGCTTGGCGAGATCGCCATGCCGAAACTGAGTGACAACATGGCCCCGGAGGACAGGCGGAGCATCAACAACTACCTGATACAGCTGCGGGACCAGATGATGTACATGATGCAGAACCTGGACGAAACGAATTTCAGCGACACCATGCGGGACAAGCTGACCGCAATGGGGCTGAAGGTGGAGTAAACGAGAGGAGACAGTGAGAAGATGGCAAGAGGAAAGTGGTGGGAGTACCTGATCCCGGGCCACAATGTGGCGCTGATGATGGGGGATGCGTATGACGGCATTACCGGCAACAGCGAAAAGAATGCGGGCACCGGCGTGTTTGGAACCAGAAAGAACGATTCCAACAGCTACCAGTACGCCCAGAGCAACGACCGGGTGACCACGGCAAAGAACAATCTGGATTACATCAAAGGACAGAAGCCCGGTGAGTATCAGAGCGAGTACGGCAGCCAGATCAGCGGCACGCAGAGCCAGCTGGACAAGATGAACCGGGACGGCTTTTCTTACGACTACACCAAGGACGCAGCTTACCAGCAGTACAAGAACCAGTACACCCGGGGTGCGGAGCTGGCCAGTGAGAACGCTGCCGCCAACGCTTCGGCCCGCAGCGGCGGCTACGGCAACAGCTGGGGCACTTCCAGCGGGCAGACGGCCTACCAGAGCACCATGAACGGGCTTTCGGACGTGGCAGACAGCTTATACAGCCAGGCTTACAACGAATATGCCGCCAAAAAGAGTGACCTGAGCAACCGGTTGAGCTCTTTGCAGCAGCAGGAAAAGCTGGCGCAGGATGCTTACAACACCCGCCTGAACAATTACTATGGTCAGCTGAACAGTGCCCAGACCGAATATGCCAACGCGGTGGGGGCCAACCAGAAGAAGGATGCGAACAACACCAACTTCTGGGGGAACGTTTTGCAGGTCGGCGCACAGCTGCTGCCGTGGGTGCTGAAAGCGTTTGCCGTGATCTGAAGACCGGTGTGTGGCAGAAGAAAAGGAGAACGACATGTTATTTGATACCTTACGGAGAAAGAACCAGGCGGAACAGGAAGAGCGGGAATGGAATGCCAATCGCCCGGCGGACTATGTGAGCCGGAACAAGGACGCAATGGACAGCCTGACCGGGCAGATCGGCAGCGGGTTCGACTGGGATACCGGCAGCAAAGCCTACCAGCAGTACCGCGCCCAGGCCCAGGCCAATGCTGCCGCCAGCGCGGAGAACGCCCAGGCCAACGCGGCGATGCTGGCGGGCGGGTATGGCAGCAGCTACGCCGACAGTGTGGCAAAGCAGGGCCAGCAGCAGGCGCTGAGCGGCATTGACAATGCGGTACCCGGCCTGAGAGGCCAGGCACTGAGCGAATACCAGAACCAGCAGAACGACCTGCTGAGTGCCCTTTCCGGCATGGCCAACACCGAGGCGCTGGACCGCAGTGCCTACGGCAGCAACTTTGCCAACCACACGGCGTGGCAGAATTTCCTTGCCAACCAGAGCGAACAGGCCCGGAACGAGAACGACAACTACTGGAACAACCTCTGGAACACGGTAAAGAACATCGGCTCGGCGGCCCTGACAGCCTACGATGGGTACAAAGGGTACACCCAGCAGCAGTGGGAAAATGACTTTGCCCGGGAACAGTGGGAGTACAACAAGAACCGCACCGACCAGAGCGATGCCCTGAACGCCTACCAGCAGGCGTTCAACCTGTACACCCAGGGCGCTGGGGATGCGGCCAGCGACGTGCTGAACCGGTACGGCCTGAACGCAAACGCTTTTGCCAACTACACCGGCGCACCGGTGACCCGGGACGATCAGGCTGGTGTTCTGAGCACCGCGGCTTCTCTGGTGGCAAGCGGAAATCAGGAAGCAGCGGCCAACCTGCTGAAGATGTACGGGCTGGACAGCAATGCAGCCGGTTCCTATGGCACCATTGCAAACCGTCAGCTGGCGACCCAGCTGGCAAAGGCGGCAGCTACGAAGAGCAGAGGAAGTTCGAGAAGTTCCGGCGGCTCCAGCAAGAGCGGAAGCGGGTGGACAAACAGCCAACTGCTGACGGCGCTGGGTAAGTATCAGAGCCTGAAGGATGATGACCCAACCAAGAGCGTCTATGCGAACATTCTGGCCAGCGCCGGAATGCTGCCGGACGGTGACACGGGCACAACAGCAGCGACCGGAACTGGCAGCGGGCTGATCGCCCCGCTGGCGAATCCGAACAAGTGGGCCCTGCCCGGGGGAACCACGGGAGGGAGCACGGGTAAGAGTACCGGAATGCCGTACAGCAACGCCCTGAGCTATGCAAAGGGGTGGAAGGAACAGGGAATGGATGCAAATACCATCGCCAGTCGGCTGATGAATCTGGGTGCATCGGACGATGTGATCGACAGGGCAATGCAGAACGCTGGATTTTAAGGAGGAAACAGGATGGCATGGAAATCGGGAAGTGCTGCTGCGCTGCGGAACCGCAATGAAAAAAAGCGGCAGGAAAAGACTGTGATGGCAACAGAAGCGGGCGGGGCAGAACCCCTCAGTCAGCGCAAGAGTGCTGACAGTCGCAACCCGTTAGCCCTTGGCAGTACGGGAACAAGCTGGGAAAAGGGCAGCGCTGCTGCCCTGCGTGCACAAAAACAGCAGGAAGCAACGAGCCGACAGACGGGCACCGACCTGTATTCCACGGCGCTGGAGGATTACCGGACAAGGAACAACCTGGGCTTTGCGGATGCCATGGACAGCCGGAGCGACGAGCTGAACCGGCAGAAGGTGACAGTGAGCCCGGCGGGGAATACTCTGGGAACGTGGTACGGACAGCAGGCCCAGAAGCTGAAGAACAGCTATGCGGAGTACAGCCAGCCGGAGGCCTTTGACCAGGCCAACCAGTGGTTTGACCAGCCTCGGAATCAGGAGCTTGTGAACAAGCTGCTGGAAAAGAAGAGCAATTATACCAGCTATGCCGAGACCGGCACCAGCAGAAACGGGGCCAGCGCCGGGGATGGTAGCATCGACCCCTTCCGCACCACGGGAATCAAGGGGAAGGTGGGCAACACCTACAGCACGGCGGACCTGAAAAAGCTGGGGTACACGGACACGGAGATCCGGCAGGCCAGGGAGTATCTGGACACCATGGAAGAAATCCCGGAGTGGAAGCAGCTGGCCCGGCGGACGGCAAACACCGTGGGCGGCGTTGCGGACACCGTGGCCGCTGCCCCGCTGATGGGTGCGGAGTACCTGGTGCAGGCCGGAAAGAACATCCGGCAGAGCAGCGAGAACCGGAAAGCACTGGAAGCAGAGCTTGTCCGGAACCCCCGCGAGAAGAACCTGTATGACCAGCTGATGGAAACTGACATGGACTACCAGCCCAAGTACAGCACCGGCGACCTGTTGCAGCAGGGATTTACCCGGCAGGAGATCGAGGACATGCGCAGCCGCATTGCCGGAACGGAAGCAAAGGGTGGCATCGACACGGAGAAGAGCGTGGGCTACCAGCTGTACAACCGGGGCCAGCAGCTGACGGGAGCGGCCCAGAGCGGCCTGACCGATGTGCAGCGGACTGTGCAGGGCGTGGCGACCAGCGCGGCAGAGAACCTTGCAGTGGCTGCCATCAACCCGGCGGCGGTGCTGCCGGTGCTGAGTGCCCAGGGCGCTGCGGATGCCATGGGCAAGAGCGCGGCCAAGGGCGAAAGCGCAGGCAAGGCGCTGGCGGGCGGTGTGGCCAAGTTTGGCGCAGGATGGGCCATCAACAGCGTGGGTGCGGCTGATCTGGCAAGAACCATGGGCGCGGACTACGCCAGAAATTCCGTGGCGGGAGCTGTGGCAGACAAGATCCGGGCGCTGGCTGGGGATTCGGCCTTTGCGGCGGCACATCCGGCAGTTGCCAACGCCATTTCCGGCGGCATTGACAACGCCATGCAGGCCTTTGTGGAGACCTACGCCGACAAGGCCATTGATGCGGCCCTGGGAGACAGCGAAGCTGCCCAGACCATGTTTACCACGGACACGCTGGTTCAGGCGCTGGAAGCGGGGCTGACCGGCGGCGCGTCCGGTGCACTGGGCGGCGCTGTGGGTACAGGGCTTTCCAGGATGAACGCGGGAGATTCCAGCCTGCGGGGCAACGTGGAGCGGTATGCCGCTCAGGACGAATACGAGCAGGCGCTGAAGGAACACCAGCGCCGGGAGGAGCTGGCGCGGGAACCGGAACCCCTCAGTCAGCGCGTGAGCGCTGACAGCCCCCCTAATAGGGCAACGACGACGACCGCCGCCAGTGGCGGAAACAGGGAGGAGTTGTTGGGGCAGCGGCCAGCAAGACGCAAGTGCCGCCCAAGGCACGCTGCGGATGCTGGGTGCCGCAACCCGATAAGCGGAGGATATTCAAAATCGTTATTCTCCCGCATCCTGACAGGAAAGGAGGTTTTTCCATGTACGAAGCCTTACTCAAGGCCACACCGGAATATCAGAAGGTCGCTGCAAGCTTTGGCTCGGCAGGGCCGGCGGCGCTGTTCGGTCTGCCGCCCGCAGGCCGGGCGCTGCTGTACGCCGCCCTGCAAAAAGACCTTGACCGGGTGCTCTGCATCGTGACCCCCGGCGAAGCCGAGGCCACCCATTTTGCGGACGACCTCAAGGCGCTGGGGCTTACCGCTGCGGTGTTCCCCCCGCGCGACTTTATGCTGCGCCCGGTGGAGGGTGCAGGCCGCGAGTACGAGTACCGCCGCCTTTCGGTGCTGGGCGCACTGGCGGGCGGGCGGCTGCAGGCCGTCTGCGTGCCCGCCGAAGCGCTTTTGCAGTACACTGTGCCCCGGGCTGAGTTCATCCAGAATACCCTCACCTTAAAGCCCGGCATGGTGTATAACCGCGAAGCGCTGGTGGCGCGGCTGTTTGCCGCCGGGTATGTGCGCCGCAGTCAGGTGGACGGCCCGGGGCAGTTCAGTGTGCGCGGCGATATCGTGGATATCTACGCGCCGGATATGCGTCAGCCCGCCCGCGTGGAGTACTGGGACGACGAGATCGACTCCATGTCCTCCTTTGACCTGCTGACCCAGCGGCGGGACGGCGCACTGGAAAAAATATACCTCTCCCCTGCCCGCGAGGTGCTGTTCGGCAGCACCGCCGAGACTGCCGAGGCGCTGCGCAGCGCCATCAAAAAGGCGCGCGGCAAGCACCGCACCGCGCTGGAAAAGGCCACCGAAGCCGATCTTTCCCAGCTGGATTCCGGCCTGATGCCGGAGGCCATGGATAAATATTACGGTATCCGCTACCCTGCCCCCGCCACGCTGCTGGACCATCTGGACGCGCCGCTGTTCATTCTGGACGAGGTGGGCGGCATCCGGGATGCCCAAAAGGCCACTGAGTTCCGCCGCAGCGAGGAGCTGACCGGACTGCTGGAAGAGGGCGTGCTCTGCCCCGGGCTGGATGTGCTGTACCAGACCATGGACGATCTTGTCATTGCCGCCCAGAACCACAGCACCCTGCTGTGCGAGAACTTCCTGCGCGGGATGAACGAGTTCAAACTGAAAGACCTCATCAACGCCGAGGCCTTTGCCGCCCCCAACTGGAACGGCGACCTTGCCTCCCTGCGGGAGGACTTAGACCCGCTCATCGCCCAAGGCTACGCCGTCACCCTGTTTGCCGGTACGCCCAAGGGCGCAGCCGCTTTGACCCGCGACCTTGCCGACAAGGGCTATGCCGTGAGCATGAGCCGGGATGTGCGCCCCGCCAAGGGTATTTTGCAGGTACTGCCCGGGCATCTGACCGCCGGGTGCACCTTCCCCTTTGCCCACGCGGCAGTGCTTTCCAGCCGCCGCCACGGGCTGGACGAGGAAGCCGCCGCCGAAGCCAAAAAGCGCAAGAAGAACAAAAACGCCCTGTCCAGCCTTTCAGACATCAAGCCCGGGGACTATGTGGTGCACCAGAGCCACGGCATCGGGATGTACGCCGGCATCCAGCGGCTGGAGGTGCAGGGCGCTACCAAGGACTACCTCAAGGTGCAGTATTCCGGCTCGGACGTGCTGTATGTGCCGGTGACCCAGCTGGATCTGCTCAGCCGCTACACCGCCCCCGGCGACGAGGAAAAGGTAAAGCTGGCAAAGCTGGGCGGCACCGAGTGGCAGCGCACCCGCGCCAAGGTGAAAAAGGCCACCGAGGAGATGGCGCAGGAGCTGATCGAGCTTTACGCCCGCCGCCGTCAGGCCACGGGCTACGCCTTCCCGCCGGACGGCGACTGGCAGCGGGACTTTGAGACCCGCTTTGACTACGACGAGACCGACGACCAGCTCAACGCCACCGCCGAGATCAAGCAGGACATGGAAAAGGGTTACCCCATGGATCGTCTGCTCTGCGGCGATGTGGGCGTGGGCAAGACCGAGGTGGCGCTGCGCGCCGCCTTCAAGTGCATCATGGGCGGCAAGCAATGCGCCCTGCTGGCACCCACCACCCTGCTGGCGTGGCAGCACTACAACACCCTGCTCTCCCGCATGGAGGCCTTCCCGGTAAAGATCGGGATGCTGTCCCGCTTTCGCACCGCCAAGCAGCAGAAGGAGACGTTGCGCGGCTTACAGGCCGGCAGCGTGGATATCGTGGTGGGCACCCACCGGCTGCTGTCCAAGGACGTGAAGTTCCACGACCTCGGCCTTGTCATCATCGACGAGGAACAGCGCTTCGGCGTGAAGCACAAGGAAAAGCTCAAAGAGAACTTCATCGGAGTGGACATGCTCACCCTGTCCGCTACGCCCATCCCGCGCACGCTGAACATGGCCATGAGCGGCATCCGCGACCTTTCCACCATCGAGCAGCCGCCCATCGAGCGTCAGCCCGTGGAGACCTTCGTACTGGAATACAACGACGTCATTCTGGCCGAGGCCATGAAGAAGGAACTTGCCCGGGGCGGTCAGGTCTACTACCTGCACAACCGGGTGGACAACATCGAGGCCACCGCCGCCCATGTGAGCCAGATGGTGCCCGGGGCCCGCATCGGCATCGCCCACGGCAAGATGACCGAGGAAGAACTGAACCCCGTGTGGCAGCACCTGCTCAATGGTGAGATCGACATTCTGGTCTGCACCACCCTCATTGAAACAGGCATCGATGTGCGCAACTGCAACACCCTCATCATTGAGGACGCCGACCGCATGGGTCTGGCGCAGCTGTACCAGATCCGTGGGCGGGTGGGGCGCTCCGGCCGCAAGGCCTACGCCTACTTCACCTTCCGCCGGGACAAGACCCTGACCGATATCGCCCAGAAGCGGCTTTCTGCCATCCGGGAGTTCACCGCTTTCGGCTCGGGCTTCCGCATCGCCATGCGGGATCTGCAAATTCGCGGCGCGGGCAGTCTGCTGGGGCACAGCCAGCACGGCCACATGGAGGCCGTGGGCTACGACCTCTACGTTAAAATGCTGGGACAGGCTATCTCCCGGGCGCGGGGCGAGCCCGTCCAGCGGGACAAGAGCGATTGTCTTGTGGACCTGCGGGTGGACGCCTTTATCCCGGAAAAGTATATCCCGGACGGCGCGGGCCGCATCGAGGCCTACAAGCGCATTGCCGCCATCCAGACTCCGGAGGACGCCGCCGATGTGCTGGACGAGCTCATCGACCGCTACGGCGACCCGCCGCCCTCGGTGAGCGATCTGGTGAACGTGTCGCTGGTGCGCGTGCAGGCATCCGCCGTGGGCGTCACCGAGGTGACCCAGAAGAAAGACACCCTCGTGCTGCAGCTGGAAAGCCTGGATGTACCCATGATCCGCGGCCTGCTCATCGCATTCAATGGCCGGGTCACCGCAGGCGCGGGCAACCGGCCCTACCTCTCGGTGAACCTGCAGCCGGATGAAAAGCCGCTGGAGCTGCTGCAGAGCATCCTGAAGGCGATGGATGAAATTCTAAAGCCTTCCCCCTCGGGGGAAGGTGGCCGCGAAGCGGACGGATGAGGGGCAGCAGCGGTCCGATGCCGTTTCCCACCGGCATTAAAAGATAACTTCCCCTCATCAGTCGCCTACGGCGACAGCTTCCCCCGAGGGGGAAGCCTATTTCAAAAGGAGCATTTGTATGAAAAAGAAACTTCTCGCACTGGTGTGCGCACTGGCACTTACCTTCAGCCTTGCAGGCTGCGTCATTTCCACCCCGGATACGGTGGGCAAGATCGGCGACTTTGAGGTCACCTCCGGCATGTACCTGCTGGCGCAATACGGTGCCTATCAGCAGGCCGCCCAACTGGCCGGCACTGATCAGGACGCCACGAACGTGAAAGCCTTTCTGAAGGAGACCATCACCACCGATTCCGACACCGGCGAGACCGCTGTGGTCAGCGACTACGTGGCCCAGAAAACGCAGGAAACGCTGGAAACGCTGGCCGCTGTGGACGCCCGCTTCAAAGAGCTGGGCGGCGAGCTGACCGACGCACAGATCACCACCGCCGACAGCTACGCTCAGCAGATGATGGACAACTACGGCGACACCTACACCGCCAACGGCATTGGCCTGGAGACCCTCAAGGCCTTCGAACGCCTGCAGCTGGAGCACACCGCTCTGCTGGGCCTCATCTACGGCCCGGACGGCGAGACCCCGGTGGCCGACGACGAGCTGACCAGCCATCTGGACGACAGCATGTATGAGATCGGCTATGTGACCATCCCGCTGTACAACACCAGCACCTACGCCTTTGCCGACGACGACCAGAAGGCCGAGATGCTCAGCCTGGCCCAGACCGCTGCTGACAGTGTGAACCTGGCCGAGCCTGAGACCACCAGCGAGCAGGTCAGCAGCCTGACCGCAGCCGCCAAGGCCGCCCTGCCGGACATCTACGCCGTGCTGGATGGCGAGTTCTCGGCGGATTCGGTCAATGTCCAGACCGAACTGCTGACCGAGAGCGACGTGGACACTGCCTTCACCCAGGACGGTGCCGCCGATGCCCTGCGCGGCCTTGCCTACGGCGAAGCCGCCGCCGTGCAGCTGAACGGTTCCAGCCTGATCCTGATGGTGCGTCTGGACCCGCTGAATGTCGCTTCGCTGGACAGCCTGCGGGATACCATCCTGAGCGACATGAAGGGCGACGAGCTGGAAGATGCCCTCGCCGCCTACGGTGCCGAGCTGACCCACAGTCTGGACAGCTCTGCCATGAACAAGCTGCCCGCTTCCAAGATCGACAACAGCAGCAGCTCCAACAGCTGATCATCAAAAATGGCTCCGCGTGCGCTTTGCCATTTACAGTTGAATTTATCTCTTAAAACTGAAAGCCAGAAACACCGGTCGGTGTTTCTGGCTTTCGTTTTGCAGAATTTTATCTTGTCACTTTTGCAAATTCCGCCGCCAGCGCCGCGTTCACCGAGCGCACCGCGTTGGCGTCCGGCTTGATGGCTGTGCGGTCGTAGGTAAACAAGCCGTTCACCTCGTCCTCCACATCGGTGAGCTGGGTGTACACCAGCGCCGAAAGGCCTTTTTTCAGCTGGGGCAGCACGGTGCCCAGTTGCAGCTTTTTGTAACGGGCCGTGAGTTCTTCCCGGCTTTTGGCGGTGCCGTAGCCATAGGTTTTGCCCGGGGCCTCGTGGCCGGGCATGGGCCATGCGATGCCGCCGTACTCGCTCAGGGCCACGGTGCGTTTTTGGGGCCGCACATGCAGCGGGTAGAAGTAGTTGTGCAGGGAGTGCACGTCTCCCCCGCCCTGGTCGTACCAGCCGCTGGCCTCGTCCACAAGGCGGGTGTCGTCCCGCGTGCGGAGGGCCTGCACCGCCCCGGCCGCATCGAACTGGCCCCACCCTTCGTTGAAGGGCACCCAGCAGCCGATGCACGGGTGGCACCGCAGCGCGTCTACCGTGGCTTCCAGCTCACGGCGGTATTCTTCCCGGCTTGCATCCTTGCCCCGGCTCAGCAGGCCCCAGAGGGGCTCTGCATCCGGCAGGCGGCGCAGCAGCGGCTGCAGGACGTTGGTCAGGTAGGTGACGAACCAGAGGTTATACGCGCTGCCGCCGTTCACCATGTCCTGCCAGACCACAAGGCCCAGCTTGTCACAGTGGTAATACCAGCGCTGCGGCTCGATCTTGGCGTGCTTGCGCAGCAGGTTGAAGCCCAGGGCTTTTACTTCGCTGAGCTCCCGCTCCACCGCCGCATCCGAGGGCGGCGTGTACAGTCCCTTGGGCCAGTAGCCCTGGTCCAGCAGGCCATTCAGCAGAATGGGCTGATCGTTCAGGCAGAAGCGCAGCACGCCGTGGGCATCCGGCACGCAGCTCCACTTGCGCAGAGCAAAGTAGCTGTGCACGGTGTCAAAGTCTTCTTCCGGCCCCTGGGTGGTGCCCACAGTCAGGTCGTAGAGGAAGGGCGTGTCCGGACTCCACGGAAAGAAGTGTTCCGGTGGGATATCCAGCGTCACTTCGCCGTCGCGGTCGGCGTCGTCGCTGCCCCAGTCCTCAGCGATGGTCACGCCCCCGGCCCGCACCACGGCCCAGAGGTTCGCCGCGCCGCCGGGCGCGGAGGTGTGGGCTTTCACCGTCACCGTGCGGGCGTCGTAGTCCGGGGTGACGGTCAGGGTCTGGATGTAGTTTTCCGGCACGCGCTCCAGCCAGACCGTCTGCCAGATGCCGCTCTGGGCCGGGTAGAACATGCCGCCGGGCTTCAGGGTCTGCTTGCCTCGGGCCTGGGTGCCGCTGCCGGTGGGGTCCTGCACCGCCACCCACAGGCTGTTGCGCCCGGTGCCGTTCAGCTGCTCCGTGATGTCAAAACTGAAGGGCCAGTAGCCGCCCCGGTGGCCGCCCACCAGATGGCCATTCACCTGCACGGCGCAGGCGTGATCCACCGCCCCGAAGTGCAGCAGCACCCGGCCGCCTTCGCCCGCAGGCGGGGCAAAAAAGCGGTGGTAGTGCAGCCACTGACCGGGCTGCAGGGTGCGGCCCACGCCGGAGGCTTCCGCTTCCGGGGAATAGGGCACCAGAATGCTGCCATCCCACGCAGAGGGGTGCTCTGCCGAGGCGGTAATGGCATACTGCCACAGGCCGTTGAGGTTTTCGCAGCTGTCCCGGCGCAGAGCCGGGCGGGGGTATTCGGGCAAAGGATGCATGGTGCCACCGCCTTTTTTTATCTGTTGGCTCCATTCTAGCACAGTTTGTAGTGACTAAGCAATAAGATTTAAAATTGTCTCCGCTTCGCTCTGGACGAGTTGTGGCACCCAGCGTCTGCTACGGCCCTTGAGCGGGCCTTGCATCC
>ERZ773193.4245-NODE-4245-length-11773-cov-2.944956_pt1 | contig 11773 bp, 9 predicted proteins | sample MGYA00511110_ERZ773193 | MGnify/ENA primary metagenome ERZ773193 (study PRJEB29015, sample SAMEA2737784) | human gut metagenome | biome: human gut; feature: human-associated habitat; material: faeces | place: China | collected 2012 ...
CGTCAGCGGACTCTGCCAAGCCCACGCCAAATCCGGCGCTGCTCAAGCAGATATCCATAACGGCATTCGGCTGCGGACTAAGTGATGAAAACCTGGAGCTGTTTAAGGATAACGACATATACGGCCTTTGTATAGAGCCGTATTACGATGCGGCTGCTACCGCAACCATGATGCTGGACAGGCTCATGCAGGGCGAGGATACCGCAAAAAAGGTAACAGTAAACCGTCCCATAGCATACGGCGATACCATCGACAAGTACAAGGCCATATATAACGAAGTCAAGGAGCTGTTTGACGTAGAGTAAATGTTCGATAAAGACCTGCTCAAAAAAATAGACTGGATAACCATACTGTTGGTCCTGACCCTGTTTATCATAGGGCTTACAAGCATCGCCAGCATCATGGCCGACCCCTTTGACGGCACTGAAGCCAGCATAGCCGACTATCTGGACAAGCTTAACCTGTACTACGTCAAAAAGCAGCTGGTTAACTTCATGATAGGCTTCGCCGCCATGCTGGTTTTCATGGTAGTGGACTATAAAGTATTTAAGTTTCTTATCAAATACGTCTACGCAGCAAACCTGGTGCTGCTCATCATGATATTCGCCGCAGGCAAAACCCGCGGTATAGCAGGCTGGTTCAAGCTGGATTTCATCGACAGGGCGTTACAGCCCGGCGAGCTTTGTAAAATAAGCATAATAGTCACACTTTCAAAATACGTTAGCGACTGCATGGACAAAGAAGGCAAATTCAGGGGACTGGGGTATATAATAAAGACCACTATGTACTGTGCTGTTCCTACGGTCCTTGTAATGATGCAGCCTGACTTCGGCACGGCCTTCGTTTTTATCTGCATAATGGTATTTATATACTTCATAGGCAGGATATCCTGGGGATACATACTCACCGCGGCAGGCGGACTGGCGGTGTGTTTGCCGCTGGCATATTACTTCGTTTTGAGCGATTCGCAGCGCGAGCGCATCGACGTTTTCATCAACCCGGAGTCCGATCTGCAAAACTCCGGCTACAACGTGGCCCAGTCCAAAATAGCCATAGGATCGGGTCAGCTTACGGGAAAGGGATTTTTCTCCGAAGGAACCCTTGCTCAGCTGAGGTTCGTTCCGGAGAGGCATACCGACTTCATTTTTGCGGGAATAGTTGAAGGTCTTGGGTTTGTGGGAGGCACAATAATAATCTGCCTGTTCTTTGCGCTGATATTCCGTTGGATATATATTGCCATGCGAACTAAAGACTCCTTCGGCACATGCCTCGTAGTAGGCGTTGCAGGCATGTTTACCGCCCACGTATTTGAGAATATCGGCATGACTATAGGCCTTATGCCTGTTACCGGCATACCGCTTCCATTCATAAGCTACGGAGGCTCAAATCTATTAACGAACCTTATAGGTGTGGGCATTGTGGAGAACGTATGGATGCGGCGCCAAAGCAAGAAGCGATGACGGACGAGCATATTAAGTAAATTTTCCTCCCTTTTCGCACATATAATCAAATGTGCATTAAAGAGGAGGTTTTTTTATGGCTGAAAGAATCGATCATAAGGATTTTAGATCATACGAATACGGCAGAGGAAGAAATCGCAAGTATACGATACGGTATTTCAGCCGCCCGGAGAGACGGTACAGAAGGGCCGCGGAGAGGTATGAGGATTATAGCGCCGGAGGTTCTATGCTGGTAAAAATGGGCATATGCCTGCTTCTATGCGGACTGGCGCTGGTGGCAAAAACAGTTTACAAGGGGGAGGATCTTGCGCAGACTGCCGCAAGCCTTACTGAAAAGGCAGAGAATATAGGCGGCGAATACCTCGGCAAGCTGCGTTTTGTAGAGTTGCCTGGTATAATGCAGGTATTTTCCCGTGACTCGCGGCTCAGTCTCAACATAAGCGGCGCCACATATCAAAGCAGCGATGACGGCATGCTGCTGACAGTATCCAATACGGCGGATAAGACCGTACAGTCGCCCGGCAACGGCAAAATAAAAAACGTATCTACCGATGCAAGCGGAAAAGGCGCGGTGGAGCTTTGGACGGATGGGGACATAATGATAAGCGTTGATGGCTTCAACGAGCTTTGGGTAGAGGAGGGGCAGCCGGTAAGCCGGGGTGATACGCTCGGCAGCGGCAGCGACAGCCTGAGCATCCGCGTATACAAGGGCGGACGGCCTATGGAAGCCGAGAAATTATTTGATGTCGACGCGAATATCCCCGCATGATTCCAAGGATAAAAAGCAGCCCCTTTTTTGCGCTGCTGTGTCTGCTTTGCATTGCAAGCGGCAATATAACGACTTTTCTTATATACATGCTCGCAGTGATTTCGCACGAGTGCGCTCATTGCGTTATGGCAGATATGCTGGGCTACGAAGTATGCTCCATAGAACTTATGCCATACGGCTGCCGCGCAGAGATAGTCGGCATTGTCAGCCATTCGGACGAATTCATGATAGCTCTTGCGGGACCTGTATTCAGCCTTATCGCATATATGGGCACAGAGGTAACGGGACTTGAAAGCCTAAAGGAATTATCTGACGCCAACATGTACATCGCCCTGGTGAATATGCTGCCGGTATACCCTCTGGACGGCGGCAGGGCGCTTGGCGCGGCGCTGGAAATAGTGGATATAAGACTTCCGTACTGGGCCAATACCGTACTGAATATCGCATTATCTATAGTTCTTATATTTCTCGGCTGTATGGCCGAGAATCCTACGGTTACAGTATTTGGCGTTTTTTTGCTGCTGTCGCTGAAAGGGACGGAGGAAAAAAACGCTTCGAACTATCTCAGAAGAGCGGGGGCTCTGGCCTCTTGCAGGCCTATACGTGTCAGGCACATAGCGCTAAGCGAAAATGCTACGCTGTCGGAAGCGATCTCCTATTCAGGCGGAGGAAAGTATACCGTAATTACTGCCCTTGACGGCGACATGCGCGAAACGGGCAGGCTGGACAGCGGCTGTCTGAGCGAGCTTGCGGCCATGTACGGCTGCGATAAAAAAATCAGGGAAGTGCTCCCCTTCATTGACCGTGTGTGACAGAAATGGTATTATATTAACATGGAAAATATTAATTCTTTATTGTATTTTGTCAACGTAAGTTTTTGGAGGTCCTGAAATAATGGGCAAGGAGATAGTAGTAGACATAAACCCGTACCAGACGAGAGTAGTCCTTATGGACAACGGTTCACCCAGCGAGATATATATCGAGCAGAGGGGCAAGGAGCGGTTGGTAGGAAACATATATAAGGGCAGGGTACAGAACGTACTGCCCGGCATGCAGGCGGCATTTGTGGACGTCGGACTTGAACGCAATGCGTTTCTATACGCGGGGGATGTATTGCCGGACAGCAGCGACTTCCAGTTCGGCGAAGCTCCCGAGCTGCATCAGGAAGTGCCAAATATAAAAGATATAGTCAAGCCGGGCCAGGAGATACTTGTACAGGTGCTAAAAGAGCCCGTGGGCACAAAGGGCGTAAGAGTCACTACCCACATAACCTTGCCTGGACGGACGCTGGTTCTCATGCCGATGGTGAACTACATAGGCGTATCCAGAAGGATAGAGGACGAGCGGGAGCGTGCCCGCCTGAAGGAAACCATATCCAAGGTAAAACCGGATAACATGGGAGTGATAGTACGCACAGCCGCGCTGGACAAGAGCATTGAGGAGTTCGAGGCGGATATGAGGTTTCTTACCCGTCTTTGGGAGCGCATACAGAAAAAAAGTCAGATGCTCACCGCTCCCCGGCTCATACATGGGGAGGAGCCGCTGGTATTCCGTACCATAAGGGATCTTTTCACTCCTGATATAGACAGGCTCACCATAAACGACCGCGAGTTTTATGAAAAGGTGCAGGTGGTAGCGGGTATAATCTCTCCCGCGCTCAAGGATCGTGTGGTGCTGCAGGATGAGCTTCCGGACAGGTTCGACGCCCTCGGCCTCGAAGGGGCCATAGACAAGGCTCTCTGCCGCAAGGTATGGATAAAAAACGGCGCGTATATAATAATCGATCAGACCGAAGCGCTGACCACCATTGACGTCAATACCGGCAAATACGTTGGGACGGACAACCTTCAGGAAACCATTACCGCAACCAATTGCGAAGCCGCCAAGGAGATAGCCCGGCAGCTCCGCCTGCGCGATATAAGCGGCATAATAATAATCGACTTCATAGATATGGACGAATCCGGGGATAAGGAAAAGGTCATAGAAACCCTCAAGGAGGAGCTGCGCAAGGACCGCACCAAGTCCAACGTGCTCGGCATAACACAGCTCGGCCTTGTGGAGATGACCCGCAAGAAGTCCAGAAAGTGTATAAGCAACGTATTGCAGACCACATGCCCTTACTGCAACGGCAGCGGCAGGGTGATATCTGCTGAGACGATGCTTCTCAAGGTGCGAAAGAAGATAATGCGCAGTTTTGCTACCGAAAGCTGTACGGGCTATCTGCTCCAGGTACACCCTGACATAGCAAAGATGATATACGAAAACACTACTGAGAGCGCGCCTATCCTGCCCCGCGAGCAGGGCCGCTCCATATGGATACAGCAGGACAGCACTCTGCACATACAGGAATTTCATCTGACGCCGATTACCTCCAGCGATGAGCTCAAAAGTATAAAGTCGCTGGCTAAACTTTATTGATTTTTGTCAGTAGACATAAAAAGGCAACTGTGCTATAATTATTAACCGAGCCGGTTCACCGGCAATGCCAACGTGGCTCAGTCGGTAGAGCAGCTGATTCGTAATCAGCAGGTCAGGGGTTCGAATCCCCTCGTTGGCTCCATCGGGGCGTAGCGCAGCTTGGTAGCGCGTTTGGTTCGGGACCAAAAGGTCGCGTGTTCAAATCACGTCGCCCCGACCAGATAAAAGGTGCTGAAAGCATTATGGCTTTCAGCACCTTTTGTTTTTCTGCGCAGAAAAGCCCGAAGCACTGCCTCGGGCTTTGGATATTTCGTTATGCTCTTACGCCTTCCGTCCCTTCCTGCTCCTTTTTCTTTCCCTGTACTGCCTCGAGTATGTAGGAGGAGATGGTGACAGTAATGAGGGAGAAGAATATCTTTTTAAAGGGTATGTAGGTGAGGGACAGCGCCAGTACGGTAAGATCGCTTATGAGGTAGGCTCGAGATAACCGCCAGCCGGAAACCTTGTGAATGAACAGCGCCAGGGCATCGTCTCCGCCGCAGGAACCGCCGTTTCTGACCACTATGCCCACTCCTACGCCTATAAACAGCGCGCCCAAGAGAGCCGCTAAAAGGGGCTTATCTGCAAGGCTGGGAAGGACAGGGGGGAAGCGCTCCCAAATTCTGAAAAACATGGCCATGCTCAGTGTGGAGAAGGCCGAAATCTCAAGAAAATGCCTGCCCAGCGCACGGAAGGCGAGGGCGTAGCAGATTATGTCTATTATGGGTGTGGCTATAGATGAAGGCAGACCAAACCAGTGGTTCAACAGCAGTATGAGTCCCAGCGCGCCGCCTTCAGTTATGCCGGATTGGTCGTGGACATTGTATATGCCGAAGGAGCATATGGCTGTTCCGAGCAAAATAAAAAGAAGCCTCCTTAAAGTAAATATCTCGCGAAGGTCTCTCTTTGCGCCTTGAAGCAAGGTTTTAAATGTCATATTATCTCTTTAGTTCGTATTCGCCTTTCTCTGTTTGTGAAGATTTGCCTATATTATACCCGAAACGCGGCTGAGAAACAAGACCGTAGACATTTAGATAAAAATGCTTTACAATTAAAAATGGTGTATTTTGTGGAAGCACACCGCCTTACTTACAAATGCAATCAAGAGAGGTTATATAATATGTCAAAGCCACTTGTGGCGGTAGTAGGCCGCCCGAACGTTGGAAAATCCACCTTCTTCAATAAGGTAGTCGGCAAGCGCATCGCCATAGTAGAGGATACGCCGGGCGTCACCCGCGACCGAATCTACGGCGACGCGGAATGGCTGGATCACCATTTCGCGTTGGTGGACACAGGCGGTATCGAGCCCATGAAGGACGATATAATAAGCACTCAGATGCGCCGCCAGGCCGAGCTTGCCATAGAGACAGCCGACGTCATCATATTCATGGTAGACGGCCGTGAGGGCATAACCGCCGCCGATGAGGACGTGGCGGATTTACTGCGCCGCTCCAAGAAGCCCATAGTGCTTGCAGTAAATAAAGTGGATCACCCGAAGTATGAGGACTCGGCATACGACTTTTATGCTTTGGGCATAGGCAATCCCATAACGATATCCGCCGAGCAGGGCCTGGGCATAGGCGATCTGCTGGACGAGGTGATATCGTATTTCCCCAAGTGCGAGAAGGAGCTTGAGCATGAGGCCATAAATATCGCCATAGTGGGCAAACCAAACGTGGGCAAATCCAGCCTGGTAAACGCGCTGCTGGGTTATGAGCGTACAATAGTGAGCAGCATATCCGGCACCACCCGCGACGCCATAGATACCCCATTCACATGGAACGGCGATGACTTTGTGCTGGTGGACACCGCAGGCATCCGGCGTAAGCGTGCCATTGAGGACGAAACGGTTGAGCGCTACAGCGTCATACGTTCCCTTGGCGCCATACGACGGGCAGACGTTGTGCTTATAGTCATAGATGCCGCAGAGGGGCTTAGCGAGCAGGACGTGCGCATAGCTGGCTATGTACATGAGGAGGGCAAAGCTTCCGTAGTTATAGTCAACAAGTGGGACGTCATCGAGAAGGACACCAACACCATGAATAAGTTCAAGAAGGAGCTTACGACAGATCTGGCCTTCATGAGCTATGTTCCCATGCTGTTTATCTCCGCAAAGACCGGTCAGAGGGTGAGCAAGGTACTGGAAACGGCAAAATATGCCTATACCCAGAACAGTATGCGCATATCCACAGGCACGCTTAACGACGTTATATCCGAAGCTGTAACGGTAACCGCCCCTCCCTCCGATAAGGGCAGGCAATTGAAGATATACTATGCCGTGCAGTTCGCCACCAACCCGCCTACATTTGCCATAGTGGTGAACGACCCAAAGATAATGCATTTCTCATACCAGCGTTATCTTGAAAATTACATAAGAAAGTCCTTCTCTCTGGATGCAACGCCCATAAGAATTAAAGTACGCCAGCGCGGAAAGAACGACAAACTGAACGATAAGGCATAGGATTCACATAAAATAAAAACCATCGGATATCCGGTGGTTTTGTTTTTATCCCGCATGAACCGCCTGCTTTGCACATATAAATCTATTGCACACATTACAGGAGGTGCCTTATGGATAAAAATGAGCTTTACAGGGATATAGCCCGGCGCACAAACGGAGAAATATACATAGGCGTGGTAGGGCCGGTACGTACCGGCAAGTCAACCTTCATCAAGCGCTTTATGGACGTTATGGTAATACCCAGCATACATGACGAAAACGTCAGGGCACGGCTCACAGATGAGCTGCCTCAGAGTGCCGCAGGAAGGACCATAATGACTACCCAACCCCGCTTCATACCCAATGAGGCGGCGACACTTGAGATAGAGAGCATGCGGATAAAGATACGCATGGCTGACTGCGTTGGGTACATGGTAGAGGGGGCCGTAGGCCATGTCGAGAACAACGCCCCCAGAATGGTGCGCACGCCGTGGTTCGACTACGACATACCCTTCGAGGACGCTGCGGAAATAGGCACCAACAAGGTCATAACCGAGCATTCTACCATAGGCATAATGGTGACGACCGACGGCAGCATAACCGACATTAAGCGCCCGGCCTATGTGGACGCGGAGGAGAGGGTGATAGCCGAGCTGAAAAACACAGGCCGACCCTTTATTGTGCTTGTAAACAGCACCGATCCCTGCGGCGCAGAAGCCACAGAGCTTGCGGCGGCCCTTTCTGAAAAATACGGTGTTATAGCCATGCCAGCAAACGCAATGACAATGGAGCAGGCTCAATTTGAGGAGCTTTTAAGCTCAATGCTCATGGCTTTCCCGATACGTTCGGTAAACGTAGCAATACCTTCATGGGTAAATGCGCTGGGACCGGATCACTGGCTTGCAAGGCGGGTAACAGAGCCCCTTTTGAATGCCGTCGGAAGCATGGAGCGAATGGGAGACAGCAATGCCCTCCTTGAAGCTTTAAGTGGGATCGAGGGTTACTCAGCCCCCACGCTTTCCTGCCTCGACCTCGCCAACGGAGAGATGACGGTCGGCTTGGCCCCGGACGACGGGATGTTCTATTCCGTAATAAGTGAAGAATGCGGCTACGAAATACGGGATGACGCCCATCTGATAGCTTCCCTGAAGGAGTTTATAGTAGCCAAGAAGGAATACGACAGGATACGTTCCGCCCTTGAACAGGCGGCGGCCACAGGCTACGGCACCGTTCCTCCGGACATAGAGGATATGGAACTTGACGAGCCGGAGATAGTTCAGCGCGGCGGCAGGTTCGGCGTAAAGCTTCGCGCTCATGCCTCCGGGCTGCACCTCATAAAGGTAAATATAGAGTCAGAGGTATCGCCGCTGGTGGGTACCGAGGAACAGAGCGAGGAGTTTGCGGATTACCTGACCAGCACCTTTGAGAAGGACCCCGGCAAGATATGGGATATGGATATATTTGGGAAGTCCCTCTATGAAATGGCCAAGGAGGGCATGGCGTCAAAGGTGAGCAGAATGCCGGAAAACGTACAGCAAAAGCTGCAAAGCACCATTGAACGCATGGTGAACGAGGGTTGCAACGGCCTGATATGCATAATGCTGTAACGGGATAAATATAGAAAAAAACAGCCCATATTTACACTATGAGCTGTTTTTTGGTCTGGGTGAGAAGATTTGAACTTCCGGCCTCTTGAACCCCATTCAAGCACGCTACCAAACTGCGCCACACCCAGATATTGTTCACCGAACGATGATTATCATAGCACCACAGAAATGAGATGTCAACACCTTTTATGCATATTTATTTTTGTTGAACGGTATCCGTAGGGCTGCAAAGCGAATTGTTCTAATAATATTAACATATTTCCCAATTTTAGTATGTTATAGTGAATGTATAGATAGTAGCATACATTACACCACAGACGCCATTAAAAATCGAAAGGAGACAAAGGCATTATGAAAAAATTCTTAGCGTTATTCTTGATTTTCACCATGCTGCTGCCTGCCGCCGCCTATGGGTACTATACGGAAGATACCAGGTATGCTACCACATCCGTAAACGTGCGAAGCGGCCCCGGAACAAAATACAGCATCGTCGGCGGACTCAATCGCGGCGATATAGTGAAGCGGACGGGCGAAAGCGGCAAATGGATCCGCGTCGCTTACAACGGGATCGAAGGCTATGTATACGGCAAATATCTTTCTGATACTGACCTTAGCACGCTGCCGCTTTACCCGATATTAAAGACGGTAAAGGTGCGCTCATCGCCGGGGCGCAAATACAAAATTATCGGTAAAATTAAAAAGCATACTATGAAGCCTGTAAGGAGCATAACCACCGTCAACGGCAAGGAGTGGCTGGAGGTTTTCTGCGACGGCAAGTGGGGATATATCAGCGCGGAAGTTGCCGATAAGAAGCTCGCCACAAACCCGGAAAAGGAAAAGGCTTATGAGGCGATAGTATCCTCGGGATATTTTGACCGCAACAGCAGTACTTACCTCGGTATGTTCTTCGATAACAACAACAAAGAGTATATCAATGTGCGTGTCACCAGGGATGCGGACACGGACAGGATAGGGAGGGAGCTGACCAGCATAATATCTTCCTTCCCCGGCGTTAAGATACGGGTGGTCAAATCCCAGTTTCCCAGCTACGCAAACAAGGAATATATGGCCGGGCTGGGCAAGCTAATAGGGGAGCGACACAAAGCCATGCCCTCTTGGGCAAGGTCCCAGTTACAGTTACCAGCCTATGGCTATAACATTGCAAATGATGTTTACACCGTTCAAGTGCTTAATTTAGATGCGGAAAAGGCGCAGCTCTTCAAGCAGTACATTTTGGATTGGGAGTATATCCGCCTTGAATACGTATCCGAGCTTATACCCAAGACGTAAAAAAGAGCTTTAAGCAGCTAAAAAGGGCCTGCCGCATTTAAAGGCGGCAGGCTCTTTTTTATGCTATATGGCTTTAACGGCAAACGAAAAAGGGCAAGCGTAAATGCTTGCCCTTGGTGCAGCAAGGCAATCCAAATCCGAACCGTTTTTGTTGCTGACAGCTTCCTGCAATTCCGCGAAGGTGATGGTTTTCGTGCCCTCCTTGTAGTTGAAGGTGATCACCATTTTATCATCGTACAGGAAAATCACGTTGATGAAGGTGTCAATGAGCATCTTGCGGTGGCTCTGTTGCCGCACGTCCAGCTTGCGGAAGCGGTGGAGCCAGAAGGTCATAAACTCCGCGCTGACCTTGGGCTTTGCCAGCTTTTCGCAGGCAAGCCTGTTCTCAAGCTCGTCGCGGCGGTTTTCCAGCTCCTCCAGCCGCTCCTTTGTGGAGCGTGTCAGGATGCCCTGCTGGATGGCGCCCAGCAGATTGCTGATGGCGGTTTCCGCTTCACGGAGCTGTTGCTCATACAGCGGCACGTTCACATTGTCCCTGTCCTGCAAGTCCATCAGCATGGATACGATGGCCTCGATTGCTTTGTCGTCCATGACCATTTTCATGGTTTCACCGACCACCAAATCCTCGATCCATTCTTTCCTGACGGGCCTCTTGTGGCACTCGGTGCGCTTCTTTTTGACGGAAACGCACTTGTAGTAGTGATGCACCTTTCCCGTGCGGCTTGTGCCGCTCTCGCCGCAGAGATACGCGCCGCAGTAGCCGCAGAACAGCTTGGTGGTCAGCAGATAATCGTCCTCGGCCTTGTGACGTGCCGGGGCCTTTTTGTTCTTCGCCAGCTTCTCCTGCACCCGGTCAAAGAGGTCTTGCGGTACGATTGCGGGGATGCCGTCCGGCACGATCACATCGCGGTATCGGAACTCCCCGATATAGCGCCGGTTGTGGAGTATATGCCCCACGCTGTTGAAGGTCATTTTCCGCCCCCGCGTGTTGGTAAGCCCCTGCTCGTTCAGCCAATTCATAATGGAGGAAATGGTTTCTCCGCCGTCATATCGCTTGAAGGCTTCCAGCACGAATGGCGCGGTCAGCGGGTCGATCTGGAAGTGCTGTTCCGCGTCGATCACATAACCTATAGGCATCATGCCGCCGTTGAACTTGCACTTGAGGGCGTTATCCGTCATGCCGCGAACGACTTTTTCCGAAAGGTCGGCGGAGTAGTATTCCGCATAGCCCTCAAGGACGGATTCGAGAATGATGCCCTCCGCGCCCTCTGAAATAATCTCGGTGGCGGATACCACCTTCACGCCGTTCTTTTTAAGTGTGGCCTTGTACCGGGCGCTGTCATAGCGGTTCCGTGCGAACCTGTCCAGCTTCCAGACGATCACTATATCAAACAGCCGCTTGCCGCTGTCCTTTATCATGTTCTGGAACTCCGGGCGGTTGTCGGTCTTTGCAGAATACGCGCGGTCGATGTAATGCCGCAATACCGTGATTCCGTTTTTCTCGGCAAAGGCGGTACACTCGCGGAGCTGACCTTCAATGCTTTCTTCTCGCTGGCTGTCCGAGGAATAGCGGGCGTAAATCACGGCTTTCATTTTGCGTCCACCTCCGATAGCATCTGCACAAGCGTTGCCTTCAATCGTTCGTTCATAGCCGAGCCGGGGTCAAAGCACATTTCCACGAACCGCGCCATTTCGGGATTGTTCAGGCCGAGCTTCACGCAGTTGTTATAGATCATGCCATGGGGGTCGT
>ERZ773193.4248-NODE-4248-length-11769-cov-2.481731_pt1 | contig 11769 bp, 9 predicted proteins | sample MGYA00511110_ERZ773193 | MGnify/ENA primary metagenome ERZ773193 (study PRJEB29015, sample SAMEA2737784) | human gut metagenome | biome: human gut; feature: human-associated habitat; material: faeces | place: China | collected 2012 ...
AACAGTATTTGCTTCACTTGACAGATAAGGTTCTCCGCCTGATACCTTCGGTAGCGAACTGATCTGCGCATCCAATACACGATTCAGATTCTGGATATTGACACCCAGTTTCTGGAAGATGAAATTGGTCACACTTTCACCCGTCATAATGACACCTTTCAGCAAATGTATGGTTTCGATCGCCTGCTGCCCATTCTGGGTAGCAAGTTGCACGGCTTGCTGGACGGCCTCCTGTGCTTTAATTGTAAAATTGTTTAAATTCATATAGTTATACTCCTTTCAATTCTATTTTTATTTCTAAATTTCCACAGACATTCCTACAAAACAAATACCAGAAACAAAATATGTCATTTTGTCATATATTTTAAAACTTCGCATTAAAAAGAGCCTGTCGAACAGTCTCGTTTCACGCCGTTTTTTACATGTTTTCGGAAAAAGAACAAGACGGCTGGGAAAAAGGTTTACTTTTACCTCGTCAAGACAGGGCTTTTTCTACTTATAGAATTTCAGGAATATAAATTTAAGAAATATCTTCGGCAATAGTGTATCCTAATTCCCGGTCATCATTCTTATCTTGGAAAAGATAGGCATTCCCTTCAGGAGATTCAATATAATAAAGGTTTATATAAACAAAATCGGGATTGTCCCGTTTCAGGACTCTGGCCACATTATCAGGGACTTTTGTATCTAAACTGATTTCATACCTTGTCTCTTTCCAAAAATAATAATCAGTTTCAACCTCTCCTCTAAAAGAAACAAATTTAAGGGTGTCGTTATGAAGGACAAAATAATCATAATATCCTCCATTATTCTGATATCCTCTAATTTCAGAACCGTCATATTTCTTATAGATAAAGTCAAAATGAGCTTTCGGCAAATCAACAAACCAAGTAGAGTCATTCGGTGTTCATGTATATATAGCCAAGAACATCCCATCATCATTCAAACCTTTGTGTCAGTCATTTTCCAAATATCACCCACATACCAGATCGAAAATTCATTTTGATCTTTATCCATAAAATCTATTTGAGAAAAATTCGAATATTCCTGATAATTCAGGGAATCCTACAATCGTATTTTTTGATAAAATTCTTCAACAACTTCGACAAAAGCCTCTGGCAGCCGTCTCAACACTTCGATTTTCCAATCTTCGGACATTCCATAAAAGGCTTCTGCTATTCCTCCCGTAATGCAGGCCAACGTGTCTGAATCGCCACCGAGAGAAATGGCCAAACGGATTGCAGTTTCAAAATCCGTACTTTCCAAAAAAGCGACAATCGCCTCCGGGACAGTTCCCTGACAACTTGGGTTAAAGCAATAGTCCGGCCGGATCTCGTCACAGGAAAAATTCAAATCATATAAAAAAGTCGTTTCAATGTATTCCCGGATAGCTTGCTTGCTTTTTCCTGTACGAGCCAGATAGATGGCAGCAGCCACAGCTTGAGCACCTTTGATCCCTTCCGGATGGTTATGGGAAACGGCAGCCGTTTCTTCAGCCACTTGCAATGTTTTTTCCAATGAACCAAAAGCCCACCCAACTGCGCTAACCCGCATAGCCGAACCATTCCCCCTACTGTTATAAGGCTGTGGATTCGTTTCACAAAGCCATTGCCCGAAACGTGCTCCATAGCCTCCCATCGGACACGGAAACTCCCTGCCATAACGATGCATAACTTGCACGAGATTCCCTCCATACAATAGCCAGTCAGTCACGGCGACCGTCATAATCGTGTCGTCCGTATAATTGCTTTTCCTGGTAAATAACGGAAAAACCGTTGTCTTTATATTATCAAACTCATATACGGAACCGATAATATCTCCGACTATTGCTCCTATCATATTACTCTCATTTTTATTCGGACATAAAAATACAAAACAACCTCCTATATCTCAAACAGAAAGTGAAGTGACTTTCCGGCCCGAAACCTTCCGGCGGCATTGCCCGCATAAATCTCTCCACCCGTGAGCGTCAACTTCTTCACCGGAGCTCCGGTTTTAAAATCCAAGTCTTTGAAATTGATCCAAAAAATATCGGGGCTAAGCGTTGACTCGAAATAATACACTTTATTTTTTTGATCCGCTACCGTACGCCAGCGAGTCGAAGCAATATTAGGCTGTTCGGGGATAGAGATTCCCAAAGGAACCGAAACATTGCGCATCACACTAAAAACTCCGGCAACAGCCTGCCTGAAATTATCGGTTTGCGGTAATGCCTGGATATAAAACGATGCACGGACAAAGCGATCAGAAGCACGGTTTGTCCCGGGTAGCATAACCAGACCGCCAATCTCTTTCCAGTAATCATTCAAAGTCAACTGTTTGTCATAGGTAGGGGAATTTGTCATTATCTGGCATTCTCGTCCCTCATGAATAATCAGATTGCCGTTGATATATTCAAAGATGGCACTATTCCCGGTCGCATCCGAAATCGAGAGGTGCAAAGTCGATTTTGCTCCGTTAGGTAAATCAGGGTCATCGATACGGAAAGTTTCCAGGCTCAATTCATTCACAGCTTCGTCCACCGTCGCAAAATTATCCAAGACATATTGTGTCCAGATGCTCAATCCCATCACCGGACGACTATCATTCGGACGATGATAAGAGGATTCGGTCAAGAAAAGCAAGTTCGCCACCAGGCCTTTCTCATTCATACCGTCACAAACTCCGATATCATATCCGGCAGTCACGACACTCCCATATTTGGAAGTCCACGTCACCGTATTGTCCGTAATCCCTCCCCGTTTCTCCATTCCCCGAGGGAAAAGGTAAATATTCGATTGCGGATCCTCTTTCCAATCCATCGTCCGCCCTGTCACGATATCATCCGGTCCCAGATAGACCGCACGCGTACAAGCTTTGTTTTGCTCTGCAAAAAACATCATGCCTAAAGCTACCACTGAAAAGACGGCTAACTTATTTCTTTTTGCCATAACTATAATTTTAAATATGTCCAAACTATATTTATAACAGGGATATGAGAATGATAGTTCCAGTTGTTCAGAACAACTTGTAACAGAATAAAATCAACAATACCCCCTTTTTGTACCATTTTTCTATTTCATCGAAAATTCCGATCCATACTGTTCTTACGTTTTGGCAAGATTAGGATGCCCTATTAATTCAATTTAGATGGGAAAGAGGTGTCATTTTGATAACTGTGCCGAAAGATTCCTCCCTGTGAAAAAGGAGAAATGATATTTTGGTGAGGTTACCTCACTGAAAATATGTCAATAGAAGAAAATACATTACATTTGTCTTATCATTAAAATAAGTATTAGGAGATGAAAATTATAACATACAATGTAAACGGCCTGCGTGCCGCCGTAGGAAAAGGATTGCCCGAATGGCTGGCACAAGAACAACCCGACGTACTTTGCCTGCAGGAGACCAAGTTACAACCGGAACAATATCCAGCCGAAGCATTTGAAGCACTTGGCTACAAAGCGTGGCTTTTCAGTGCACAGAAGAAAGGCTACAGCGGAGTCGCAATCCTGAGCCGCCGAGAACCGGACCATGTAGAATATGGAATGGGAATCGAAAAATACGATAACGAGGGGCGTTTCATCCGGGCCGATTTCGGGGATCTGTCGGTGATCAGCGTTTACCACCCTTCGGGTACGAGCGGCGATGAGCGTCAGGCATTCAAGATGGAATGGTTGGAAGATTTCCAGAACTATGTAATGGAACTACAAAAATCGCGTCCGAAACTGATCTTATGCGGAGACTACAATATCTGCCACGAACCGATTGATATTCATGACCCAGTACGCAATGCGACGAACAGCGGCTTCCTTCCGGAAGAACGGGAATGGATGACTCGTTTCCTGGATGCCGGCTATATTGACACGTTCCGCCTCCTCAACCCGGACAAACAGGAATATACTTGGTGGAGTTATCGTTTCAGCGCTCGTGCCAAAAACAAGGGCTGGCGTATTGACTATTGCATGGTCAGCGAACCGATGAAAGCACAAGTGGAAAAAGCGTATATTTTAAATGAGGCTGTTCATTCGGATCATTGCCCGGCAGTGATCGAGGTGTCGTAAATCAAATTCCGCACTGCCTCTTGATAATCTGCCAACCGGGAACTTTTCAATATTTTTTTCCGGAGCCGTTTCTCTGCATCCGGCAACAGGTAATCCCAAAGGGTCTTCATCTTGTCGAGTACCTGGTGTTCGCCTCCCTCCAGACGGAAAGAATAGCCCGCTAACAGTAAGGTATGGAAAGCAGACAACTTCTCTATCTTCTCCTGAGCGGTAAGCGGGGTATCGGATATATATTCCGTTGCCAGCCAAGGAGAAGACAGCAGACCACGTCCGATCATGATACCTTTCAAACGGGGAAAACGTCTGGTTAACGAACGAATATCCGGCAAAGTCCGGATGTCTCCATTATAGAAAAGCGGAAGCGTGCATGAATCATAAAATCGGGAAAAGGCACTTAGGTCAGTCTTTCCTTTATATTGCTGCGTACCGATCCTGGGATGCAATGTGAGATGTGTGAGGGGCAATCCGTTCAAAAAAGGAAGAAGCGCTTGCGCCTCCTCAGGAGAATCCCAACCTAACCGCAGTTTGACCGAGAATTGTATCTCCGGGAATTCAAAAATCGTTTCCAACAACACTTTCACCTCATCCGGATAAGGCAGGATACCCGCTCCCCGATGTTGTCGTGCCTGCATCGGGAAAGGACAACCCAAATTAATATCAGCACGCCGGTACCCTGATTCACGAAACAAACCGGCAATCCGGCGGAACTCTTCGGGCGAAACTGCGATCATCTGGGGAACAAGTGAGGCGGATGTATTTGCTTCCGGTACAAGATCCCACAACTCCTTATTGCGAAAGCCAGTCTTTTCGAGACGGACAAACGGGGTGTAATAGGTTTCGACACCTCCGAATATTTGTGCATGTGCTTCCCTATAAACCGAGTCGGTATAACCCTGCAATGGGGCAAAATGAATAACATACGGTTCCATCATTCCGGAAACATTTCAATGAAAAGTGAATGAAGACGTGCTTTGGCCTCTTCAAAATCCTGCTCCATCCCCATCTCTTTCTCAAGCGAAGTAACCCCTTTATCTTTAAAGCCGCAAGGGTTGATCAAAGAGAAGTAATCCAAGTCGGTATTTATATTCAAAGCAAAACCGTGCATGGTGACAAAACGGCTGCTTTTCACACCGATCGCACAAATCTTACGGGCTTTTCTCGGTACACCAGGATCGATCCACACACCTGTAGCTCCCGCGAGCCGCTCCCCTTTAATGCCATAGATAGCTAAAAAGCGGATAATGGTTTCTTCCAACCTGTCGATATATTGCTTGAGTCCCAACTTCCAGGTATCGAGATCGAAGACCGGATATCCGGTGATTTGTCCGGGACCGTGATACGTGATATCCCCTCCCCGGTTGATATGGTAGAAAGAGATACCTCGCTGCACAAGCAGTTCTTCCGGGATCAGTAGGTTGGTGTCCTTACCACTTTTTCCAATAGTCAGTACCGGCTGATGTTCGCAGAAAAACAACCGGTTTTCCCCGGTCCTGCCTTGTGATTTCGCTTCCAACAAGGCGTTGAAAGCAATCGTCTGGCGTTCCAATGCCTTCTCATATTCGATACGTCCGAGGTCGTGATATATAAAATGACTCATATGATTATCGTTCTTATGTAAATATTTTTTTCGGGCAGACGGACCGTCGTGTCGGATTCCGCCCGGAGCTTCTTCCGTCTACGCACCTTCCTACTGCCGGATTCAGAATCGGGATCACCACTGTCATACCCCATTTCGATCTTAAGCAGTTTCCCCATCAGCGACATGATCTTCGTCTGCCGTTTCAGCATATAAGGAGAAGGTTTTGCAGAGTTGAACTTGCGGGGATTCGGCAAGGTCGCAGCGATCAAAGCCGCTTCCGCCTTTGTCAGTTTATAGGCCGGCTTTTTGAAATGAGCCTGTGCGACTGCTTCAGCACCATAAATACCGTCTCCCATTTCGATCGAGTTCAGATAAACTTCCATGATACGCTCTTTCCCCCAAATCCATTCGATCAGGACGGTGAAATAAGCTTCGATGCCTTTGCGCAAATAAGTCCTTCCGGGCCAGAGAAACACGTTCTTGGCAGTCTGTTGCGAGATAGTGCTCGCTCCTCGTACACGTTTGCCTTTTTCGGCATCGGCACGAGCTTTCTGAATCTGTATCATATCGAAACCGTCATGGTCGAGAAAAAGATTGTCTTCCGAAGCCACGACCGCCTGTGCCAATGGCTGGGCAATTTGTTTCAAAGGCATCCATTTGTGTTCCAGCTTGATGGGCTTGCTATCCCGCACCTGTTCGTAGACGCGGATGAACATCAGCGGAGTGTAGTAAACAGGTATGAACTTATATGCCACCACAGCCAACAAACTAGAAACAAACAGGAACAGCAACAGGTTCCGGCTTCCTATCAGTATTTTTTTCAATATGCGCATCGATTCTTGTCTTTTCGGACAGCAAACTTACGGATTTATTTCCAATATTGTTCCATCTGCTCTAGTGTCCTACCCTTTGTTTCGGGAACGAATTTCCATATAAATAGGGCAGCCAGAACTCCCATGACACCATAAACCCAGTAGGCCATGCCATGATTGAACGTATCGGTCAGATACTGGTTCTTATCGAGCATCGGGAAAGTCCAGGAGACAAGGAAATTGGCAATCCACTGCCCGGCAACGGCAATACTCATAACAGTCGAACGGATCGTATTCGGGAAAATCTCTGCCAGCAATACCCAACAGACCGGCCCCCACGACATCGCGAAACCAGCCGTGTACACCAACATACAAACTAACGAACCGATACCGACAGAATGCGTATAGAAAGTCGTCCCCAAGATCATCATCGAGACGGCCATGACCAATGCTCCGATAATCATCAACGGACGGCGACCGAATCGATCGACCGTAAAGATAGCCAGCACGGTAAAAGAGAGGTTCACAGCTCCTACCACGATCTGTTGTAACAAGGCGGCATCAGTGGCGGCCCCCATTGTCTTAAAGATCTCCGGCGCATAATACAACACGACGTTGATCCCGACAAACTGCTGGAAACCGGACAAAAGGACACCGACAAATATGATCAGCACGCCGAATGAACGCACCGGGAAGACCAGAGATACAAAAAAGCTACCAATCAAAGCGATCTCCAAAGCACTCGTGTTTCCAGCCAGTTCCAATGCTCCATACAAAAGCAGAAACAACACCAGCCACATCCCCATAAACAGAAAATAGGGACGCATGGAGGGTTCCTGTTTCCTGAAACTTTCTTTTATTTCCACCAATTCAGGTGCTGCTCTTTCTTTTCCCATCAAACGATCCAATACAGACAGTGCCTTATCCGTCTTACCGCGCATCACCAAATAACGAGGCGTTTCCGGTACAAACATCAGAAGGGCCAGAAAGAGCAAAGCCGGGACGATTTCGGACGCGAACATCCAACGCCAGCCGATCGTATGCAACCAGACGGCATCTCCCTGCAACGCGATACTGTAATTCACAAAATAGACGACAAGCATACCGAAAATAATCGCGAACTGATTCCATGACACCAGATTTCCTCGTTTCTCCGCCGGGGCCATCTCAGCAATATACATCGGGGAAACCATAGAAGCCAAACCGACTCCTACTCCTCCGACAATCCGGTAAAACACAAAAAGGTACATGAACGTGTGATCTCCGCTACCAGGCATCCCGACAAACAACTCCGGCCACGCCGAACCGATTGCCGACAACAAAAACAGGATGGCAGCCAACACAAGCGTAGGTTTCCGTCCATACCGCTGGCTGATCCAACCGGCAAAAGAAGCACCTAAGATACAACCGATCAGGGCACTGCTTACAACGAATCCTTCAAGCGCATTTGCCTGATCCAATGGTAGCCCGAAAGGTTCGATAAAGAATTTACGCAGCGATTCAACCGTCCCGGATATCACCGCTGTATCATATCCGAATAATAATCCCCCCAATGTCGCCACGAGGGTAATTCCAAAAATGTAATAGTTGTTGTTTTTCACGATAGAGATTCATATAGGTAAATAATGTTTTATCCGTTACTTTTGGTTTGATTCAAAAGTAACGGATAAAACATTATTTATATGTTATTAAATGTACTGGTTGATAATCATCTCATACAATTCCTGTTTCCCGCTGATCTGCTTCGGTTCGCCAGAGGCAAGAGCGATTGTACGCAGGTCTTCGAGGAGAAGTTTACCTTCTTCGAACTTCTTACCGTCACCCTGGTCGAAACTAGCGTAACGTTCGGCACGCATTTTCTTGTAATCAGAATGTTCCAGGATATCGGCAGCAGCCATCAAAGCACGGGCAAAAGAATCCATACCACTGATATGAGCCAGAAAAATATCATCCAGATCGGTCGAGTTACGACGTGTCTTGGCATCGAAGTTCGTACCTCCGGTAGTCAAGCCGCCTGCTTCGAGGATAACCAGCCAAGCCTGTGTCAGTTCGTAGATGTCAACCGGGAACTGATCCGTATCCCAACCATTCTGATAATCACCACGGTTGGCATCGATACTGCACAACATACCGGCATCGGCGGCAGCCTGAAGTTCATGCTCAAATGTATGCCCGGCCAATGTGGCATGGTTCACTTCGATATTAATGGCAAAATCCTTGTCGAGACCATAATGGCGCAAGAAGCCGATAACCGTTTCCGTATCCACGTCATACTGATGTTTAGTCGGTTCCATCGGTTTAGGCTCTACCAGGAAAGTTCCTTTGAACCCGTTCTTGCGGGCATAGTCACGTGCCATCGTCAACATCATGGCAAGATGTTCCTTTTCGCGTTTCATATTGGTGTTCAGCAAGCTCATATAGCCTTCACGTCCCCCCCAGAACACATAGTTTTCGCCACCTAAGGCAATACAAGCGTCGATCGCGTTCTTGATCTGCGTGCCGGCACAAGCCACAGCAGGGAAATAAGGATTTGTGGCAGCCCCGTTCATATAACGTTTATGTCCGAACACATTGGCGGTAGACCACAACAGCTTCTTCCCCGTCGCTTCCTGATGTTGTTTGGCATATTCGACCATCGTATGCAGGTCCTTTTCAAATTCGGCCAACGTCGGTGCTTCATCTACGACATCCACATCGTGGAAACAATAGTAAGGTATGTTACATTTCGTCATAAATTCGAAAGCAGCATCCATCTTATACTTGGCACGGGAAATACGGTCTGCGCCCGCATTCCAAGGAAATGTCTTCGTTCCGCCACCGAACTGGTCGGCTCCCTCCGCACATAATGTATGCCAATAGGCCATAGCGAAACGCAGGTGGTCTTTCAGAGTTTTACCCATTACGACCTTGTTTTCATCATAGTAATGAAAAGCCATCGGATTTTTTGACTCGCGTCCTTCAAACTCTATTTTTCCAATTCCCGGAAAAAATTCTTTTTCACCTTTAAAGTAATTCATGATAATAAGTATTTTATTGATTATACAATGCTTTCGTTTATTACGCCAATGCTTTCTCCAACCGTTCTTTCCAGACCTCGAAAGCCCCGCAGTATTTATCCGCTTTCAGTCCGTCCGGCTCTATCACATTGATCTTTTTCAGGGAAGCAAACGCCTCTTCCGCCGACGCATAGATGCCGGCCCCGATACCGGCGCCTTTGGCAGCCCCGACAGCCCCGTTCGTATCGTAAAGTTCGATCACCGTTCCTGTCACACCAGCCAACGCATCCCGGAAAATAGGGCTTAGGAACAGGTTGGCATTACCGGCACGGATCACCCCGATATCGATCCCCATCTCATTCATGATATCCATGCCATATTTGAAAGAGAAGACAATCCCTTCCTGTGCGGCACGGGCGATATGAGCTTTATTATGAATGTTGAAATTCAGCCCGTGAATGGAGCAATCCACCTGCTTGTTCTGTAACATACGCTCCGCACCGTTCCCGAAAGGCAGAATCGAGAGGCCCTCCAAACCGATCGGAACAGTCGCCGCCAGCTCGTTCAAAGCAGGATAGCTTATACCTTCCGGGGCCACATTCCGCTTCACCCATGAATTGAGGATTCCCACACCGTTAATACACAGCAGGACACCCAAGCGCGTCCGGTCGGCCGAATGGTTCACATGCGCAAACGTATTCACACGGGACAGCGTGTCGTAGTTCACCTTGCCGTTCACACCATACACGACCCCCGACGTACCGCCCGTAGCGGCTATCTCGCCCGGATTCAGGACATTTAGCGACAACGCATTGTTGGGTTGGTCACCGGCCCGATAGGTAACCGGCGTACCCTTCTTCAAACCCAACTCCGAAGCGACCGATCCGAGCAATTCCCCCTGCACACCGAAAGTCGGACGGATATCCGGAACCAGTTCCTTGCTGAACCCGAAATAGTTCATCAGATCTTCAGAAACGCTATTATTCCGGAAATCCCAGAAAATTCCTTCCGAAAGGCCTGAAACAGTCGTGACGATATCGCCCGTCATGCGCATGGCAATAAAGTCGCCAGGCAACATGAATTTATGCACCTGTCCGAATATCTGCGGTTCATACTCTTTTACCCATGCCAATTTGGAAGCCGTAAAGTTTCCGGGAGAATTCAAAAGATGTGCCAGGCATTGCTTTTCGCCGATCGACTTGAAAGCGCGATCCCCATAAGGCACCGCACGACTGTCGCACCAGATCACCGACGGACGCAGCACCTGCATCTTCCTGTCCACCAATACGAGCCCATGCATCTGGTACGAGATGCCGATCGCATCTATCTCCGTTCCCTTGATGCCCGCCTTCGCGATCGCACCCTTTATCGCTTCTTTCAGATACATCCACCAGTCATCCGGATTCTGCTCCGCCCATCCGGGACGCACGGCTTTGATCGCCGCCTCTTCTTTCGGATAAAAATCAGAGGCAAGCGTCAACCCCGTATCTTTATCGACAATAGAAGCCTTCACCGAAGAACTTCCGATATCACAACCTAATAAACACATACTATATCATATCTTATTAAACTTCGAATGCAACTTGTTATATTTCACCTTATCGAACCGGTAATAGCGGGCTGCCCGATGATTCACTCCCGTTTCCACTTCATCCGTCTGCACGACATATTCCATCGCCGTCATCTTTTTATGGAAATTGCGTACATCTATCGTCTTATTATAAATGATCTCAAAAATGCGCCGCAACTGATAGGCCGTAAACTTTGACGGAAGATAATCGAAAACGATACCCGGTTCGACATCCACCCACCGCCGTATCTCTTCGCCGGCAGCTTCAACAATTTCCTTATGGTCGAATGGCAGATGTGGCAATTCATTTATAGGTGCCCAGATAAGGGTATCGGACATCTCCCCCATCGTCATTTTCTTCCCGAACTTACACAACGCCAGATAAGCGACCGTCACGATTCGTGTGATTTTCATTTTGGAAGCATTTTCCAGCCATTGCACATCCTCTTTATTCTTGGTACGGGCAGGAGAGCCGAAACTGCGGAACTGTTTCAAGGCTACACGTTTCAGACCTGTCGCTTCGTTCAAGACACGATAAGCGGCCGTATCCAGATCTTCACTCTCATAAATCAAGCTTCCCGGCAATTTGTAGTGTTTCTCGTTACTACCGGCAACTTGTCTTTCGACGAGCAACACGCACAGTTTATCTTCGTTTGTCCCAAGCAATACGCAATCGACCGAAACGTGCGGATAAAACATTTCATGCTTATTTTCCTGTGTTTCCATAATATCCCAATAAAGATTCTCCGCAAATATAAGGTTAAAACGA